>ERZ773018.1965-NODE-1965-length-10630-cov-8.195556_pt1 | contig 10630 bp, 8 predicted proteins | sample MGYA00580840_ERZ773018 | MGnify/ENA primary metagenome ERZ773018 (study PRJEB29015, sample SAMEA2738125) | human oral metagenome | biome: human oral; feature: human-associated habitat; material: saliva | place: China | collected 2256 ... | reverse complement strand
AATTGATTGGTTCCCCACCAAAAATCCCACCAGAAATATTCTGATGGGATTTTTTATATTAAATTTTATTTAATATAAAATTTGTAACAGAAAATTTTATAAATACTAGAAATTTAATTTCTTACTTAAATACGTGATACCTAGAGTCCGAACTGTAATATATTTCCTGCATCGAATAAAGTTATAAAGTTATAAACTTTATACTCCAAACTACAGTCCCTATATTTTTAGATCCCATATTTATACTAAAACTGGCTATTCAAAATTTTCATCATGCTATCAATTGAAGTTCTAATTTCTTCGAAAGTAGGTGGTTTTCGATAGAAACCTGTTGGTAATGTATCATCCTCTCCAGGATGATCCAAATAGTTTCTGATATATGTTGTCATCGACTGATCAGTATAATTATTATGAACATTTTGATGATTGTTATCTACTTTAAATATAGAATTCTGTTCAATTAACCATTTATCAAAACTTGCAATACTATTAGAAACAGTTTGTTTCCCGTTATTAAAGGTTTTTCTTTCATCTTTTGCTTTACTATGTAGGAGCCCAAAAAGTTCAATGTGAAATTCTACACTACCAATATTGAAAGCTCTATAGTTTATTTCACCCCATGTTGGACTATGGGGGAACATATCTAATTTAACACCTTCAAGAATTCTAGTTGCATTACTATCTCTAGAAAAAATTGTTAACGTATTGTTGTCCTTAAAATGTTTTAACAAATAAGGGGAATGCGTTGTAATAAACACTTGATTATTTATAGAAATTCTATTTAATGAATCAATTAATTTATTTTGTGCAATTGGATGCAAGAACGTCTCTGGCTCATCGATAAAGAAAAAGATAGGTTTGGAAATTTCGTCATCAGCTTCATCAATTTGAGAGTACACCTGAATCAATGTTAAGGCTAACGCTCTTTGCATCCCTGTTCCTTTGTCTGATACATCGGTCTTAATACCATTATCCTCTAGTAAAATTTGTCCCGTTTTAAAAAAGTTATCAATTGTGGGAATACCAAAAGAGAACTCAACCTTGGTTTCACCATATTGATCTGTCATAATACTTTCAACTCTACTTTGTATATCATTTAGTACTCCAACAAGTCCTTCATCACCAAAAGTATTTGTATGGGCTATAGTGAAATCTCTCCATTTGTCTGATTTTTGAAAATCTTTGGTTATTGTGTTTATTAATTTACCAACAATCGTTGTTTTCCCAAAATTCTGAAATTCATCATTTTTTAAATCAGAATATACAAATTGAGCATCAAATAATGCTAAAATCATATTATCTGCGCCTGCAGGATTCTCAAAAATACCATTTTGGGGATGATAAATTGAAACATTCTTAATGGATAGTTCTTTTGTTTTATTTCTAGAATCAATCCATTCAGTAATTTCAGAACTTCTTCTTAATATAATTTTGCAATCATCTATAATATAAGGTAAGTATTTTCTTAAGTCAGCCTGTTCTAAAAAATTTTTTAAATCTTCTCCTTCTATAGTAATCTCTACTGATATATCTTCATCCTCTTTGCCTTTAGTTATCCAACCTTCTTTTGTCTTCGAAGACTTGAGAAATTCTATTGCTTTAAAAATTGAGGTCTTACCACTATTGTTATTTCCTACAAAATAATTTACTCCTGAAGAAAATGTAAGAGTATTGTCTCCTTCAAAACATCTGAAATTCTTTAGCTTCATTTCTGAAATATACATAATTCAACACCTTTCATTTACACCATTTCTCGTATTATAATTAAAAATAAACAACAAAATATTTTATAAAGTCTAGTAATTAAATAGTCAAATATTTAATTTATCCAAAAATTGTTTTTCGCTTTCTTCTATCATATCAACAAATTCTTCATATCTAGTAGCTTTTGGTATTTTGAATCCAATCTTTTCTACTCGTACATCTAACTTTTTTGTAGGAGGTGCTTCAGCACTTACTCCCTCCATTAAATAAAGTATTTTATGTTGCTCCTCTTTGGAAGGATGTAAAAAATACGCTTTTTTACAATTAAATCGAAACATGTAGGATAAAATCTGAGAATAGTCGTTGTTTTTGATATTATTTTGAGGTTTATATTTTGCATCTGCAACTACTCGATTATCTGGTATTTTTCCTATGAAGTCTGGATAAATTTTTCCGTTACTATTATTAAAATAATAATGAGGCATAGTACCTACTTTATTTTGAGGATGATAAAAGTGATCTTTTATTAATAAGTTTAGATACTCTTCCCACAACCAAGCAATATCTATAATGATTCCACGTACTTTCTGATTGTTAGCTCCGAAGCCAATCCTTTCATCAGTCAATATTTGAAGGCATAGAATCTGCAACTGAGTGTATTCTTCATAGAATCCATGTTTTATAGTATTAAATTTATTCTCAAATAACACATCTTCTAAATCATAATGAGAATAGCTTGGAGTCAACTCTTTTATCCTCTTAACATTATTTCGAATAGTTGAACTTTCATTTAGTAAAAAAGGTCTTGTAACTTCAATTTTTTCAATGGTATGTCGAATCAATTGATTTAATTTATTGTCGAACGAATACTCCCGAGTATTGTATGCAATATTTCCAATAAAAGGCACATTCTGCCTAATATGTCGGTTGATATCCATCTGACCTCGAACATTACTATTATTATAGGAATGATAAACATATTCCTTATAGAAACCTTTTCTCACAGCCTCTTCTAAATAATAAGGAAACAAATACACTAATAGATCATAATAAGAATGATTGTCAGATGATGAAATTTCATTAATCGTTACATTATAGTGAAGCACTTTTTGTAACATATAATTTAAAAAATAATCCTCATCTTGCGATTCAAAAAACCGACTTTGAATATGGATTTCATTCTCGCCATCGCTCAAAAATCCTACTATATTACAGGTCCTAGTTTTACCATTAAACGTCTTAAATATGCAATTATCCTCATCTAAATCTTCAGAATCCTTTAGTAATGGTGGAAAAATTATAAATCTTTCCTGATCTAAAGTAGACAAAGATTTATTTGCTAGTTCATTAATAATCGAATGGCCTACATTGTTTTGTTCAATCTCTGCGTTATCACTTATTTTAAGCATAAACTAGTCCTCACTAGTTCCAAAATAAGCGTTTTCCAACGCTCTCATCTTATCATTAGCTAATCTTTCACCACGGAAATAATCATTTAATAGTGGTTTTAACTTATAATCCCAAAGATTTTTTATTGATAGTGTTCCTTCATCAAGATTCTTAAAATAACTAGCACCAATCTGATAATCTTGAGTTAAATGTCCTTCATCAACAATTGCATTATTCAATCGATGCATTATTTCTTTTGTTTCTTCATTAAGACCCATATTTTGAGCAGAATTATCTGCTGTAATTTCCACAAAAGTAAATCTACGTCTCATTGCAAAATCAAATGTTTCAACTGAACGGTCTATATCATTCATTGTTCCTATAATATAAACATTTTCAGGTATATATAACTTTTCCTCAGAATTATAAGGGGTGCTTACTGCTCCTTTAATTCCACGATAGTCTGGATCTATAGAAAAGAAGAGTTCTCCAAAAATCTTTGAAATTTCACCACGGTTTATCTCGTCAATGATAAAGACAAACTTATCTTTATCGTTCTTAACTTCACCAACAATATAATCTTCAAGTCCAAACTTTTCTTTCAAGTGTTTAACAACTGCTTTTCTATAATTGTCAAATCCCCCTTCTGGAACACCTGGTAAACCTCTATAAACATTATATATTTGATTATAATTAAGATATTGTGTGGTATCTTTTTTGAAGATGCCTTGTACACCGTTGTTATCATAAGAAACTATATTCCCCATTGGCTTACCAGTCAATGTTTTTAACTCATTATACCCTTGTGAAGTTTCCATCGCTTCAGTAACTGCTTCAAAAAATTTTCCCCATGCCTGAGCAAAGTTATCTTGACGATCTGCAGTTTCAAACTTTTGGGCTTTTTCGATAAATTCTTTAAATTTTCCAGGCTTTAGAGTAAAACCAATTTGATTATTCTCTGCCTCTGAAGGACGAAATCCTTCAATAAAATCAGTGTAATCATATGAAGGATGAAATTGAACAAAATCAATTTGATTGATTTCATTCTGTGAAAGGTTATTAATATCACTAGTTCTACCGTTAGAAACAATATTTGCTGCAATCTGTTTAGAAAGGTAGGTTTTACCAGTTCCCGGTGCTCCTCGAAATACTATGTTTTTTGAAGATAATAAAAGATCGGAATAACTCCTTATATGTTCTTCTATAGCCATTGTTTGTGAATTAGACTCCATAACTTCATTCTCCCCATCCTTATCTTTATAAACTAAAATAAATTTATCACCTTCAGTGCCAAATCTCTTCAAACATTCCTTTACAAATATAAGGGTTGAAAATATGTTCCAACAGTAAAAAAATAAAGATTCGCCATTCTCACATTCATAGGTTAAATGTTCAATTGTATTTCTACTTCCTTTGAAATCTTCAATACTAGAAAATATTCCCTGAATCATGTCTTCCGATGGCCTATATTTACATATTGGAAATTTCTTCCGTTCTTCCTCTGAAAGTGCCAGCAATTGTTTTTCAAATATTTGACAAGCTAAACGAGGTAAAACCTGATTAGACTTGTTTCTTTCTCTCTTTTTTTTATTTCTTCTAATTATTTCATCATTTGAATTTATAAAGAACACATCTAAAAAATCGTAATTGTCTCCCAAGCTCAAATCATCCATTGTAAAGCAGCTATCCGTTGACTTAATCTCATTACTAGATATTGTTAATTCATACTTTTCTAATTTACCCATATTCACACATTACATCCTTGGTTTATCAATATTTTTGATTCTATATAATGATTATATCATATAAAATAAATTTAATTCGTTGAGTGGGAATAAAAAAAAGGCCCGGGGGACCTTTTTTTCACGAGCTTTAAAATAATAGAGCGAGTTAAAGGTCCAGTGGACCTTTTTTTCACGAGCTTAAAATTAGAATTTAGCAACCCTAAAAATGTCTTATAAAATATAAGAATCATTAAACACACAAAAAGCACTCTGACTTATTGTCTGCAGTGCTTTCGTGCTATTTTTAGCCAACCAAACCACTAAAGAATTTGACAATGGCATTCCAGATGGCTCCGAAGAAGCCAGCAATGGCATTCCATGCATTTGTGAAGAAGTTTCCACTGTCTTTTAGAATAGCATTTGTATCAAAATTGAGATTGATATTATTAAAGGTATCGCCTGCCTTGTCTACGATACTATCTTTCAAGTCCGACAAGGTTTTAGTAAAGCTTTTGCTACTGATAACACTACTCTTTGAGAGGTTGACTGCGAAATTCACGATCAAATTAATCTGATCACCTGTCACAGTTGTATCCAGCTTATAATTTTTCAGGGTTTCTTCGACGATCTTTCGAATATCATCCTTGCTTAAATCCTGATTGTTCTGTTTGGCATTGGCTACTGCCGTTTTAATGTCGGTCAATGCCACGTTCAATTTATCCGCATCGAAGTTTTTCTTTCCCGCGTTCTCTTCATTGATCCCTGATAGAGTCTTTAACTCTTCTTGGGCTAGATCCTTGCTTTCTTGAGAAACTTTGGCTCCATTTTTCTCAAGCGAGTAATAAATACCAGCCAAGGCACTTTCACCAGTCACCTGTATAGGAGAAGCTACTGTAATTTGAGCATGCTCCAATCCAAGTGTAACGGCCGCATTGCGATACATATCTGCGGTAACTTTGGTGATGTTTTGAGGTGTCACGATATTCACTTCTAGTGGCTTATTTTTGCCTAATTTTTGAATTTTAACAGAGGAATACAGTTCTAAACTATCATCGTTGGCAACGTTCATAATCGAAGAATAAACCTCTGGTGTCATCGTTTTCCACTCTTCTTTATCTTTTAAACTATCGTAGTTCAAGAGACTTAAGGTTTGTTCGATTTGACTTTGGTCTAGTGAATAGCCCAAAACATAGTCTGGCTTGACATAGGTTTCATCAATGACTTTCTGCACATTGCTATCTGCGGAAACTCGCGGGATAGCGGTAAACAAGGCCAAAGTCGTCGTTACAAACAATGCAATCTTCTTTAATTTCATCTTTTTCTTCTTTCTAACTCAAATCAACTCTGGGCATCTCTTATTACATTTCTCACCTCACTAGAGATGAAAAAAGAAGTAAATAAAGAGATTACCCACTTCGATTTTCATTATACAGTTGATTTCTTAAAACTAGCTTACAGTTTTTTTAAGAATGCATGACATTTTTATTTTCCCTAAAAACCGGAGGCAGAACTGATCAGCTTAAAAAAGAGCCAATTGGCTCTCTTAAAAATGATTAAAACCATGAAAATAACTTCATAATCGTCATATTGGTTTCTACTAAACGAGAATAATAAATGTTACCCCCATTAATGTAGAGTTCCATCCCGTTTAAAAGAGAGATAGGGTGGAGGTAAAGATAAGTTTCACCGGTTACATTGCCAAGACTTGGTGCTACTACATCCCGCGAATAAGCACGGGCCAACTCTAAGGAATTTGTTCCACCGTGTTTTGCGACGTAATCGATGTAGTCTTTCCCGAAATTATAGGCTTGAACCGCAGTCCAGCTATCAACGCCTTTTTTCTTGGCTTCTTTTAACTCATCTGAAAGAGTTTGAATTCCTTGGCGAATACTGGCCTTATTATCACTAATAGTATTGGTCTCACCACTTGCACTCTCACTCGCCTGCATGACATCGTCTTCTCTGCCTTTGGTCTCAGTATAGATCATAGCAAGAATGAGGTTTTCATTGGCCGTGGTGTCCTCTTCAGCAAGGACTTCTCTAACCAGGGAGCGGTACTGCATGACTTGTTTGACGTCATGATGGATCTGAATTCCCTTGTAGATTCCAAATATTAGTAAGATGAATAAGAAGATCTTCACTATACGTTTAATCATTATTTACTCTGTATATCCTCAATATTTTTGATCAAAATAGAATAGGTCCCGTTCTCGTTTAGAATAAATTCAACAGATTCTGCATCTTCATAGACATTATTCGGAACGATCAGTTCAATTCCATTTGACAATGATAATTTCTGATTTTCGAACTTCTTCAACTGGCGACTGGCATCAATCTCTTCAAAGGTGACAGGCTCTGGTACAGCTTCCTTAACTTGGTCAATAAAACTAAGGCGAGCTGTGAGATTGTCGTCGAAGAGATCATCCGCTAATTTCTCAGGAGAGAGTTTATTTTCTTCCTCAATATGGTTAAAAATAGCTGATTTAACCTTTGATTGAAATTGAAAATCATCTGTGTTAAAGCTTTCCGCAATCTTCTGGGCTGTTTTTTCTAGTGCCTTGATCGATTTTTTAGGAGAGATCTTAGGTTGCGCCTGCAACAGATTCTCAGAAAAATAGTTCAAGAAAGTCCCATTGTACTTGATTCGTTTTTCAATCAAGTGGTATTTGCGGCTTTGAAGATTAATGACCAAAGCTTCATCTGCACCAGTCCCAAAACCAGGTAGATTATTTTGCGTCAACTTAATCGGATTGTCCACTTCACCACCAAGATGCGTCAGGGTTTCTCGTAAGGCAATCCGAAGAAAGGCAAAATGGTCCACCCCTTCTTTTGAGAATTGAATGAACACTAAATCGTTGGTCTTTTGATTCTCAGAGACGACAAATTCTTCCTTCCAACGATTGGCTACTGCAACCGAAGTTTCTAATAGGTCATCTGAGATCATCTCAAGAAAAGGATTGTCCTCTTCGAAAATACCGGTCCTGGCTTCATCGGAGTAGACCCGTTCAATCTTCTTACGCAAGTATTCCTCGATTTTAGGTGTGATATTGAGAAATTTATCTGCCAGATAGAGGTCGGTATCGTCTGGGCTAAATTGATGAATGATGGCTTTTTTTACGTAAATATCCATAAGATGGTTTAGTCCTCGTAAAGTGGAAAGGCGTCTGTCAAGGCTTTGATTTGGCTACGCACTTCATCTAATACTTCTTGATTATCCGCATTCTTCAGCGCTTTGATCATGAGTTCAGCAACGGTGCGACTTTCTTTTTCACCAAAACCACGAGCGGTGATAGCTGCTGCACCAATCCGAATCCCACTGGTCTTAAATGGAGACAAGGTTTCATAAGGAATAGAGTTCTTGTTGAGGGTAATATTGACTTCATCCAACAAGTTTTGCGCCACTTTTCCGTTTTCAACGACTTTAGTGACGTCGACAAGGAAAAGGTGGTTCTCTGTTCCGCCTGAAATGACGCGGAAATCAGGATCTTGCAAGAAGACATCAGCCATGGCCTGACTGTTCTTAATCACGTTAGCTGCATACTCTTTAAAGGCAGGATCCAGCGCTTCTTTGAAAGCGACAGCTTTGGCTGCAATGACATGCTCCAACGGTCCTCCTTGAATACCAGGGAAAATAGCAGAGTTAATTTTCTTAGCTAATTCCTCGTCATTGGTCAAGATCAGACCTCCACGAGGTCCACGAAGGGTCTTGTGAGTGGTCGTAGTCGTGATATGGGCATAAGGAACTGGACTTGGATGAAGACCCGCTGCCACGAGACCAGCAATATGGGCCATGTCAACCATGAGCTTAGCTCCTACTGCATCTGCAATCTCACGGAATTTAGAGAAATCAATGATATGAGAGTAGGCTGAGGCACCAGCAACGATGAGTTTTGGCTTCACTTCTTGGGCTTGTTTTAGGATGGCATCAAAATCCAAGAGCTCTGTTTCAGGATCTACACTATAGGACACAAAGTTATAGGTTTGACCAGAGAAGCTCACAGAAGCTCCGTGCGTCAAATGCCCACCGGCAGCTAGATCCATCCCCATGACGGTATCACCAGGCTCAATCAAGGCCATATAGGCAGCACAGTTTGCCTGACTTCCTGAATGCGGTTGAACGTTCGCAAATTTAGCGCCAAAGATTTCTTTGGCCCGTTCGATCGCGAGACTTTCGACCACATCGACCACATCTGTCCCGCCATAGTAACGACGACCAGGATAGCCTTCGGCATATTTATTTGTCAGAATAGACCCTTGAGCAGCCATCACTGCCTTAGAGACAACATTTTCAGAAGCAATCAACTCAATATTGTTTTGTTGACGCTTTTCCTCTTTAGCGATCGCATTCCATAGGTCTGCATCATAAGCTTTGTAATCTTCTTTATCAAAAATCATCGGTCTACTCCTTTATAAAAAATTATTTATGTACATGATCACTGAGGAAGTTCATCTTCCTCAAAAGAAAGCTCCGGCACTTGTGCAAGCAAATCAGCTTTGGTAATCGAACCTTGCCGCAAAATCCTGGCTTTGGAACCAGAGATATCCAAAATAGTTGAATCTTGGCCTGTCAGAAAGTCATCATCCTCTATACCAGGAACCACTTGATCAAATTCGCTTACAATAGCCCTATACTTTGTTCCACTTGCATGACCTGAAAGATTGGCAGAGGGACCAACCAAAGGGCCGTATTTACGAATTAAATCCAATGTTTTTGGGTGAGCCGGTATACGGAAACCAACTGTATCCAATCCTGAATGAATCCAGTTAGGTACCTTTTCATTCGCTTGAAGAATAATAGTTAGAGGCCCAGGTAAAAATGAATGAATCAGTTTTGTTAAATAGCTGGGTTGATTTTTCGAATAAATTCGAATCGTTTTTTCGTCGGCTACATTTAAATTCAGAGCCTTGTCTCTCGGTCTACGTTTTAATTCGTAAATATAATCAACTGCCTCTTGGTCCAGAGCTTTAGCGAAAATACCATAGACTGTTTCAGTTGGCAGAATAACCGCACGGCCTGCTTCTAATTCTTTCTCAATGTTATCCATTGTCTACTACTACCATTCTTTCTTGTCCAAATTGGTCTTTCAGAACTCGAACTCGTTTGTCAGGAAACGCTTCTCGAAAGAGCTCTTTTACTTTGGCTCCTTGCTTATAGCCAATTTCTAGATAGATCTTTCCGTCTGGTGTTAAAACACTTGGTGCTTGCTGGGCAATCTTTTCGTAGATAGCATAGCCGTCTCTATCCGCAAAGAGGGCTAAGTGGGGCTCAGAGGCTAAAACGTTCTCTCCAACTTCATCTACATCATCCCGAGAGATATAGGGGGGATTAGACACAATCAGGTCATAAGGACCTTCTATCTGGTCCAGAACGTCTGAAGTTTTGAAATCAACTACTGCTTCTAGCTGGTTAGCATTTTCTTGAGCAAGCTCCAACGCCTCTTCTGACACATCACTAGCTTGAATCTGCCAGGAAGGTCTAGCAAGGGCTAAGCTAATGGCAATGGCACCACTACCTGTTCCGATATCCAGAACTTGTAAGGTATCCCCATCATTTTCTTCCAGAATGAGAGCGACCAATTCTTCCGTTTCAGGTCTAGGAATCAGCACGCGCTTATCAACCGTAAAAACATGGCCACAAAATTCGGCGCTCCCAATAATATACTGGGCAGGGACGTGATGTTTCAACTGCTCAAAGATGGAATCAAGCAAGGCCTGATCCTCTACTTCCACTTCTTTTTGCAAGGCAAGGACAAAGTCTGTAAAGGTCCAGTTTTTTAAAGCACGATATGCGAAGGAGAGGCTTTCTGCTTCCT
>ERZ773018.1960-NODE-1960-length-10654-cov-9.726484_pt1 | contig 10654 bp, 7 predicted proteins | sample MGYA00580840_ERZ773018 | MGnify/ENA primary metagenome ERZ773018 (study PRJEB29015, sample SAMEA2738125) | human oral metagenome | biome: human oral; feature: human-associated habitat; material: saliva | place: China | collected 2256 ... | reverse complement strand
TTGTATGTTCAGGAATCTTATCTTTTATTTCTACTTTTTGATCTTTTCCTGTTGTGTTCTTGTAAGTTACTTTGTAAAGTAATTCTTGTCCGGCTTTTACTATTTGTCCGTCTATACTTACTTGATCGTTTTGACTATCAAATACATCTTTCTTTGGCTTTGTAGAAGTTGGATTTGTTGTTTCGTTTGTTTCAAACTTGTTATTTCCTTCTAATACATTTGCCTTATTCTTTATTACTTCGCCACTTACATCATCTTTTACTTTTACTTTGAAAGTAACTTCAAATGTTTCATCTGCTGCTACTTTTTCTTTTGTCCAAGTAATTTCTCCATCTTTGTAAACTCCACCATCACTTGCTGATCCGTCTACATAAGTTGTATATTCAGGAATCTTATCTTTTATTTCTACTTTTTGATCTTTTCCTGTTGTGTTCTTGTAAGTTACTTTGTAAAGTAATTCTTGTCCGGCTTTTACTATTTGTCCGTCTATACTTACTTGATCGTTTTGACTATCAAATACATCTTTCTTTGGCTTTGTAGAAGTTGGATTTGTTGTTTCATTTGTTTCAAACTTATTATTTCCTTCTAATACATCTGCCTTATTCTTTATTATTTCGCCGCTTACATTATCTTTTACTTTTACTTTGAATGTAACTTCAAATGTTTCTCCAGCCGCTACTTTATCTTTTGTCCAAGTAATTACTCCGTTATTATGAACTCCATTATCACTTGCTGAACCTTCTACATATGTTGTATGTTCAGGAATCTTATCTTTTATTTCTACTTTTTGATCTTTTCCTGTTGTATTTTTGTAAGTTACTTTGTAAAGTAATTCTTGTCCAGCTTTTACAATTTCACCATCTATACTTACTTGTGGTGCTGAACTGTCAAATACATTTTTTACAGGTTTTGTAGGTGTAAATACTCTAACCGGATCTGATTCCACATCATAGTTGTTATTAATACTAATTTTAAATTTGTTTTCGTATTTTGTTCCCTCTTTTGTTACCTTTCCGGTAATCTTTGGTGAAGGAACTTTCGCGTCTTTTGTAAGATCCTTATTTATCTTTTCTAACAAGCTTGTCTTAGCTGTAAATTTAAGAAGTCTTGTGCCTTCAGTATATTCTACATCATAATCAGGACTGTTTGCTCTTGTTCCTTCCAAATCAAGTTTATAATATTCAGGTAATGTATCAGTGAATACCAGTGATTTTATCTCTTCATGATGTTTTGGAAAATCAGAAGCTTTTAATTCAAAGTTTACAACTGACCCTGTATCTACTACCTTATTATTTATATCTTGATTACTTGCATTAGTTACCTTTTTCTCTACTTGTGATTTTACATAAAATACATCATAATGGTAACTAACATTTGTTTCAGGCTTTTGTGGTTCTTCCGGTGCTGTTGGAGGTGTTGGTTCAACAGGTTTAATTGGCACACCATTTGCTTTAACATCTGAATTAAATGCAAACCATGGAATCGCCCTTCCCTCTGCTCCAAAAGTTAAATTTATTCGAGACTTTGTAACTTCTCCAACAATAGCTCCATACCATTTGTATGGTGATTTTTCTGTATCCCATTCTGCAGCATCAAATTTTGAGCCTTTAGATTTGCTTTCATTGTCATTAAGTGAATATGCAGATTCACCTTGCACAGTTATTGATGAACCGTTAATAGGCAAAAACTTTCCATTAAAAGACAAAACTTTCTCTGTAGTAGGTTTATTTGCTACTATAGGAGCCTCTGAAGGTTTTCCTGTCCCACGATTTAATGATGCAAAACTAACTAAAGCCCCCGTCATATCCATCTCTTCACCATTTTCATCGAAAAACTTAGCAGTCATATTAATGCTTGCATTTTTATAAAAACTAAAATAATATATTGTAACTGTTGGATCTCTGTGTATTGCAGCAAGCATATCATTTAACCCTGAAATACCTGTTTCCTTTAATGTATACGTATATTCCACTTTGGATATTTTCTTACCTTTGAAATAAGAATTTTGTAAATTTGTATATCTAACAGTAAGTGGTATCCCCTTACGTAAAACTGTTCTTTCCTTTTCTGGTGGATTTACGTGTGGTTCGGTTGAAATAAAATCATTATAGCCGTTAGCAGGATGTTTATCAATTTTTGGTTTTATAACATTTGTAAAATAATTATTCCATTCTTCTTTTGAAAATGGTTTATCTCCTACAAACTCTAACTTTGCATTTGGCTCTGACTTAAAAATCAAAGTTTGTGCATGTTGTTCTGGCAAGTATCCATCTTCATCTTTATGCTTTTTCCATTCCTCCACAGCCTTGTTATATTCTTCTAACTCTTTATCATATTTTTCCTTTGCGATTTTGTATTTTGCTAATTCTTCGTCATATTTTTTCTTTAATTTGTCATATTCCTTTTTCTTAGCAATATAATCATCCATTTTTAATTTTGCTGCTTTAATTTTTTGTATCTGATTTTCATAATCAGCCTTTACTTCTGCCAATTTCGCATCTGCTTCTGAATTGGAACTTGCAGTTCCTTTATCTTGAGTCTGTTCTTGTGGAACATCAACTCCTGAAGCTTTAGCTTCTTGTACAGCTTGATCCAATTTAGAGTGATCAGCATTTACTTCTACTCCTCTAGTCGGATGTGCTGCATAAGCTTGTGACGCAATCGGCACAACTAGGGCGAAGATCATTAACATAGATACAATCTTATTAATAATTTCCCTTTTCTTCATTTTCCATTGCTCCTTCCATAATAAATACTAAAATTTTAAGTAAGATTTCCTTAAATTTTACTTAAATAAAAATCGTTTTAAATTTACATTGTAAATAAACACAGCTTAATATTTTCAATGTAAATCATAAAAAAGACCTTTATCTCTTATTGAAAAAAAGCCCAAAATTCCAATAAAAAGTCTCTTTATGATATTATATCATAATTAATATTTAATGTCTATAATTTATGATGAAAGTCAAAAAAAAAAATATAAGTGCATTTCTAACGCTATAAAGTGTTCTCGTATAGAATAATTATTTTTTATTTTTAAATATACTTTTTTTATGTAACTTATATAATTAATTTATTAAAACCTACCTTATTAATAAGTGTAATTATCCCACCAGACCTATTTCTGTTTATAAGTAAATGTATGAGATTTCTCCACTCCGTTTCACTCCGGTCGAAATGACGTAAAAGGTAAACAACTCCAATTAGTAGCTAGACGTTAATAGTAAATAAGCCTTAAAGATTATATAAAAATTTATTAAAACCAATAAGAACCCCACCCTTCCACGATGCTTCGCATCGGGTGGGTTCCCGGGAACCTGTTGTTTCACAATAAAAAAAGACGGTGTCTAAACCGTCTTTAAATTCATATAAACTATTTTATAAGTCTTGTTGCTCCAACGAAAGTTTTTCCGAAATAACCTCCGAAAAGTTTACTTACGATAACGCCTGTTCCAGGAGTTGAAGCGTGAACAAACTTGTTGTTTCCAATATAGATACCAACGTGGCTAATTCTGCCTCCACCATTGTTAAAGAATACTAAATCACCTTTTCTTAACTCTGATGCTGAAACTCTAGTACCGTAATTAATTTGAGTATATGATGTTCTACTTAAGTTGATTCCAACTTGTTTGTATACATAGTATGTTAAACCTGAACAGTCAAAACCGATATTTGGATTAGCTGTTGCCCAAACATAAGGTTTACCAACTTGTGCTAAAGCTAAATCTACAACTGTGTCTATATCTGCATTATAAGTTTCATTTTCTTTTTTAGATGGAGTTGTAGTATTTGATGAGTTGTTTTTCTTATTAGATTTTTCTTCTTTTTTAGGTTTCTCAACTTCAGGTTTTGTTTCAGAAAGGTATGCTTTTATAACGTAAGCTGTCTTTCCGTTAAATTCAAATTCTACCCATTCTCCTCTATCTATTCCGTTTACTTTTTCACCTTTTGATAAAATACCAAGTTTAGATGAAGTAGCAGATTGTTCTGATCTTACATTCAAGTTTTCTGTGGCATAAAGAGTTACTTTTTTAGCAGAAGCTTTCTTCTTGGCTTCAGCTTTTTCTTCTTCGGCTTTCTTTTCTGCCGCTTTCTTTTCTTCTTCTGCCTTCTTTTCTGCTGCTTTCTTTTCTTCCTCAGCCTTCTTTTCTTCTTCCGCTTTCTTCTTAGCTTCGGCTTTCTTTTCTTCTTCCGCTTTAATTTCTGTTTCAGATTTTTCAGGTTCAACTACATCTTTTGATAGCATTGAAACGTCAATAGTTGCAACTTTTCCATCTACAGAAACAGTTGCCATCTTATCTCCGCTCATTTCCATCTTAACAATTGAACCTTTTTGAACTTTAATAGTTTCATCTCCATTTCCATTCAAAACCGGTTTTAATTCAAGGGATTTTTTTACATAATAAGAATTTTCTTCTAATTCCGGCATTTTAGTATCTTCTTCAGCAACTAAAGAATATATATCATTTTCTTTTGACAATTTTTGTAATTCTAAAACGGAAGGAGTTGCCAATAACTTATTTGAATCACTAACTAAGGAATTATTTACTTCCTCAACACTTGTTCTTTGAACTTCAACTTTTTCTGTTTCATTTGCATAAGAAGTTGCTACCGGTAATGCAGCACAAACCAACGCACATAACATAGAAGTTGTTAAAACTTTTTTAATTTTCATAATTACCTCCTAACTCATAGACACATTTTACAACAAGTATTGAAAAAAGTCAACAAAAAGTTACAAAAAAATTACAAAAAGTTACAAAACGGTTACAAAAAAATTAATTCTTTTTAATGTTTCACGTGAAACAATAAATTTATCTGCTCAAGTGTTTCACGTGAAACATTTTAAAAATATTTTTATAATTTTAAAAATAATAGATAATTTTGTGATATAATAATTATAACAGTTTTATTCCTTATGATAAGACTGTTATAATTTCATTATAATTACCATTTACATTTATTTTAAATAGTTTATGGTTTAATTATACATAGAACATAACAAAGAAATAGTAAGGGAAATATTATGAAAATTTTTGATGCTTTTAAAAAGAAAAGAGAAATGAGGATGATTTCCGTATTTAATCAAAAAGGCGGTGTGGGAAAAACAACCACTGTTGTAAATTTGGCAGCTGCTTTGGGTTTTAATAAAAAGAAAGTATTAGTTATAGATATGGATCCTCAAGGAAATTCAACTTCTGGATTAGGTGTTGAAGATACAGAACTAAGTATTTATGAAGTTTTGACCCATGAAAAAGATATAAATGATACAATTCAAAAGACAAAATCTAAGAATGTAGATATAATTCCTGCAAATTCCGATCTTTGTGGTCTGGAAATTGAACTTTTAAGTGTAGATAAGAGAGAGTATTTGTTAAAGAGTGAAATAGATAAGATTCCACAAAATTATGATTTCATTCTTGTTGATTGTCCACCTTCATTAAGTATTTTGAGTATTAATGCTCTGGTTGCCTCTCAAAGTGTATTAATTCCAATTCAATGTGAATATTATGCACTAGAAGGTGTAAGTCAACTTATGAATACCGTTAATATAATAAGGAAGGGATTAAATCCTGAGCTTGAAGTTGAAGGAGTACTCCTTACAATGTATGATTCCAGAAATAATTTATCTTATGATGTAAGGAACGAAGCGGAAAATTATTTTAAAGATAAACTTTTTAATACAGTTATCCCAAGAAATATTCGACTTGCCGAGGCACCCAGTTTTGGAGAGAGTATAATATATTATGATAAGAATTCTAAAGGGGCTATTGCTTATTTATCTTTAGCTAAAGAATTAATTAAGAATAGGAGAAAATAATGAAGAAAAAAGGTTTGGGCAGGGGTCTTAGTTCTCTTTTGAAAGAAGAAGACTTTATTACTGATGAAAATTTATTAACTGTTGACTTGGATAAGTTAAAAGCTAGAGAAGATCAACCGAGAAAGAACTTTGATGATGATAGTTTGGAAGAATTGGCAACTTCAATAAAGGCTGATGGAGTTATCCAACCGATAGTAGTTAGAAAAGTAGGGGATAAATATGAAATAATCGCCGGAGAGCGTAGATTTAGAGCTTCAAAATTGGCAGGATTAGAAAAAGTACCTATCATTGTAAAAAATGTTTCTGATAGAAAAGCTAGAGAACTTGCTTTAGTAGAAAATATTCAAAGAGAGGATTTAAATCCAATTGAAGAAGCTATTTCTCTAAAAACTTTAATGGAAGAGTATAAACTTACACAACAAGAACTTTCCGATATAGTAGGAAAGAGTAGATCCTATATTGCAAATAACCTAAGACTTTTGAATCTGTCTGATTATATAAAAGACTATTTGATTCGCGGAGAGTTAAGTCCAAGTCAGGGAAGAACATTACTCTCCTTAGAAACTGAAGAAGAGAGAAAAAAATATCTTGACAAATTGCTTGTTAAGGAAGTAAATATCAGAGATGTAGAAAAAAAAGCAAAACAGAGCAAAAATAAAACTGAAGATATTTTTATAAAGGATATTTGTGAAAGGTTAACTGAAGTTTTAGATGCAAAAGTTAAAATTCACGAAAAGAAAAAAGGTGGACAAATAGAGATAAGCTATCTCAATGAGGCAGATTTACAAAGAATAATCGATAGTTTGATGAATATTTATAATTTGGAGTAATATTATGATTTATGTAGATAATGGGGCGACAACTTTCCCTAAACCTAAAACAGTAACCGATAAAATTATGGAATGTTCTTTAGGCTATGCAGGAAATCCGGGACGTAGCGGTCATAAACTTGCAATGAAGATGGATTCGGAAATTTACGAAGCAAGAGAAAAAATTTGTAAATTAATCAATGGGACAGAACCTCTTAATGTAATTTTTACTTTTAACGGCACGGACAGTTTAAACTTAGCCATAAAAGGAGTCTTAAAAAAGGGTGATCACGTAATTACGACATCGATGGAGCATAATTCAGTTTTAAGACCTCTTAATCAAATGAAAAAAGATGGCATTATTGATTTAAGTATTATCTATGCGGATAAACAAGGTTATGTAAATCCTCAAAAGGTATGCGAAGCAGTAGCTCCAAATACTAAAATGATTGTAACTACTCATGTATCCAATGTTTTTGGAACTATTGTAGATATAAAGAGTATCGGAACATTCTGCAAAGAAAATAATATACTTTTTCTTGTAGATGCTGCACAATCTATTGGAGTTTTGGATATTGACATTCAAGATATGAATATAGATTTACTCGCTTTCCCGGGACATAAAGCTCTTTTTGGTACAATGGGAACAGGTGCTCTATATATAAAGGAAGGAATTACTGTTAAGCCATTAAAACAAGGGGGTACAGGAAGTTATTCTCATAGCATAGATCAACCAGAATTATATCCCGACAGTTTAGAAAGCGGAACTCCAAATGGTATTGGAATTGTAGCTTTGAGTAAAGGAATTGACTTTATAAATGAAGTAGGTCTTGAAAATATAAGAAATCATGAAATGCAATTAAAAAATCATTTTATAGATTTACTAAAAGGTAATGAAGATATTATTTTGTATGGAACTTTAGATGATAGACAGAGCGCCGTTGTGAGCTTAAATGTGAAAGATATGGACAGCTCTGAAGTTTCCTATATCTTAAGTGACGAATTTGACATTTATACAAGACCGGGTTTTCATTGTGCTCCACTGGCACACAAGTCTTTAGGTACGGATGAACTTGGAGCAATTAGATTCAGTTTCGGTTATTTTAATACTATTGATGATGTTGAAAACTGTGTAAATGCTTTGATAAATATAATAGAAAGGAATAAAAAATAGTGAATGCAATATTAGAATTTTTAAATTCACATTCAGGAATACTCTTGTTATTAGTGTTATTTGTCTTGTTATTTATTTTATATCAATTCAATCAAATAAGTAAAAAACTAAGTCTTCAAAAGAAAAAATATGATATGCTTTTGAGAGGTAGAGGAGAATTGAATATGGGAGATTTAATTCAAGCTCACTCACAAGACATCTTTGAAATGGATAAAAAAGTAAATGAACTTGCATACGAAGTAGAAAAGGCAAAAAAAAGTTTTGCTTTCCCGATACAAAAAATCGGCTTCGTAAAATATGATGCTTTCCACGATTTAAAAAACAAACTGTCTTACTCAATAGCCTTATTAGACGGCTTTAATAACGGTCTGTTATTAACAACCATCTATGGTAGAGAAAGCTGTATAACTTATGCAAAAGAAGTAAAATCCGGTTCTGTAAATCAAGAATTATCAAAAGAAGAGTTTGAAGCATTAAGGATGGCATTGGAAAAATAATGAGAAAATTAATGTTTATTTTAAATCCTAACGCATCAGGTTTTAAAAAATTTGATTTTAAAGATGCTATAGAAAATTATCTTAAGGATAAAAACTTAGATTTTGATTATGATATTAAATGCTCAACCAAAGAAGGTGAATCCGTTTTTATTGCTGAAAATGCAGTTAAAGACGGTTTTAACGAATTAATCGCAGTTGGTGGAGATGGAACTATCAATGAAGTAGGCGATGTGGCTATAAAAAATAACTTAAAACTTGGAGTAATTCCTGCGGGCACAGGAAATGACTATATGAACAGTCTAAATGAGTCCTGTAATTTTATAATTTGTATGGAAAAAATAATTAGAGGCAATACAATATTTATTGATTACGGTTCATTTGCTGACAAGTCTTTTTTTAATGTAGCATGTGTCGGTTTTGGTGCAGAAGTTAATATCTATGCACATAAAGTTAAAAAGTTAATTCCAAGTGGATTAGCCTATAAAATAGCAATAGCTTTAGCTTTATTTGGACACAAAAGAAAGAGATATAAGATAATCGTTGACAATGTTGAATATGAGGATGATTATTTTTTAATAGCTATAGGTATTGGAAGTAAATTTGGAGGGAAATTAAATTTATTGCCATCAGCTGATATGCAAGATGGACTTCTAGACATATGTGCTATTAAATACAAATCAAAATTTGATATAATAAAAAAAATAAAGACAATCGTAAATGCAACTCATGTAAATGAGGACATTACTTCTTATTTCAAAGCTAAAAAAATAAAAATAATTTCAGAGAATATCGAAATTAACTTTGACGGAGAAGATATGTCATGTGATGACGAAGTTGAATTTATAGTAAATGATAAAAAAGTGGAATTAATAATGTAGGGGGTAATTATGAATATTTTTGAAGAATTAACAGGAAAAATTAAAGGAACGAATAAGAGAATTGTATTTCCTGAAGGAGAAGATAGGAGAGTTTTAGGAGCTTGTGTTAGATTAAAAAAAGACGGTTTAGTAACTCCAATAATTTTAGGAAATGTTGAAGAAATCAAAAAAACTGCAAAGGAATTAAATGTCTGTATTGATGATATTGAAATAATTGACCCGACAAAAGCAGAAGATTTTGATGAATTAGTTGAAAAATTTGTTGAACGTAGAAAAGGCAAAAATACAAAGGAAGAAGCTGAAAGATTTTTAAAAGATGTAAATTACTATGGAACAATGATGGTACAAGTTGGAAAAGCTGACGGAATGGTTAGCGGTGCTGTTCACTCAACAGGAGATACAGTAAGACCTGCACTTCAAATCGTAAAGACTAAACCAAATGTTTCAAGAACAAGTGGAGCAATGGTTATGCTTGGAAAAAATGGAGAAAGATATGTATTTGCAGATATTGCTATCAATATTACTTTAGAAGCAAAAGAATTAGCTGAAATTGCCGTTGAAACTGCAAAAACAGCAGAATTATTTGGAATAGATCCGAAAGTTGCAATGCTTAGCTTCTCTACAAAAGGTTCTGCAAAACATGAACTTTCTCAAAAAATTGCAGATGCTACACAAATGGCTAAAGAATTGGCACCCGATTTATCATTAGACGGAGAATTACAATTCGATGCTGCAATAGTTCCGTCAGTTGGGGAACAAAAGGCAAAGGGCTCAAAAGTTGCAGGACACGCAAATGTATTTATCTTCCCTGATTTACAATCAGGAAATATCGGATACAAAATTGCACAAAGACTTGGAGGTTTTGAAGCAATAGGACCAATCCTACAAGGACTTAACAAACCTATTTCAGACCTTTCAAGAGGTTGTAACGAAGAAGATGTTTACAAACTTGCAGTAATTACCGCTGCACAAAGTCTATAATAAATTTTTGAAAAACAAAACCGATGTGGTTTTGTTTTTTTGTGGGGAAATTAGGAAGAAATCTAGAGCTAGATTCACTTCGGTCAAAAATATTGTGATTTCCAAATTACTTTGACAAGCTTGGAGCTTTAGGAGATCTCTCGACTATGCTCGAGATGACGTATTAGGAAAACTTGCTTTTCAAAGTACTATGACGTGAGTTATTTCGTTTTATATATCTTTATAAATAAAGATTAGCGTTAGATTTATTCCGCTTATGCTCCAGTCGAAACGATGTGTTAGGGGGTATTTCTCTATGAAGTATTATGACGTGAAATATTTTGTTTTATATACAATTTTAATATTTTTTTGAAATTTATTACTTTTAATGTCTAGCTTTTAAACAAAGGACTTTCCTTATACGTCATTTCGACCGGAATGAGCGAAGCGAATGAAGTGGATCTAGCCCTAACTTTGTTTACTTGTAAACAAAAGTAGGTCTGACGCAAAGATTG
>ERZ773018.1958-NODE-1958-length-10655-cov-17.025849_pt1 | contig 10655 bp, 21 predicted proteins | sample MGYA00580840_ERZ773018 | MGnify/ENA primary metagenome ERZ773018 (study PRJEB29015, sample SAMEA2738125) | human oral metagenome | biome: human oral; feature: human-associated habitat; material: saliva | place: China | collected 2256 ... | reverse complement strand
AAAGCATCCTCCAACTTGTCGAAATACTCAGCCATGACATCTTCTGAGTTTGCGCCACCTTCGAGAGTAACCCTGCGTTTTTGGTTCTCCAATTTCAAGGCTTCAATACGTTCTTTTTGTTCACGTTTGTCTAAGCTATCTTTTGTATCAATAGCGGTAAGCCTACTGATTTGTTCAAACGCTCGGACATTGCCTTTCATGGCCTTTTGCATCATGACCATAGCTAGAGCCATTTCATTAGTTGAATCAAAGCCCAGCTCTTCAAGTTGTTTCTTAACGTTTGGACTTGCAACCTCGGCTTGTAGTATTGTTTCAAATGCCTTTCTCAGATTGGCCTTTTTCCTTCGAGCAACACCTGAAGCGACTCCGCCTTTTTTTGCTATTTCTCTATGTTCGCTCTTAGTTCGTTTGTTTGCAGGTTTCAAGTTTTGCTCATTAGCCATCGCCTCACTTCCTTACTTTTTAAAAATAAAAAAAGCCGTATAAACGGCTCGCTTGTCTATCTCAAAAAACCAGAAACACTAACTAATCTTGGCTTTTGATTGTATTTTTTGGCTATCTCTTTACTTTTCTTATTAACTAAATCTATGTAAGGTTTAACTAGCTTTTTAGCTTCGTCAAAATCAATCTCGCCAATTCGTAACAAGGTTCTTGCTTGCTCAGCTTTAGTCTTTAAAATAATTGTTTGTTCGTTCATGTCGTATCTCCTTTTCCTATGCTTAGAGCTTACGCCATTAACCATTATAAGTCAAGGGTTAATCTTGATTTTCTTCATCGTCTTCGATATTTTCAAGAGCTGCAAGTTCGCCAAATTCTTGTTTGATATTTTTAGGGTCGCCTTTGAAGAATACCAGGACACTTTGGTGTGATCTTATCACCTTTCTTCCGGAGTTCATTTGTTTTCGTGCCCTCATAGCTCCAGATCCCAAAACATTCACCAATACAATGTCATTATAGAACATAACACCAGCGCTTTCAAAAGCTCGCTTAGTTACCCCTGTCAAATCACGGTAAAAACCTTTCTTATCCCTAACATCGCTTATAGTTACGATTGCAAAGCGGTTGTTTTTTAATTTTCTAGCGAACTTTCTGAGGATATCAGAGTATATCTCACAAAACTTATCATATCCCATATTCGAGATGTCATTCTCATTATCGCTATAAACCTCAAGGTCAAAATAAGGGGGACAAGCAAAGATAAGGTCTGCGCTTTCATCTTGGATATACTGGTCTACATTTTTGGAATCGTCGCATATCCAGTTTACTTTATCTAAATCAACCCCAATTTCTCTAGCGTTATCAAAGTTAGCTTCTATTTGTTCTTTCCGCAAGTCTATTCCTGTGTACTTGTGGCCTAAACGTTCAGCGACAATTCCTCGAACGCTTCCGCCAGCGAACGGGTCGATAATTATTGAACCTTCATGCGGTGTGAACCATGTATATCCAATCTCACACAATACAGGGTCAAAAATACTTGTGCCTCCAAGATTGCCAGTATTCAGACTTTTAGCAAACGTCAAATTTTCTTCACGCCCGACCTCTGACTTGATACCCAAATCAAGCCACTGTCTTTTCCTATTTTGCCAAATACCCTGACGTGTATCAAAGATACTTTGCGGCATGATTATAAAATCATCAACAAGTGAGCCAGAATAATCATTCTCTTTTAACTTTTGTTCAGTCGTTTTAAAATTATCTTCTGGCTCAAATCCAAAATCAGACATATCAATATCATCGATATCGTCCAGCTCTAACTGGAGTATATCAATATCAAAGTCCGAATTCATTGTTAGCTTATTGTGTACAAGGATATAAGCCCTTTTCTGTTCCTCGCTCATGTGCGACAAACGGATAACTTCCACCTCGCCAAAGCCTAGCTCTTGCAGGGCTTTATATCGTCCGTGTCCCTCAATAATAACATTATTCTCGTCGATCGCAATCGGGTCATTATTCCCAAACTCATTGATTGATTTCTTAATTTGTTCAATTTGCTCGCGAGGATGTAGCTTAGCGTTGTTCTCATATTCAGTTATTTCTGAAATATTGATTTTTTCTATTTTCACTTTTGCCTCCAACAGAACCAAAAAACACATATCCAAACGATACGTGCTTTTTGTGTTATATGGTCTCTCGATTTTACTTTGTAATATCGAGGGGCTACGGACCTCGAATGGAATCGATATTATATTTACCTTTCATTTTTTATTTTTGTGTAGCCTTTAAAGGCGGTGCTCGGAGTCGAACCGAAGATAAGTTTTTGTTTGAGTTTGGAGATAAAACAATATACCCGTCACCGCCAAAGGAGAGTGTGGGATTTGAACCCACGGACCGCACATAGGCGACCACCCGTCTAGCAAACGGGCGCATTCAACCTGACTCTGCCAACTCTCCATGTTAAGGGAAGACTTACTGCCTTACCCTTAATTCTTGATACTACCATTTTAACAGATTTTAGACTTCATGCCTGTACCATTACTATCATTTACTATCATTTACTATCAATTCCGTAAGAATGACATCAAGTTCATTTACTGCCTGTTTCTTCAAGCGATAATAAGTAGGAGAGCTCATGCCTCCCATGCTGTCACAGATGTCATCAACATACATTTTATTGATGTAGGTCATCCTCAATACTGTTCTATATTTCGGATTTTTCAGCTTGTTAATCAATCTGCCAAGCTCAAGTTTCCTATTGATAACCTCTTTAGTATCCTGCTCTATAGCCTCTTTCATCACTACCAGCTGTGCATAGACATCATCAACTTTTCTGGTCTGGCCACCTTGGGCTTTGACATCAGTCCACTTTGGACTTGAGAGCAAACCTGCCTCAAGCTCATTGATTTCATCTATACGGCTTTGGATGTCCATGTCTAGATCCTGCAGCTCTTTCAAGAGCTCTTTAGCCTTGTTCACTCTCTGTCTCCTTTGTGATATAATAATAGTGTGTTAATTATAGCTGAGGCAGAGAGTGTCTTAGCTTTTTTATTACCAGGTTATGTGAATTTTCTTGTTAGAAACGAAATCTTGTCCAGTGAAAAAATTTTTAGATAGATAAAGCTTATATTTGACAGTAAAGCCAGCTCCTAATAATTCTCTTAACGCTTCCAACGTTCTTTCATCTCCTAATCGATTCCTGAGATATTCGTCTCTAACTGACCAAACATCGATTAAATAACCTGTATAACCTTTTTGAGCAGAAGTTTTTAGTTTTTGTTCTAGGTTATATTTCTCAAAATATCGCTCGAACCATTTTGAGTGGCTTTCTGAGCTTAATTGCTGCACTTCATCAAACAACGTCATTTTAACCCCAATCTTTTATTTTTATAATCTTGAAATTCCGTAGTATTCATAGCCACAATATTCAGAGCAGAAACCGTATGTATTAAAGTATTCATCAAATACTCCAATTTCGCTATCGCAGACAGGACAATGCGTCCTACGGTATCTTTCTTCTTTGTTCAGACCGTTCAAAATTTTCTTTTTGCGTTGACGTTTATTCATAGGTAGCCTCCTACGCTTTCACTACTGGGAAATGAATGTCGCCAATCACTAGGGACCCTACGCTATAATAATAGCCGTTATGTTCTGCCTCACAGTTGGCAATAGCTACAGGGTTCTGATTGTGGAAGATAGTTACTTTGTTTTTATAGCCCGTTCCCCAATGGTCAGGGATTTCTTTAGGTTCCCCAATTTCAACATCAGTAATCACAGCATCAAGTGATACATCTTGGAACTCCCCACCTGCTGAGGCACAGCAATCACTTTCAGACATCTCGATAGTGACCTTTGTGCCATCTTCAAGTAGCAGAAAGTCTTTGTCCCATTTCACGATACGCTTATAGAGTAACAACTCTTTAAGTTCTTCCAGTGAGCCGTATCTTGCATTTCCCCAATCAGGCTCATAGTAGTTTGGTAGTTTAATAGTTTCTGTCATCTTAATTTCCTTTTTTCTTCAAATACTCAGGTTGCTCGTAAACATTACCTATAACTTCATTTTCTTCAATTTCAGTCCATAAATTTACTGCTTCACTGCCTGTATCAATTACCCAAGCTCCTTCAAGTTGCTTAACAACCCCTATTATTTCCTTGTCATACTCATAAAAACCGCCCACTTCGTCAGCTCTTCCAAAAAATCTAGTGGTTTTCACAATGTCGCCTTCAAAGATCTCCTTGCCGTTCTTGTCTTTGAGTCCTGTTGATTGCATGAGGATTGCATTCCCAATTTCAACTTCAAACACTTCCTCTTCTACTGGAAAGCCGTCTTCCCAATAATATTTTTTTAAAACAACGGTCTCATTTTCAAAATCAATACCTTTAAGGTCATTCGTCATGGTATCTGCCTCTGAAATCCACGCTCTGTATCTTACTGTCATACTAAATCCTCCTCTTTTACGAACGTACCATCTATCCAACGACCTTTTCGGTCTTTGATTTCTTGGTAAGCTAATTCAAAACATTCCTCAAAGCTATAACCAAGGGCATTGCTGATTGATTTTAAGCAATTAATAGAAATTACCAAATTATTTCGACTCGCGTTCTCGCTGACTATGCCATGATGTAATTGAAAGCAACTAATACTGAAATTTAGCCACATTAAAGATTCCATCACATCTTCGTTTTCAATTATCATTGGTTCCTCAAAAATCTGATTCACATCTTCCTTAATGAGTAATGCCAGACCGACAATCACAACTGCACAGTCTCCGATACTATCCTTGGTCAGTTGCTCATTCTTCTTGAGATAGCCAGCGCATAACTCACCGAATTCCTCGCTAAGTTTTAGTGACTGCTTGTCCAACCGTCCACCATTCTCCAAATCACGGTCAATAAACCATTGTTTGACTTTGTCTAGTGTAGTCATCTGTTTCATTCCTCCTTATCTAAAATCCATGCAATATAGACACAAATCAGAGAAAGCATAATGGAATCCGCCAAATTCCCTCTCACTCCACCTAAGATGATAATTTCAAGTATCTTCCAGAGATAGTCCAATACAATAAAATGGACAAATTGGGTTAAGAAGAAGTTATACTTCCCATTAAATCGAACTTTCATAACATCACCTCATCCCCAACTTTCACTTTCTCGTACACGTCCTTCGTAACAACGAACACCCCGTAATCACGTATCGTAAGCGTGTATAACTTGCCATGCCGTCCTTTTTCAACGACCTTACCGAATATCTCACCACCTGCGTTATCTGCCTTATAGATAACCATCGGCTTCTTCTCTTCCAAATCTCGAATCCTGTCCATCTGCCAGATGTTTAGTCCGGCAGATAACAGAATCCAGATTGCTATGAATCGTTTCAAATTTACCACCTCATATATAAATATTTCGTGTCAATGCCTTGCTCTAAAATACAATCCCTTAACGATCTCAAAACATCTAATGCACCGCTGACTGTTCCCCATCTATTTTCAGGTTCATACTGTACATACTTTTCAGGGTACCGTTCTAATTCAGATATACCACGTTGAATATTTTCAAAAATATCAGCAATATTGTAAATTGTACCTTGGTCAAAATCCCAATCCATAGCAATTCTAAACATCTTCCCGAGATTATAGGTTGGAGAACTATATCTAGGTTCAGCGATACAAATATAATCTCCATTCTCTATTTTCGCTAAGATTTCCAAATCATAACTCATCACCCACCTCCTCTACTTCGTAAAAATCAACTTTTGCAAAGTTTTTCGGATTGATAGTGATAAGTCTTTCTTCTGGTTCAATCTGATGTAGTTGAATACAACATATATGCCCAAAATTAAGTTCCTCTATGCGGTTTAATATATGCTTACAACTCTCTTTTACCTTGATATTTTCATCCATGTATGGATTTTGTAATCTAATATTTGTCATTTATTCTACCTCCTCCATCTCAATTCCTGGGCAGTCGAGCACCCAGCTAAAACCAGAATATTCTAGCTCCTTTCGTGTAAATTTTTCGTTGTTTTTCCAATTGTTAAAAAAGTGGAATCCAGTTTCTGTTTGATTTAGATAATCATCTGTATTTTTTAACTTGACTTTGTATTTTGTCTCTTTCTCGGCCTCATAGTCAGTCAACCACGCTCGAGCGAAAAGTTCTTGGTTGTTTTTGTCATTAAGCCATTTCTTCACGAATTCGCTTTTTTTAGCGTAGAGATGGATTGTGTTACTATCTAGTGCACTAATCAAGCTAAAATTATTTAAAAGTTGGCATTTAAAAATCCAGTCCTCTATAAACTCCGGAACTTTGACTTTTTCTGGTTTGTTTAACTTCTCGTATTCTAGGATAAGTTTTTTTACGCCTTGATAAGAGTAAATATGTCCAAGTTTACGCATTCTTTCGATTAAATCTGTTATTTGTTTTTCTTTCATCTTACACCTCCTCCATCTCAATCCCTGGGCAATCGAATACCCAGCCGAAGTTGGCTTCTTGTAGTTGCTTTCTAGTAAAGCTTTCAAGATCGCCATACACCATTTCAAAATCAAGATGATCGCTACCCTGTCTGTACACAGTTTTCAACGACTGTCCATTGCACAATATCACTTCATACCGCTTCTCTTTCTCGACCTCGTAGCCGTCAAGCCAAGCACGGGCGAAGAGATCTCTGTTGGATTTCTTTTGATACCATTCTGTAAATTCCTGGCTTCCATTGCTACAAGCATAATGCAACGCATCTTCTAGTTCTGGACTTTTTTCTCTTGCATCTTCAATCACATCTGCCACACACTGCGGGATTTTGATTGGTTGCGGTTCGTCTAGTTGTTCCAAATCTCTTCGAATATTTTTTAAAAGAGTTTTTCCGCTAACAAAATCCACAACACATTCAGCCGCTTCATATTTATCAATCAATTCTTTAACTTTCATCTTCCAACTCCTCGTTATATTTTTCTACCAATTCATGCAACCACGACCACGGTTCGGTTTCTTCACTGATTGGGGCAACCTCTCTTTCTTGCAACCAAGCTGAGAAATTAACCACATTATCAATGTAGATTGTGTCGTAATCGCCCCAATCCCAAACCGTTAAATAAATTTCTGTTTCAGTTCCATTTTCATCTTCAACCCTTATTGAACCATTTTCAACCCACGCTGTGCCAAAACACAATTCGCAAGTGCCAGTCTGTTCTTCTTGGAAATCTGAATGATATTCTGTCACTTTATACTTCATCTTCCAACTCCTTTATTCTCTTCTTCCAGTTTTTCACTTTCTTTTTAAGCAAGTCACGTTCCTCAGATCTGCTAAAAGCAAGCTATTTAACACACGGATCAGATAGTTCAACTATCCTTGTCTCCGTTTGCTCAATTGTGCGTTTCAGTCCTTCGATTACTACCTCCTATCAAATCCCATCTACTATCCTTTGCAATATCTCGTGATATTCGTAAATCTCCAGCTCAATCCTATAATTCTTATTTCCGGACTTGCCACCGTGCATGAACTCAGTCGATACTATCACGTTGTAATTATCATCTGTCCAAATCTTAGCGTCCGTCAAACCATCAAACAAAGCCTTGCTTGTGGGCGACCAGTTCGGTGGGTCATACTTCCGATTTGTCGGAGGATATATCCGAACCTTAACCTTGCAAGGCTTGTCCTCGCTGTAAGGCAACCCAAAGTAATCTCTCAGTACATTGGTGCCCTCATATGCAGCTAACTGCCGTAAAAACTTAGTGATTTTAGCCTTTTGATGAAAGTGTGGTCTATCATTTGAGTTAATCATCTGCTTCCTGTTCAACTCAAATTTCAAAATCAATCGTTCTTTCATACCCTCGCAAACACCTCATTCAGTTCCATAATCTCCTCATTGTTGTTATACGGATCATACGCTAATCGCCCAAAGCCTGCTTTATTCGTGCTTGTCGGTGTGTTACCTGTCCATTTCAAATGCAGGAACTTACTACACGCCTTACAACGAATTGATGAAGGTTTAATCTTAACCATTCTGTGGTAGCATTCCCCACAAAATGGACACTGCACATCTACTTTTACTAATTCAGTCATATTTTCTACCAAAATCCCACGCCTGCCAAATTGTGAGCGAGGCAAGCGTGAGTGAAATTCTTTGCGTCGTTCGTCCAAGAGTCACATAAGTGTCACTGACGCATTTTCTAGTTCGCAGTTTTACAAGAATGCCCGGCTTGTTGCTTTTTGAGTTGTTTCCAAAATGGAAATAGTTGGTTTATTTAATCAGTTCATCCAATTCTGCCTGCGTCAACGACTCAATTCGTTGATAACCTTGGACAGTGTAGTTTTTCTTGTATTCAAATCCCAAATCCGCAAGGCTATTCTTGAAATAGTCTTTTTCTTTCGTGTCAGTGAAATACACTTCCAAGGTCATTTTTTGGGTATATCGTTTTAAGACGTTTTCAGCCCCTCTGACGACTTCTTGTTGATTTTGGGATAATTGCCCACCATCTAAGATTTCGCCCGTATCTGGGTCAAATTTTGCGGTCTCCGTTGATTTTGGCGCTTGCTCTTGTTGCTGAGCTAAAACTTCCTCACGTTCTCGTTCAGCTCGCTCTTGAGCCAATCTAACTTCTTCTTTTTGCTTTTCAAAAGCGTAGTCTGCCTTGATTTGTTCCAACACTTCAACCAAAGTCATGTCTTTCAACATACGAATATATGGCTGGTCTGTCATTCCGTACTCAGCACATAACCCTGAAATAGCTGACTTAGCCTTTTCAAATTCTTGCTGTTTCTGAAACTCAAATGTGACCATGTCATCAAGTGACTTCATAGTGGCTTTTTTAAGCGTCACGCCGTCTGCCATGAAATCGCCAACCTTGACATACTCAAGGGCTTTCTCGTCAAATAGACGAGGATCAAGCATGTATTCTGAAGCCTTATTTGTAATGTAACCCTTAACAGTATCCAGTCTGAGTGCTTTCTGATGGTCTTCAAACTCTTTGACATCTTTCGCAATCTTTTTGATAACACCGTCCAACGGTTCAACCTGCTCTGTGATGTATTCGTTAAAATCATCAGCAGTTTTTGACAAAACCTTTTTGATTTTGATACGCTCATCAGATATCTGCTTGAATAGTTTTCTGAGATTAGTTAATACCTGCTTATCGTCCTTGATTGTCGAAGCGGTAACTGTATAATTCTGGTACTTCGTTACCACCTCTTTAATGTTTTGTTCAAACAACTCACGGTCTAAAATTTCAACCTCTGCCTGAGTGACACTTACTTGTAATTCTTGCATGTTAGTACTCCATTTCTTCTAAGAGTTCGCCTTGTAACGGTTCGCTCTGGATCGACTCCTCAACTTGAGTAGGTTTAGGAACTGGGTGATTCGCCTCTTGTACTTTGTTGAATTGTTCAATCTGAGCCATCTTGCGTGCTACGACATCCTCTCGACTTTCGTGAGGTGTGACATCTTTGATACGGTCAAATGTTTCTCCACCGTCATCCTCTGTGTACATATTGCCTAAGTCCTCAGGGAAAGCCTCTCTAAGAGCATTTACCAGAGCTGTCTTTCTAATCATAGTAGCTGGCATAGAGTTCCAGGTGCTTTGTTTCTTGTCATATTCCTCACGGCTAACAAATATTTCCACAGGTACCTTGAAATTTTTACGGTACACTCTTGCCCATCCTCCTATCAGTGTGTCCCCTGGTAACATGATTGCTCCTTTGCGTTCGTGCATAATACCCTCGCCGTCAACTGCCACTACTCCAGCCTCAAAGCCCTCATAGTCTTTACACTGAGCGGCACGTTTCAAAAAAGCCTCTTTGGAGACAATCAAACTGAACTCTGTGCCTCCATTACGATTTTTGTAAGCCACAATGTAGACCTCGTTAGCAAATGGGTTAAGATTGCGACCTTTACATAAGGCTAGAGCCTGACCTATTTGTTTTTCAGTCAACAGGTTTTGTGGGTCAAAATACTTTTTGATGTCTGCCCCAGTCAATGAACTTGGGTCAGTAGTAATGTCACGTTTTGTCCGCGTTGCTAATTGATTATTAGTCATTTCTTTCTACCTTTCGTCTTCTTCAAATTCCAATTTTCACGCTTTAAGTGTCTGTTTTCGTTCTGTAATTTCAAAATAATATTTTGTTGGTCGTTGATGATTTTTCCGAGGTTTCGGCCAAGATGAATATACTCAGCTCGCCAGTTGTCGATTTCTGCAAGTAGTTCCTCAATCATATCTCATCACCCACGTATCGATACTGCCCACATCCAACATAGATGTACTCGCTTGGGTCAAGTTCTTCTCGCTCCTCAGGCAGTTGCATTATATCTCTGTCATAATCAAACATGAGCATACACCTTCCCTAGTTCCAGGACTCGTTTCGCATATCTAGCTTTGGACGTTAGCCCAAGATCCAGCAATTCGTTTTTTTCTTCATGATTGGCCAAAAGCCACACACGGTTTTCAAGTTCAATTCTAGTCATTAGCGTCTCCTTTGCTCTATCCCAAATACTTTGCATAGCGTGCTCTTCGTGGTTCTGGTAAGCCTAACGGCTCAGGGCGTAAGCCTACAGGCGGTTCGTTGTCATAGGTGAAGCCTTTGAACTCACGGCGGATGTTCTTGCGGATTTGTTGGCGTTCAATCTCACGACCCATTTCAAGTAATTCATTACAAGCTCTAATCACTTGCACGTCATGTTCTTCTTGAAGTCGTCTTTCTTCCTCTTTTTGCTTTTCTAACTGATGAGCTAGAA
>ERZ773018.1956-NODE-1956-length-10658-cov-11.579647_pt1 | contig 10658 bp, 5 predicted proteins | sample MGYA00580840_ERZ773018 | MGnify/ENA primary metagenome ERZ773018 (study PRJEB29015, sample SAMEA2738125) | human oral metagenome | biome: human oral; feature: human-associated habitat; material: saliva | place: China | collected 2256 ... | reverse complement strand
GGCGATGTATATCTTGCATTTCAACCGGCCGAAGAAACAGGCGCAGGTGCGCCTGCATTTATGAAGTTTGGTGATTGGTTTGAAAAGGTGGATGCTATCTTTGGAGGTCATGTGTGGATTGATTTACCAGCAGGTCTTATTTCCGTTGAGGCTGGCCCTCGCATGGCGGCTAGTAGTAAAATTACGATCAATGTGAAAGGCAAACAAGGCCACGGTGCACAACCGCATCAAGCGGTTGATGCCATTGTAGTAGCCAGTGCCATCGTGATGAACCTACAAACCGTAGTCTCTCGCAATGTTAGTGCTCTAGATTCTCTCGTGATTACCATTGGTAATATCCACTCTGGGTCCGAGTGGAATGTGATTCCTGGAGAAGCCCAAATGGGTGGTACCATTCGCTTTTTTGATCCTGATAAAGAAGAATACTATGTAGACTCCATACGTCGTGTGGTGGAACATACGGCCTTGGCCTATGGCGCTACTGCTGAATTAATTTACGAACGAAAAGTGCCGGCTACGATTAATGATGCAGCAGCTAGTGAATTAGCAGAACGGGTTGTGATTGATACCCTTGGTAAAGAGAAGCTATCCAAGATGCGTCAAGTAATGCCGGGCGAAGACTTTGCGTGGTATTTGCAAGAAAAGCCAGGGTGCTTTGCTTTCATCGGCATTCAAAATCCAGAGGTAGACGCTACCTTTGATCACCATAACAATCGATTCACCATGGACGATAGCGTACTATCTGCTGCATCAGCGGTGTATGCAGAATATGCTATTCAGTGGTTGAAGGTACATAAATAAAATTAATCTATTGAATAAAAATACCCCATTATCTAGCGATAGTGGGGCATTTTTGGTGCTTTGAAGCATATAAATTATATTGTATTTTATTAAGCTGAATATTATGAGCTTTGTACTCTTATAGGATAAAAGGTATTTATTTCAAATTGAGTATATGAAAAAATAATGAACTTTTGTATTTTTTTGTGTTAAAATAAAGTTAATTATACAGAGCTTTGTTATTTTACGATTTACATGATTCAATTCAATTTTTGCAAAAAAAATCTCAATTCTAAAGAATTGAGATGAGTACCCTACGTTGGGTGGCCCGAAGGCATTGTAAATAAATTTGTATTTGAACTCGTAGTGTAATTCTGTAAACCTCCAAAACTAATTGGATTACTTATAGTATAGTTAACCTTATGATGAATGTCAATTATTAATTTCCAAAGGAGCAGACTTATGGAAACGCAAACATCGAATCAACTCATTACTAGTCATTTGAAGGAATATCCTAAGCAGGATTATTTTGTAGGGTTAGATATTGGTACCAGTTCAGTAGGATGGGCTGTGACAAATAAATCATATGAGTTACTAAAATTCCATTCTCATAAAATGTGGGGGAGTCGTTTGTTTGATGAGGGTGAGTCTGCTGTAGCACGTAGGGGATTCCGTTCAATGCGTCGTCGTTTAGAACGTCGTAAATTACGTTTAAAACTATTAGAAGAACTATTTGCCGATGCTATGGCGCAGGTGGATCCTACATTCTTCATGCGTCTTCGTGAAAGTAAATATCACTATGAGGATAAAACGACTGGTCATAGCTCTAAACATATTTTATTTATCGATAAAGACTATACAGATCAAGATTACTTTAAAGAGTATCCTACTATTTATCACTTACGTGCGGAATTGATGAAGTCTGGTACTGATGATATTCGTAAATTATTTTTAGCAGTACATCATATTTTAAAATACCGTGGTAACTTCCTCTATGAAGGTGCTACATTTGATTCCAATGCTTCAACACTTGAGGATGTTCTTAAGCAAGCAATAGAAAATATTACATTTAATTGTTTTGATTGTAATTCTGCTATTAGCTCTATAGGTGAGATTCTAATGGAACAAGGGAAAACAAAATCTGATAAAGCTAAAGCGATAGAACGACTGGTTGATACATATATAGCTACTGATACAGAAGATACTTCAAGTAAAACTCAAAAAGAACAGGTTAAAGAGGATAAAAAAAGACTAAAAGCGTTTGCTAATTTAGCGTTAGGTTTATCTGCTAGCCTTACAGACTTGTTCGGCTCTGTAGAGGAGTTAGACGATGACCTTAAAAAGCTTCAAATAACAGGGGATACATATGACGATAAACGTGATGAACTAACTAAAGCATGGGGCGATGAGATTCATATTATTGATGATTGTAAATCTGTATATGATGCTATTATTTTGATGTCCATCAAGGAACCAGGTCTTACTATTTCTGAATCTAAGGTAAAAGCTTTCAACAAGCATAAAGAGGATTTGGCTATACTGAAATCTTTATTAAAGACTGATAGAAGCCTTTACAATGCGATGTTCAAGGCGGACGAAAAAGGTTTACACAACTATGTGCACTATATTAAACAAGGTCGTACAGAGGAAACAAGTTGTAATCGTGAAGATTTTTATAAGTACACTAAGAAGGTAGTTGAGGGGCTACCAGATTCTAAGGATAAAGAATATATTCTTAGTGAAATTGAATTACAAACGTTATTGCCATTACAACGGATTAAAGATAATGGCGTAATTCCGTATCAATTACATTTAGAAGAACTTAAAATTATTCTTAAGACCTGTGGACCTAAATTCCCATTCTTGAATGAAGTGGCAGACGGTTATTCTGTAGCAGAGAAACTCATTAAAATGCTTGAGTTCCGTATCCCTTATTACGTAGGCCCTTTAAATACTCATCATAATGTAGATAAGGGTGGTTTTGCATGGGCTGTTCGTAAAGCTAGTGGCCGTGTTACACCGTGGAATTTTGATGATAAGATTGATCGAGAAAAATCAGCAGCAGCTTTTATCAAGAATCTTACTAATAAATGTACATACCTTTTAGGTGAAGATGTGTTGCCTAAATCCTCTCTTTTATATAGTGAGTTTATGTTACTTAATGAGCTAAATAATATACGTATTGATGGCAAACCATTAGAGACGGCGTTAAAAGAACATCTTATTGATGCTGTATTTAAGCAAGACCATAAGAAGATGACTAAAAATCGTATAGAACAGTTTTTGAAGGATAATAATTATATCCCTAACAAGCATAAACCAGATATTACAGGTCTTGATGGGGAAATTAAAAATGATCTGACATCCTATCGTGATATGCTTCGTATTTTAGGGCCTAATTTTGATAGATCTCTGGCTGAAGACATCATTATAGATATTACTATCTTTGGTGAAAGCAAAAAAATGTTGAGAGAAACATTGCGTAATAAATTTGCTGCGCATCTTGATGATGAAACTATCAAAAAGCTTTCAAAATTGAGATATCGAGATTGGGGGCGCCTTTCTAAGAAATTGCTAAATGGTATTGAGGGCTGTGATAAAACTGGTGACTGCGAACCTGCAACTATTATTAAGTTTATGCGCCATTTTAGCTATAACTTGATGGAACTATTAGGCGATAAATTCTCTTTTATGGAACATATTCAAGAGGTAAATACTAAATTGACTCAAGGGCAAGTAGTAAATCCTCATGATATTATCGATGATTTAGCACTTTCACCAGCAGTCAAACGTGCAGTATGGCAAGCATTACGCATTGTAGATGAAGTTATTCATATTAAAAAAGCTTTGCCATCTCGCATTTTTGTGGAAGTAGCACGGACAAATAAAGCAGAGAAGAAGAAAAAGGACTCTCGTCAAAAACGGTTGTCTGATTTATATTCAGCTATAAAAAAGGATGATGTTTTATTAAGCGGGCTTAAGAGCGAAGAGTTTGGAAACCTAAAATCTGGACTCGATAAATATGATGATGCAGCGTTAAGAAGTAAAAAATTGTATTTATATTATACTCAAATGGGTCATTGCGCATATACAGGTGAAACTATTGATATAGCGCTGCTAAATACCGATAACTACGATATTGATCATATTTATCCTCGTAGTCTAACTAAGGATGACAGCTTTGATAACTTAGTATTATGTAAACGAACTGCAAATGCAAAGAAATCAGATTCATATCCAATTGCTGAGGATGTTCAAAAGGCACAAAAACCATTCTGGACATTCTTGAAACAACAAGGGCTTATTAGTGAACGAAAATATGAGCGTCTCACACGCATTACGCCGCTTACAGAAGATGATTTGAGTGGCTTTATTGCTCGTCAATTAGTAGAAACTAATCAATCTGTTAAAGCTGCTACAACTTTACTGCGTCGTCTTTACCCAGAAATTGATGTAGTCTTTGTAAAGGCTGAGAATGTAACGGACTTCCGTCATGATAATAACTTTATCAAGGTTCGCTCATTGAACCATCATCACCATGCTAAAGATGCTTATTTAAATATTGTGGTTGGTAATGTGTATCATGAGCGATTTACACGTGATTTCCGAAAATTCTTTAAAAAGAATGGTGCTAATCGCACGTATAATTTGGCAAAATTATTTAACTATGATGTGAACTGTACTAATACGAACGATGAAAAAGCTTGGGACGTAAAAACAAGTATGGACATCGTTAAGAAAATGATGGCTAGTAATGATGTACGTGTCACAAGACGAGTAAAAGAGCAGAAAGGCGGTATTACAAAGAAACAAACTATATTCAAGGCGATAGTTGCTGCAAAATCCCCATATTCATATTTAGGTATGAAAACTCATAAAAGTGTATTTGCTGATGTTAGTAAATATGGTGGAGTTAGGGATATTCAAATTGCTTATTTTACAGTTGTTGAGTATAAAAATAAAAAAGGTGTAACACTTAGAGAGATTGTTGCAATACCTGTCTTTGTTGCTAATCAGAATTTGAATAAAGAAAATTTGGAAAAGTATATCCGACTAATAAAGCCCGAGATAATAAATTTAAAAATTGTTTGGAATAAAATTTACTTTGATCAACTAATTAAAGTAGATGAATTTTATTATTACTTTGGTGGTAAATCAAATGATAGGTTTTATATTGATAATGCAGTACAGTTATTATTACCTGTAGAAGCTCAATTTTATATTAAGTTAATTAATAAATTTATTAGAGGGCAAAGTGAAAATAAAGGTATTAATGTTGTAAATGTTAGTTCGTGTAACCCATTAACTGGAATATTAGAATGTTTATCCTCAACAATAACTTTAAAATTATTTGATACATTGGTTGATAAATTAAATCAACCTATATATTTGAGTATGAAGGGGAATAAAGTAGAAGAATTAGAATTACTTGGTAGAGAGTATTTTATAAATTTATCTCTAGAGGAACAATGTATAGCATTAAGTGATATATTAAATCTTATTACTAATATTAATACTACTTTATCTTTAAATTCCGTAAATTTAAAAGCCTCCAGAAAAGTAGTAAATTTCAATATATCAAAATTAAAAGAATTCAAGATAATAAATGAATCTATTACAGGACTATATTCTAATGAAGTAACTATAGTTTAAAACTAGTAAGCTAGTATTAGGGGTTATTATGAGTTGGCGTACGATAGTCATAGGTAGTCGTTCTAAGCTAGATTTTAAAATGAATTACATGATTATTCGTAAAGACTTTGAAACGACTAAAGTTTATATTGATGAAATCTATATGTTGATAATTGAGTCTACGGCGGTGAGTCTCACTGCCGTACTCCTAAATGAATTAATTAAAAAGAAAGTGGCCATTGTTTTTTGTGATGAGAAACGGAATCCAGCTAGCGAAGTACTTCCATTATTTGGAAGTCATAATTGTAGTAAACGATGTCGTGAACAAGCTGAATGGCCTAAAGAGTTGCAAGCTTATATATGGACAGAAATTGTACGGCGTAAAATTATGAATCAAGCAGACCTATTACGACAACAAGAGTTAGTTGAAGCAGATTTACTATATCAATACATTGATGAGCTAACTCTAAATGATGAAACTCAACGTGAGGGGCATGCGGCAAAAGTATATTTTAATGCTTTATTTGGAAAATCCTTTTCTCGAGAACAAGATAATCCTATTAACGCAGCGCTTAATTATGGATATGCGATATTGCTTTCCGCAGTGAATCGAGAGATTTTATCTTTAGGGTATATTACTCAGCTAGGGCTTAATCATTGCAATCAATTTAATCCTTATAATTTAGGTTCTGACTTGATGGAGCCGTTAAGAGGTTTTGTTGATAAAGTAGTCATCAAGTTAATGCTTACTGAATTCAATCGTGATGTAAAACTTTCATTAATAGAGTTACTATCTGAAGATGTAAAAATTAATGATACGATTCAAACATTTAGTGCGGCTATACGTATTTATTGTAAAAGTGTGTTTGATGCATTGCGAGAGCAAGATGCTACACAGATTAGGTTTATAGAGTATGAGCTATAGATTTATGAGAATACTAGTGATGTTTGATCTACCGACATTGACCTCGGAGGATAGAAAAGAGTATAGAAATTTTAGGAAGTATTTAATTATATCAGGATTTCTTATGTTACAAGAGTCTGTGTACTCAAAATTGGTTCTAAATACAACGAGTGCAAACATTATAATGGAACATGTGCGTAAAAATAAGCCGCCTAGTGGTAGCTTGTTTATGTTAACTGTTACTGAAAAACAATTTTTAAGAATGGAAATTGTAGTGGGAGAAAAGCAAAGTGAGGTTATAGACTCAACGGAGAGGGTGCTTATGATATGAAATTAATGTATCAAGATTCTACATTAGACTTTGAACTACCTCAGGATAAAGTAACGGTTATATCCTTTGAAAATCGTAAAGTATTTCGTAGAATGGTTACAGAGATTGATATACAATGCGAAGGTGGGGAAGGCCCTTGGATTTTAAATGACAATAATAAAGCTTTTAATTTGGATAAATATGGGCATATGATACTTAATCCTCTATATGTAGATGTAAACAGTAAGTCTCTATTAACCAAATTACAAAATCAATTAGCTAAAGAAGCTTTATTAATGACCGAGGAGGTAGCAGATATTGTTAATCGACTTCATGCTTTTTACTATTCTTTAGAATTTGGATATCCATTATCAATTCAACATAAACTAGAGATAGGTACAGCTGAGCTTATCAAGCTTGGTAGTTTTAATTTTGAATTTAATCGTAAAGGCGATATTATTGATCTCATGTCCTATATAGAAGTAGTAGATACATTGTTATCTCCTATGCTATATATTATGGTGAATTTAGATCTAGTTTTGAATGATGATGAACTAACTGTATTTTATAAAAATATGCTAAGTCGACAATTACGACTAGTATGTCTAACTACAGGGATTTTTAGTAAAGAAAAACTTGATAAAAACATTGTTAATGGTTATATTTTAGATAATGATTTCTGTGTTATTTAAGGAGCATACAGAATTACACCTGGTGGTAGCCCGAGTTACTCTTGAGCCTCAAATTTAATTTGGGGTTTGAGAGTAGTGTAATTCTGTAAACCTCTAAAACTAGTACAAGTCCTACACCATCGGCTGAGTCGTTTGAGAGTAGTGTAATTCTGTAAACCTCTAAAACAGACTTAGTATCAACTGCTTCTTTCCATTCGTTTGAGAGTAGTGTAATTCTGTAAACCTCTAAAACCTGACTATATTATGCTATCTAAGATAGAGGGTTTGAGAGTAGTGTAATTCTGTAAACCTCTAAAACTATTTGAATCTGCTCAACGTGCAAGAGGCGGTTTGAGAGTAGTGTAATTCTGTAAACCTCTAAAACTTTGTAAATGCTCGATGTATTCCATAATATGTTTGAGAGTAGTGTAATTCTGTAAACCTCTAAAACATGTAGTCACCATTGCGAACCATTGGCCAAGTTTGAGAGTAGTGTAATTCTGTAAACCTCTAAAACTAAAAAGCGAGCTAAAGCAAGAAAGGAAGCGTTTGAGAGTAGTGTAATTCTGTAAACCTCTAAAACTGTGAAATAAGAGGCTATAAATCATGAAACGTTTGAGAGTAGTGTAATTCTGTAAACCTCTAAAACAAAGAGGGTATGTTGACGGCTAAAGCGTACGTTTGAGAGTAGTGTAATTCTGTAAACCTCTAAAACCAATAGTATCGCAGCCGATGCAGACATAGCGTTTGAGAGTAGTGTAATTCTGTAAACCTCTAAAACTAGTGATACGCATAACATATTCCTATCACCGTTTGAGAGTAGTGTAATTCTGTAAACCTCTAAAACAGTAATAAGGCTTCAAAGTCGGATAGTGTCGTTTGAGAGTAGTGTAATTCTGTAAACCTCTAAAACCGATCTTCATAACTTAAAGCTTCTTCCATAGTTTGAGAGTAGTGTAATTCTGTAAACCTCTAAAACGAAACTTATGTATATCCTGATACTCTAGCTGTTTGAGAGTAGTGTAATTCTGTAAACCTCTAAAACCAAATACGTTTGGAAATACATTTGTCTGTGGTTTGAGAGTAGTGTAATTCTGTAAACCTCTAAAACTCGGTAAGCATATTACCTTCGATATCAACAGTTTGAGAGTAGTGTAATTCTGTAAACCTCTAAAACAAGTATTTTAGATAGTTTAGATATAGTTTCGTTTGAGAGTAGTGTAATTCTGTAAACCTCTAAAACTGTAATGAAGAACGGAATATGTCTTAAAGAGTTTGAGAGTAGTGTAATTCTGTAAACCTCTAAAACAACCATCTACGTGTTGTTTTACAACATCAGGTTTGAGAGTAGTGTAATTCTGTAAACCTCTAAAACCGCACAAGTAAAGGGGAACCCTTTATTAGTGTTTGAGAGTAGTGTAATTCTGTAAACCTCTAAAACCCAGTCGGTGAAATCAAGACTTCACCAGACGTTTGAGAGTAGTGTAATTCTGTAAACCTCTAAAACTTGCGTAATTGTCTAAGTGATTTGTGAGTAGTTTGAGAGTAGTGTAATTCTGTAAACCTCTAAAACGTTAACGACGGCATCGTATTACCGATTTTAGTTTGAGAGTAGTGTAATTCTGTAAACCTCTAAAACTCCAAATCGTTCCAACGTGCAGCATAGCCTGTTTGAGAGTAGTGTAATTCTGTAAACCTCTAAAACAAAGTGTTTTTAAAAGATGCAGATCGATTAGTTTGAGAGTAGTGTAATTCTGTAAACCTCTAAAACAGCAGTTTGGTTACAAAGAAACAGACTTCTGTTTGAGAGTAGTGTAATTCTGTAAACCTCTAAAACTGATAATAACCTGGCTGTTGCTGTTACCCGGTTTGAGAGTAGTGTAATTCTGTAAACCTCTAAAACAAGCACAGTTAAAGTATCTACAATCGGAAGGTTTGAGAGTAGTGTAATTCTGTAAACCTCTAAAACACTGGTATGCATACTTCTGTTCGTTTGTAAGTTTGAGAGTAGTGTAATTCTGTAAACCTCTAAAACCAGCGCCCAGGTTCGGCAGATATATTAGTCGTTTGAGAGTAGTGTAATTCTGTAAACCTCTAAAACAACTTTTTATATCTAGGAAACACTGTTCCTGTTTGAGAGTAGTGTAATTCTGTAAACCTCTAAAACTTGGACAAGAGGCCCGGTTGCTCAAATACAGTTTGAGAGTAGTGTAATTCTGTAAACCTCTAAAACAATACATCTTGTGGGAATTGACCGCCTTCTGTTTGAGAGTAGTGTAATTCTGTAAACCTCTAAAACTCCTGTTTACAGTTATCATCTTACTACGGAGTTTGAGAGTAGTGTAATTCTGTAAACCTCTAAAACAAATCAAACACGCTGCACCGTTCCGCACTAGTTTGAGAGTAGTGTAATTCTGTAAACCACTAAAACACATACATCCAATTAAACAAAGGGGAATGGGTTTGAGAGTAGTGTAATTCTGTAAACCTCTAAAACATCAATTGGGTATTCAGTTAGAACCTAGTGGTTTGAGAGTAGTGTAATTCTGTAAACCTCTAAAACATGTAGAAAAGGTGGTGAATGACGTTGTCGGTTTGAGAGTAGTGTAATTCTGTAAGCCTCTAAAACAAAGGTGTTCGTTTGAGTCCCCTGTGTCTTGTTTGAGAGTAGTGTAATTCTGTAAATCTCTAAAACTGTGATTTCTCTAGCCAAATTCAATGGCATGTTTGAGAGTAGTGTAATTCTGTAAATCTCTAAAACCATGTTCCAAACGATTGAGCGTCCATAGCAGTTTGAGAGTAGTGTAATTCTGTAAATCTCTAAAACTATACCACAAAACCTCTAAGGCTTATTTCTGTTTGAGAGTAGTGTAATTCTGTAAATCTCTAAAACATTACAGTTACAAATTCCCCTTGATTGTCTGTTTGAGAGTAGTGTAATTCTGTAAATCTCTAAAACTGAATAATTGTTTGTGTATCCAAACGGCTTGTTTGAGAGTAGTGTAATTCTGTAAATCTCTAAAACTTAGATGTATCATTAATGCCTAAACATTCGGTTTGAGAGTAGTGTAATTCTGTAAATCTCTAAAACTTTGACACCCCAATGTTTTAACCGAATGGAGTTTGAGAGTAGTGTAATTTTGTAAATCTCTAAAACTAACAGTACCGCCACCATTCCAACATCGGTGTTTGAGAGTAGTGTAATTTTGTAAATCTCTAAAACCATAAACATGGTGATATAACTACAAAAGTTGTTTGAGAGTAGTGTAATTTTGTAAACCTCTAAAACTATGTGTTTAACTCTTGAAATGTTACAGCCGTTTGAGAGTAGTGTAATTTTGTAAACCTCTAAAACGGAATT
>ERZ773018.1955-NODE-1955-length-10665-cov-39.251932_pt1 | contig 10665 bp, 9 predicted proteins | sample MGYA00580840_ERZ773018 | MGnify/ENA primary metagenome ERZ773018 (study PRJEB29015, sample SAMEA2738125) | human oral metagenome | biome: human oral; feature: human-associated habitat; material: saliva | place: China | collected 2256 ... | reverse complement strand
TACCTTCAAGGAAAAGACGTTGACTTCGTTAACAAAAAAGCAACTGACGGTGTTCTTCTTGCCCACACAGACGGTGACGTACCAAACATGTACGTAACTCTTCCTGAGCAAGATGCCTTCACTCTTGGTTATGCCATCTACTTCTTCGAATTGGCCATCGCCCTTTCAGGTTACTTGAATGCGATCAACCCATTTGACCAACCAGGTGTTGAAGCCTACAAGAAAAATATGTTTGCCCTTCTTGGTAAACCAGGATTTGAAGAACTTGGAGCAGAACTCAACGCTCGTCTTTAATCAATAGATAAAACGATCTCGCAAGAGGTCGTTTTTTTGAAAGCAAAATTTAAAAAAGTTCCCTCTTGGTTCGTTTTAAAAAAACACTACATAGTTGAAATTTCGGATCGCTTGTTGATTATTTCTGCAGGATCGTTGATATAATCGTTTTTTCTCATGTAGTAAAATCAGCGAAGCATTGATATTTTACTCAAATTATTTAATACAAAAAGTTATTTGACTCTAAAAGTTGTCATTTGATTAGGCGTATTATAAAATGTAAAAAAATGAAAATGATCTAAAAGGGAATGAAAATATGAAAAAGAATCTTGCAAAATTTTTATTGCTTTCATCTTTAGTTGGGGGAATGGCTGTTGCCCATCCAGTTTCTGCTACGACGAAAGGTGCAATTTATGAATATAGAAATGGCAATCTCGATCTTGTGCAACAGCCGTCTTATGAAGATTATGAGTCTGATAAACTTGTTTTGAAATTGAAAACAGGTCGTGTCGATGTAGTGGGAGCGCGTGAAGGCAAGAAAGAAAGTGCGCATGATGCAGGAGCCTACCAATTTGCGTTAATTTACAAATCTGAGAGTGGCGAAGAGGAGACAGTTGCTCAAGGTCAGAATACAGAAAATGGCACGATCCAATTTAGCGACTTGGACCTATCAATGTATAGATCTGGAATTATTAAACTCTACATTCGACAAACGACAGTGGATGATGGTCGTTTTGAACAGTTGGATAATGGGGAAGGTGAAGTGACAGTAGTCGTTGATCGTAATGCACGGGGGCACTTGATGATTCGTTCGTTAGAAAGTTCCAATCCGATTTATCGTAACTTCATTGTAGGTTATAGAGATTCTGGAACTGGAACGACGACTTCACCAAGTACAACAGGTCCTTCTTCAAGTTCAAGCTCATCTTCAAGTAGCTCCTCTTCAAGCTCAAGCTCTTCCTCAAGCTCAAGTAGCTCATCGAGTTCATCTTCAAGCAGCTCGTCTTCAAGCTCCTCAAGTTCGACTTCGTCATCGAGCTCAAGTTCTTCGTCTAGTTCTTCCTCAAATTCAAGCGACTCAAGAAAATCTGTCGTTGGACGTTTATTGCCAAAAACCGGGCAAGAAACAGGTGTTGTTTTGGCAACATTGGGCTTGCTCTCACTTGCAGGACTTGCCATTGTTACCCTTCGCAAGAAATTTTAAGATAAGCTTCTAAAAGGTCGGATATCTTTCCGATCTTTTTTAGTCTATCAAGACAGGAGTTGGTCCTTGCTTGGTTTTATGTTATAGTAGAAGAGAAGAATAAAAAGGAGAATTCGAAATGTCTGAGAAAGATCAAGAACAATTTATGAAACATACTCCCTTAGATGGAGCGCCTCATTTTGATGTGGCCGCGCCAGTTTTTGTCCCAAAAGAAGAAGCCGAAGACTTGAAAGTCCCAGAATCTGAGGGAACTCCAGAACTAGAGGCAACAGATGATAAGGAGGAATTAAAGGAATCAGCCATTTCAGAAACGGTGGAACATCCAAAGATGGCTGGAACGACTGTTGGAGAACATCCAGAAGTAGTTGCTGCTTCCCAACCGGCTCCTCCATTCAAGCCTGCGCCTCAAGCTCCTCAAAACACAGTATCTGAACCAGTTAGTCCGCAAACAGTGCCTGTTCCTGAGACACCTATTCCACAAGCTCCTCTTTCTCCTGTTGGAAGACCGATGGATACTGCAGACAAGAAGGCTATTCGTTTTGCCCTTGGAATTTTAGTGGGTCTCCTTATCGGTGGAGTCAGTGGCTATTTAATTGGTCATGCCAGCCCTAGTACATCATCATCTAAAAAGCAGACTTCTTGGTCAGGCAACCAGTCTGGTTCTTCTTCCAATATCGATTTGGAGCAATTGACTTCTGAAGACGCGGAAGCCAATTTTAGCTGGGAACAATCTGATATCGAGCAACTTCAGTTTTTGACTGGAACGGATGATGGGGAGAGCCCTGAGGAGACAGTCGACGCTTATGGAAAGGCTAGTTCTGTTCAATTTGATAGTGGAGAATTGAAATTATTCTGGGATGATAACTCTTATAATAAGGAGGTTAAAGCGACCTTCTCTAAGAAGGGAAAACAATTACAGCTTGTCAAATTTGAATTTAATCAATTTGGGAAAAATCTTACGGTTGAGGATAACTTTGCAGATGGATTCAAAGTTGGAAATAGTGAGACCGGTGCTGGAGGAACCTCTTACAAAGAGCTTTTAGAAAAATACGGTGATGCAGTCAATCTGACGGTGAGTTCATCTGATTATTCAGACAAGGTGGAAATGCTCATGGACTTCCAAAAGAAAAATGGGGACTATGTGGACTTGACCTTTATTCGCCAAGAAAATGGAGATTTCCTCTTGAGTAGTAAAGACAGCTACTAAATCAATGAATAAAAGAAAGAGGCAAGCGCCTCTTTTTTGGGATAAGACGAGACAAATACGCTAATTTTCTATACAATAGAAAGAGTTTGAATAGAAAGAGCATAAAGGATGGAAGAAATTAAAAAGTGGATCAGAGATCATAAGAAAATCCTCCAAACACTTGCAAGTGCTTTGTTAGCTTTTGTCGTTGGTGCTAGCTTGGTTTTTATGATTCATCCAGTTAAAACCTTGCCAAAAGATCACTTGTTGAGTTTGTCTCAAATGAAAGAAAATAGTCAGCGATTTGTCGCTTCTTCTTCCAAAGAGCCGGATCTAGAAAATTTGCTTTTACTGGAGCTTGCAAGGGGAGAAGGAAAGACACAAAAAAATTGGGTGACTTTATCTGCATTCGTCAAAAAATTTGGAAAAGCAGCGAGTTTTACACAAGAAGATACGAGTTTTGGAGCGCAAGTCCAGCTAGGCTATGGGACTCCTGTGAAAGGAATCTATCCTTATAAAATAGAATTTCATGAGCAGGATGGTGTCTTTTATCTAAGTGCAGTTCAAGGATTTGTCCCTCATTCGTCTCTCTACAAGAAGAAAAAGGATTTGAAGTTGGCAGATTTTACGGGCTATCAGACACTAGATGGGAAAAAGAAAAAAGGAACAATGGTAGAGGAAGTCTTGAAAAAATCAGGGCTTCCTAACTCACTTAGTTTAACGCGAACTCAGGATAAACACCTTTTGGCCCTGTCTTACCAGGTGACAGATGGATTGGTATCTTTAACTTTTGAGCGTGATCAGAGTGGCCAGTATCGTTTGAGTAAGAAGGGGTAAAGCGAATGCTAGAGTGGATAAAAAAGAACAGAAAAGAACTCTTACTACCTTCTTTGTGTTTTGTTTTAGGTCTTTTACTGTCGATTTCGACTATCCAGGTGCAAGAACAGGATACTGATATCAAGGAAGATAGAACCCTCACCAGTTTCCAGCCCAAAAACTACCAAAATCTGGTGGCAGGCGAACAAAAAGCCAAGCGGTTTCAGTGGACGATCGAAGCTGTGATGAATTTGAAGGTCCGTTTAAAACAGAGTCGACAAGCGGGGACACGCTTGGAAACGGTTGTGACTAAATGGGGAAAGGCTCAAAAAGTTCGTTACACTAAAACAGCCAATAGCTCTAAAACGGTTCTCGTTTTGACTTATGTAGCCAATCAGACAGATCAAGAGAAGAAAAATGTCAGTCTGTGGTTTGAACAAGAGAAAGACCAGGGGTATCGCTTAACGATGGTTGATGCGACGAATTTATTAGAAGCAAAAGAGAAGGCAACTAGTAAGAAAGAAATCACTACCGAAAAAGGAAAAAAAGGTACAGAATTTGCCCAGCTCATTAAGAAACTAGGAAATCCCCAACGTTTGGTTTGGGGCGAGCTTCTAGATGGTGGAGAAGGTTTTCAAGCGACTTATCAAATGCCAGGAGAGCCAGAAGTAGTTATGGAATTGAAGAAAAAGGGAAGTAAACTGGTGCTAAAATAACTGAAAGTGAATGACAATGGGAAACAAAGATGGAGTGTATTTCGAAATGAACACACGAGTCTATTTGCGAAGGATAACTAGTAGAGCCCTGAGTCCATTCAAAGGAAGCCAATTCAGAATGCTTACATCGCCATCGGTTTCAACGACAGCCAAGGTGTTCATCTCTTTGGGTTTGTGGTATAATATGAATACCTTTAATTGAAATGAATGGAGAATCTTATGACAGCACAAAAAATGTCTGCTCAAGAAATTATCGCTTTTATTGGAAATGCAGAAAAGAAAACAAATGTGAAAGTAACCTTTGAAGGGGAATTGGCAACAGCTGTTCCTGCTTCTGTCACCAAGCTTGGCAATGTTTTGTTCGGTGACTGGAAAGATATCGAGCCTCTACTTGCCAACTTGACAGAGAACAAGGATTATGTGGTAGAACAAGATGGCCGTAATTCAGCTGTTCCCTTGCTTGATAAGCGCTATCTAAATGCGCGTATCGAACCGGGTGCTATTATTCGTGACCAAGTGACCATCGAAGACAATGCTGTCGTAATGATGGGTGCTGTCATCAATATTGGCGCTGAAATCGGTGCAGGAACCATGATTGATATGGGGGCTATCCTTGGTGGCCGTGCAACAGTTGGTAAAAACAGCCACATCGGTGCAGGTGCCGTTCTTGCGGGTGTCATTGAGCCAGCTTCTGCTGAGCCTGTTCGGATTGGTGACAATGTCTTGGTTGGTGCCAATGCAGTTGTGATTGAAGGGGTTCAAGTAGGGAACGGTTCAGTCGTTGCCGCTGGAGCTATCGTTACTCAAGATGTCCCTGAAAATGTGGTCGTAGCTGGTGTCCCTGCTCGCATCATCAAGGAAATCGATGAAAAAACCCAACAAAAAACAGCGTTGGAAGACGCCTTGCGTAATTTGTAAGATAGGAATGGTAGAGGCCGCAAGGCCTCTATTCTAATAGAAAGAAGACGACTATGACATTGGATTTAATCAAAATCAGACGGGATTTGCACCAAATCCCTGAAATTGGCTTGGAAGAATTTGAAACCCAAGCCTACCTCTTAGAGCGAATCGCAGAGATCACAGCGGGCAAGGACTTTGTAGAGCAACGGACTTGGCGGACCGGGATCCTGGTTTATCTCCATGGGGCTGCACCTGAAAAAACTATCGGCTGGCGGACGGATATCGATGGCTTACCGATTGTGGAACAAACGGGCCTTGATTTTGCCTCTAAGCACGAAGGACGGATGCATGCTTGTGGTCATGATATGCACATGACGACAGCCCTTGGACTTTTGGATCAACTGGTCCAAGTACAACCCAAAAATAACCTTCTCTTTTTATTCCAACCAGCTGAAGAAAATGAGGCTGGTGGAATGCTCATGTATAAGGACAATGCTTTTGGAGACTGGCTCCCTGATGAATTTTATGGTCTGCATGTACGCCCTGATTTGAAGGTGGGGGACATTGCGACCAATACGGGTACCCTTTTTGCGGGGACCTGTGAAGTCAAGATTACCTTTACAGGTAAGGGAGGACATGCTGCCTTTCCACATGAGGCCAATGACGCTCTTGTAGCAGCCTCTTACTTCATTACCCAAGTCCAATCAGTCGTGAGTCGAAATGTCGATCCGATTGAAGGTGCTGTGGTGACCTTTGGTTCCATGCATGCAGGAACAACCAATAATGTGATTGCTGAGACAGCCTTCCTTCATGGGACCATTCGGACCTTGACCATGGAGATGAACCTCCTGACTCAAAAACGGGTCAAAGCCATTGCAGAAGGAGTTGCAGCTGCTTTTGATGTAAAATTGGACCTGGAACTCAAGCAAGGAGGTTACCTGCCTGTGGAAAACCAACCAGAATTGGCCAAAGAACTCATGGACTTTTTCACAGCTGAGAAAGACGTGAACTTGATTGATATCCTGCCTGCGATGACAGGAGAAGACTTTGGCTTTCTCTTGAGCAAGGTCCCTGGGGTCATGTTCTGGTTGGGGATTGATACCCCTTATGCCCTGCACCATCCGAAGATGAGCCCAAATGAAGCAGCCCTTCCCTTTGCTGTGGAAAACATTGGTAAATTTTTGAAAATGAAGGCCAACCAATAAAGGATAGATTCAACTCCGTCTGGAGTTGGATTTTTTCTTTGTCGTATAAAAACTGTTCGGATCTTTCCTAAAAAATGATACAATAAAAGCTAGACAAAAGGAGTAGGCATGAAGAAAACACTACGAAATCAGACGATTGCAGCTATGAAAGCACTGCCGCAAACTGTGAAAACTCAAGCAGATGAACAGCTGACTCAGTGCCTCTTGGAGCTACCAGCTTTTCAGGAGGCAAAGACCCTTGCGACCTATCTGTCTTTTGACCATGAAGTTTCCACAGCTGGCTTGATCCAAGCTGCTCTTCAACTTGGAAAACGCGTCTGTGTTCCCCGTACCTATCCACAAGGGCGGATGGAATTTGTGGAATACGATCCTGACATTTTGGAAAAGACACGCTTTGGTTTGCTGGAGCCCAATGAAAAAGGAAAGCTTGTGGATAAGTCTGAGATTGATCTGATCCATGTACCAGGCTTGGTCTTCCAGTCAAAAGGCTACCGAATTGGCTATGGTGGTGGCTATTATGATCGTTATTTAGCAGATTTTGCTGGAAAAACGGTTAGTACGATTTATTCCATCCAGCAGAAGGAGTTCCAGCCAGCTGTTTTTGATCAGGCAGTTCAGGAGGTGCTAGTCTATGAAGTTACTCTTTGATCGTCGTTATCCTGTGACCAGCCTCTTGTTGCTCGTCACAACGGCAGTCTTTCTTTCCATGTTTATCCGATTTGGAAGTGACTACCAAACAGGTGCAGCTGTTTACTATAGCGGTGGTATTATTGGAGAGGTTGTGAAAGTCGATCCTAGCCAGTTATGGCGAATAGTGACAGCTACATTTGTTCATATCGGCCTAGAACATTTTGTGCTCAATATGATCACCCTCTATTACTTGGGACGTTTGGCAGAAGATCTCTTTGGATCGAAGGCTTTCTTAGCTCTTTATCTCTTATCAGGCATGATGGGCAATGTCTTTGTCGCTATTTTTACGCCAGATGTGATTGCAGCAGGAGCTTCTACAGCCCTCTTTGGACTGTTTGGGACCATTGGTGCTCTGCGCTTTATTGTCCAAAGTCCCTATATTCGCCACTTAAGTCAGTCCTATACCAGCTTGATCCTGGTCAATTTGATCTTTAGCTTCATGCCAAGAATCAGTATGGCGGGGCACATCGGTGGCTTAGTAGCTGGGGTGATGTTGGCTTATGTCTTTCCAGTAAGAGGGGAAGCTCGCTTTATGAACCGAACCTATCAGATGAGTGCAGCCCTATCTTATCTCTTGCTTTTACTATATTTCTTAGGTAAAATCTTGAATCTATTTTAAGAGAGAGTGGGACAGAAATCGGTAATTCGTTAGAATTCGATTTCGTCGTCCCACCTCCGCACAGTTGAGTAGGGCTGTAAAAGCTGATGAAATCAGCGTAGTAGAGCCCACTCAACCACTGCGTCTTGCTCGACAATCCAAAAATAATTGAGAGGCTAGGACTTTTGTCACAGCCTCCCTTTTTTCCTAAAAAATGTAGCGCAATCGTAAACTAACAGAAAATTGCTTGAAATCTCAATAAATATATATAATTTTCATAGAAATAAGTGAATAGAAAGATAATTTAGGAAAAAATAGAATAAAAACAAGTCTGGTAAGCGTTTGCAAAAATGAATAAAAAGATGTAAACTGGAGGTATAAAAAATCGGGAATGCTATCCTTTTTTTACTAAAAGGAGTATTCAAAAAGGAGATTTGCCATGAAAAAATGGTTGTTTAAACTTTCGTTGGTAGCAATGACGTTTTTGCTCCTACCAGTTCAAGCTGTTCAAGCCTGTTGTGGTTTTATCATTGGTCGGCAATTGACTAAGGATGGTACCACTCTCTTTGGTCGGACAGAAGACTACCCTTACTATCCAAATGGTGGCAAGCACAACAAGAACTATGTGGTTGTTGGTGCGAAGAATTATAAGGAAGGGGACCAACTGGAAGACGAATCCAATGGTTTTACCTATCCACATGCTACTAGTGAAATGAAATATACAGCAACTTATGACTCTGCTCGTGGAGATGGTAGTAATGGTGCTTTTGGGGAACACGGATTTAACGAAGCCGGCGTCTCTATGACCTCAACTGTTACAGCAATTCCAAACAAAAAAGTCTTGAAGACTGACCCATTAACAGAAAATGGGATTCCAGAAGCTGCTATGTTGGACGTGGTATTACCACGTGTTAAGTCTGCTCGTGAAGGGGTTGAATTTTTAGCTAAAGTTATTGAAGAAAAAGGGTCAGCAGAAGGAAATGTTGTCGTTTTTGCAGACCAAAATGAAACCTGGTATATGGAAATTCTTTCCGGTCACCAATATGTAGCGGTAAAAGTCCCAGAAGACAAATATGCTGTCTTCGCAAATACCTACTACCTTGGTCATGTTGATTTGAATGACAAGGAAAATGTGATCGCTTCGAAAGATGTCGAAAAAGTAGCCAAAGAATCTGGAAACTACAAGACCGATAAAGATGGGAACTTTCATATTGCTAAATCTTATGGGCCAGAAAAATATGCCGAAGGTGACCGTTCACGTACTTATGCAGGAATCACTCTTTTGGACCCAAATGCAAAAGTAACTTATGAAGATGATGAATACGAACTCTTCCGCACACCAACCGATCCAAATAAAAAATATACCTTAGAAGATGCTTTTGCCTTACAACGAAACCGTTTTGAACATTTGAATGGTCGTTTTGTTCCAGATGATCAAATTGGTGTCAAGAAACAAGGGGATGATGGTAGCAACGATACTGTTCGAAAAGATCAATACAAATATGCTTTAGGAAACGAAAATGTGATCGATGCCCATGTCTATCAAATCAATCCAAATCTTCCGAAAACATTTGGTGGAACTGTATGGCTCGGTATGGGGCCTTCACGGAATACCCCTTATGTTCCATTCTATGGAAATGTAAAAGATACCTATAAGGCTTTCAAACCTCAAACTGCTACCTATGATCCGAATTCATGGTATTGGACAGTTTGGCACATTGACCAAATGGCCATCAATAATCAAGATCTCTTTGGGAAATCGATTCAAAATCACTGGAAAGCTCTCGAAGAACAATTGATCATTGAACAGAAGGTTAGTGATAGCAAATATGCAGCCTTGAAAGCTGATGAAGCTGCAGCAAAAGCAGCTGAAGATCAGGTAACTGAGGATGCTTTAGCTCGCTCTGAACGTCTCTTCAAACAATTCAAGCAATATGAGTCTGAATTATCTGCAACTCTTAAAGAAGCAGGTCGTACAGATGATCCATATCGTGCATCTTTACCAGACGACTACAAGGATCCAACTGAGTCAAGTACTGAGTCAAGTACTGAGTCAAGCAAGGAAGAAACAACATCAAGCACAGAGCCAAGTACTGAGTCAAGCAAGGAAGAAACGACATCAAGCACAGAGCCAAGTACTGAGTCAAGCAAGGAAGAAACGACAGCAAGCACAGAGTCAAGTACCGAGTCAAGCAAGGACGAAACAACACCAAGTAATACAACTACTATTGTTCCTACAAACGGTAATAGCGTAAGTACCGTTGGTCGCCCAGTTTTACCAACAAATTCATATATTTTGGTAGACCAGGCAACAGGTATCGTCTTACAAAACCCAGATTTTGCTCAAGGTGGCTATAGTCTCCTTGTTGAAGTTTTGAAAGATATCAAAGCACTAGCTGATAAAGAGTACGAGGCATATAATATTCAATTATCGAACCAAAACAATCCTATACATCAAATTAGTCCAACTGTTGTGACAATTCCAGTAAATAGCCAAAAAGAAGTAGAAGCAGTTTATGGTATCGGTGAAAATGGCCAATTAGAATCCTTCCAATTCCAACTAAATGAAGATAAGTCAGCCGTAACATTTACAACCTCTCATTTTTCAACTTATGGTGTAGTTTATAAGTCTGCAGCAAAAATTGAAGAAAAGAAAAATGATAAGAAATTGCCATCCACCGGACAAAGTATTTCAATCGCGACGATGGTAGGCGGAGTTCTGTTGACACTTTTTGGATTTGGATACAACATTAAAAAACGTAGAAACCATTAAACGATTCAGTTTATAACATGCAACAAAAAAAGGAAGTGAGAATGAAATCTCTCTTCCTTTTATTAGTCTACAGTTTTTTCTGCTTCTAATTTTTTTCCGAGTTCGATAATATATTGTTTAAGATCATTTTTGACTTGAGGGTGTTTCAAGGCATAATCGATCGAGGTTTTCATAAAGCCAAACTTGTCTCCAACATCATAGCGCTGTCCCTTAAATTCGCGGGCGAAGACGCGTTGTGTTTTATTGAGGGTGTCAATCGCATCCGTCAATTGAATTTCATTTCCAGCGCCTGGTTCTTGATTTT
>ERZ773018.1950-NODE-1950-length-10688-cov-2.498354_pt1 | contig 10688 bp, 8 predicted proteins | sample MGYA00580840_ERZ773018 | MGnify/ENA primary metagenome ERZ773018 (study PRJEB29015, sample SAMEA2738125) | human oral metagenome | biome: human oral; feature: human-associated habitat; material: saliva | place: China | collected 2256 ... | reverse complement strand
AGTGTACTTTGATCGTAGCAATCAGAAGGAGTCGCAATAAGTATGTTAGAAACAATTAACACATTAAAAATCGCATCTCTTGTCTTGATGATGATTGGAATTATTTTATTTGCCGTATTTATTATCATCGGCATTATGAAAAAGCCATGGGAATATAAATTCCTGTTGAGCCAACGTGATAAAGGCTACAAGAGACGTGCCGCTAAAGAAGAGAGAACGGGAAAAACAAGACAGTCGATTAGAAATAACTCCACAGTAGGACCACCTTCAGATGAGCTGAAAAAGCGTGTAGAAGAGATTAAGAAGACAATCAAGACACAAGAAAACACTGCCAAATCTGGTGCAGAAGAAACATCGCTTCTTAACAGTGGAGCTGATGAAACAAAAATGCTGGAAACAGGTAAAGAAGAAACAACGTTATTAAACACCGAAGATCCAACAGGAGAATTGAATGAAGAAACAACAGCACTGGCAGTTGAAGATGAAGATGAAACTGGATTCCTTGGACAAAATGCTTCATTAAACAATTTACCTGGATCCAACGTTCAAGAACACAATGAAAATATAAAGAAAAAGAGATCATTTATTATTGATGAAGAAGAATTATGTAGTACAAATAAGAAAGAAGGCTAAAATGTCTTCTTTTTTTTTGAAAAATAGCATAATATATCATGTATAGAAAAAGGAGGGCATATCTAATGGCTCAAACCAAACGCATCGTTGCTGCAGCACTTGCTGGATTAACTGTCGTATCAACTACAAATCCAGGCGTACTACTCGTTAGTGCGGAAAGTAGAATAAATGATAAAACACAGTTAAGTATTACAAGTGGAGCAACGGGAATCCATTTAACAACAGCTGACATACAATTATTCAAAGATGCAGGACGTACAATTCCTGTCGCTTTTACATTGTCTAATGAAGATGGTAAAGACTATATCAATATCACAAGTCCTCATGACAGCGAAGATGTATTCTATTATCGTCTTACAAATGCAAATTCAAAGACAATTGAGGGTCAGTTTAAATTCTCAAATGTAATTAGCGAAAACTTTGTATCGTCTACAGAAGTTGGTAAAAAGGTATCGTTCAGATTCAATACTGGAAATGTTATTACATCAAGTGATATCCAGTTTACAGATAAGGCAGGAAATGCACTATCAATCCCTTATGCTGATGGTTCATTCGATTTCTCTGGACAGGAAATGAACAAGATCATCAAATACAGACTGAATACTTCAGATTCTCCAGAAGCAGAAGGCGAATTTGTTTTAACAAATGTAGACACAACTAAAACACTAGCTCGATACCAAAAAGTTGATATGCCAGTTGTTAAACATGACCAAGAAAAGGTGTATGGAGATGAAAAATTCGCAAAGAATACACTTGTAGATATTCCTGCCGATTATACAGGTTCTATCACTTATACTGTAGTATCTGGAAATAGCGTTTCTATTAACGGAAATGACATCGCAGTAAATGGTGTTGGAGAAACTGTAATTAGTGTTAAGACAGAGGATTCTTATCGCTATAACGCATCTGAAACAACGGTGAAGGTTAATGTGAATAAGAAAAATGTCGGAACTATTTCAAGCGAAAATATTGAATGGGATAACACGCAGAAGGTTTATGATGCTAGCAATCAGATCTCTTTAACAGGGCATGTTAAGGCAGAAAAGGGACTTGTTGGTTCTGACCGTATTGATGTAACAGCGACTGCAACTCTCGATGGGAAAGAAGTCGGAAATCATCACACAACGCTGTCCAACGTCAATATTACAGGTTCTGATAAATATTCTTTTACAGAATCTTTCACAAGCGGTCCAGATATTACTATCGCTAAAAAAGACGCTCATTTATCTATAAAGGATATTACAGTTGAATATGGTTCTGATGAGTGGAAGGCTTTATCAGCTGGGCATTTTCCAACTAGCTTACTGGACAATCTGAATATCGATGAAAATGTTAAAGATTTCTTAAAGAAGAATGGTGTGGAAAATTATTTAGAAGCCACATTTACAGGCGGAAAGTATTATGTTGGAAATAATACAAATGCAATTACATTATCTTTAAAACAGAGTTCTGTAGGAAATTGGAACTTGATCTTAGATGATTCAAGTGCTGATATCAATGTAACGGCAAGCACGATGAATGACCAAAAAATTCAAAGCAAGATCAAGGTAAAAGATAGTGACAATTCAAGCGTTTATAAGTCTGGTAGTACAACATACGTTCGTCCAGGGGCTGAAGTGGAATTTGAAGCAAATGATAACGAAGGCTTATTTAACAGCGTTAATGTAAAACAGGCAGATGGAACATATTCAAATAAACTATCCATTGCTAATGACCAAACAACGGGTGATATTACAAACCAGTTCTATCTAGGAAATACAAATAGCCCTTCAACAAGATCGGCTGACACTACAATTCCAGATGGACTATTAAAAGTTGATGCAACCCTACCTACAGTTAACTTTGATAACGGAAGTTTTACAGATGTCAAAGGCGACAAGATATCAAATAGTGGTGAGCTAGAATTCAACAAGTTTGTGGGCAAAGATGGCTACAGACTACATGTTGGCGTAAGCGATGCAGACAGTGGCGTCAAATCTATTGAGTATAAGGTTGTAGTTGCTCCTTCTAAAGACCACCAAGAAAAAAGTATTGTTAGAGAAGCAAAAGAATCAGGCTGGCAAACGCTACCTTCAGATGGGAATATCGAAATAAGTAGTGAAAGAGAAGGGACATATATCGTACTTGTCAAAGCGATTGATAACGTTGGTAATGAAGTCATTACAACATCTAACGGTATTGTAGTGGATACAACGCCACCAGTTGTAAATCTTGTTACAGCTGGACTCAGCTGGAATAAAACATATACTATTAGAATAAAAGATGGACCAAAATACGAAAGCTCTGGCGTTGATCGTGTTGTTGTTACAGTTAAGGATAATGGTGTAAAACTTACATCCCAAGAGCCTAGAACAAATTCTTTTACCCTAACAAAAGATGAACTTTATTCGGATGATGAAAAGACAGTAACAAATGAAAACATGACTCTAAGCAAGAAGTCTAACAAGGAAATCAATATTGAAGGAAATGTTAGTGTTGATAGCAATAATGTTTCGATTCAGGTTGAAGCTTTCGATAGAGCTGGAAATGTGATTCAAACAGAAGAATATAAGAACGTTATCGTTGATAAACTGGATCGAGAAATGACGATTACATACCTTCAAAATGAACCAGTAAACGGAAAATTCTTCAATCAAAAACGAGTAATGAACATTACTTACAGAGGAAGAAATTTTGAAGAAAATGATGTTAACCTATTATTCCAAGATTCCCCAAATGGAGCAGCTCAGCTTTTTAGTCTTGAAGATATTAGAAATGGTAGAGTTGACGGTATTAGATTGAAACAAGATCGAATTGACTCACAAGCAGATCGAAATGAAGAAACATATACAAACGAAAGAACTAATACTTATCAATTCGAACTAGGCGTGGATGATGGATTCATGGAGTTCAACAAGGATAAATATATTTGGGATTCATCTTTCTTAACGGGAACTGGAGCTACAAACCCAGATGGCGTTCAATATGCAGAAGGAACTCATGCTAAGACGGACTTTGTTATTGATACAAATAAACCTAAAGCCACAATGAAACTAACAGGTGATAATAATGAGGCAATTGAACTATCACAGGATTCAGAGAACCCATATTACACAGTTAATAGCGTGAATGCAGAAATTTCTGTAGAAGATTTCGATGGCGATTTCGGTGGCGATTTTTTCGATAGCGATTTAGGTTGGACAGAAAAAGCTAAGGATCGATTCGATTCCAATAGAGTTAATATTGAGGTATCTGTAACAAATTCATCTGGAGAAACAATCGATTACGCACAACCAACTCGGGGCTCTTGGACCACAGAAGGTGCAACCCATAAATTAAATATTGGCAAGTTTACTTCTAATGGTAATTATGCAATCAAGGCGACCTATCAAGATGAGGCTGGAAATAAGGTCGAACTTGGAAAATATTATTTCACAATTGATAACACAGCCCCTACTGGAACGATCAAGGTAAAGCAGGGAAATGAAGAAAAAGATTATTATCAAGCTGTAGAAGATATTGAGAAGCAAAGTGGTCTAAAGAAGTTTATCTTCAACTTGTTCCACATGAATGATTTACACTTCGTATTAAATGCGGCAGATGAGACTTCTGGTGTAAAATCGATTGAGTATGCAATCGTTGATGCTCCTTCTGATGCAGCACAAACATTTAATGCATCTACAGATTTTTCTAAGATGAATTGGAGTCCAGTAACAGAGGATGTTGTGGTTTCCGCAGATAGAAATGCTGTCATTTACCAAAAGATCACAGATAAGGCAGGGAATATCACATATATTTCTTCTAATGGCGGATTTGTTGTTGATAAGGCAAACCCTAACGAGCCTATCGTAACAATCAAGCAAGAGCAAAAAGAAGTATATAACTCTGATATTGATGTAAATGTTTCTGTTTCTGATCCAGACAATGGTGGAATCGGCGTATTTGCAGGTATGAAGAAATTATCCTATACAGTATCAAGTAATGGTGAGGTTACTCAATCTGGCGAATTCACAAATGAAGAAGCCAAGGTTAGAGGCATTTCTGGAAATATCAAGATCGATGCCAGCAAGAATAACAGCAACAACGTTGTTCTTCATATCACTGGTGAAGATTATGCTGGAAATAAAGTTGAAAAGGATTTTGTATACAAGATCGATACAACAGCACCAAGAATTGAGATTTCTTACGACAATCAGAATGTTCAAAACGGAAAGTATTATAATGCTCCTCGTACAGCGACAATTAAGGTATATGAAAGAAACTTTGATCCATCACTTGCTAACTTAAAGGCTGTTGGATATACTTCGATCAGCAACTGGCAAGTTGGAACAGATGGTTCTGATGAAAATGTAAATATACTGACTGTTACATTTGCAAATGATACAGAAGCAACATTAGACTTTGCAGTTGAAGATAAGGCTGGAAATCGTTCCGAATATGGACAGGTTGATAGATTTACGATCGACCAAACAAAACCATCCATTTCAGTAGCAATGAGCGAAGGCAAATACTTTAATTCAACTCAAACTGCTACGATCACGGTTACAGAAAAGAACTTTAATGAAGCAGCTACAACCGCAGCTGTTATTGCGACTTTAAATGGTCAAGGAATTGCTTCTCCAGCATTAAGTGGTTGGAGCCATAATGGAGATGTACATACTGCAATGCTAACGTTTGATGCAGATGGAGATTACAGCTTTACATTAAATGCAACAGATCTAGCTGGAAATAGTGCCCCTACATTTAGTAAAGAACCATTTACAATTGATAAGGTCGCTCCAGTGATTACATTCTCTGGTGTAGAAGAAAATTCAGCGAATCGAGATGTTGTTCAGCCTGTTGTAACAATGACAGATATAAACTTTAATGCAGACAATGTTGTATTGACATTAAAAGGTCAAAAACATCCTGAAGTAAGATTGAATGGTTCTGTTTCAGTAAATCAAAATGGCGTTCAAGTAACATTGCCAGACTTTGAACATATCGAAGAAAACGATGATGTATATACTCTTACAGCCACTGCAACGGATAAGGCTAATAACACCACAACAAAATCAATTACATTCTCAGTAAATAGATTTGGTTCTACATACGAACTATCAAGAGACAGTAAAGCATTTGTTGATGATGTTTATCATAAGTCAGGACAAGACATTACACTCTATGAGATCAACCCAAACAAGTTGATCAAACAAGAGGTAACTATCCTACATGATGGCAAGTCAACAATCTTGAAGGCGAATGAATATAAATTCAATAAGACAAACGAAGAAACTTGGAATCGATATGAATATAAGTTACCAAGCTCACTATTTGAAAAAGAAGGAACTTATGAAATCATTGTTTCTTCTGAAGATGAAGCGGGCAATAAGCAGTCAAATCAGATCAAAAAGCTAAATATTAAGTTTGTTGTAGATAAAACAAACCCAAGTGCAGTCATTACTGGTATTGAAAATGGCAAGCTATATTCTGATCAGGAAATGACAGTAGGAATCAAACTTTCAGATAACATTGCATTAGGTACAGCGAAAGTTTATCTAAATGGCGAAGAAGTACAGAATTTCAACGCTAAAGAGGTAGCGAAGAATGATGGAAACATGTCCTATATCTTGCATGAATCAGATAAATGGCAGACACTAAAAGTTGTCACTGTAGATGCCGCAGGTAACCAAGGAGAATCAGAAGAAATCAAGGTACTTGTATCATCTAATTGGTTTACACGCTTCATCAATGGTATCTGGTCAAAGATTGCGATTGGATTTATCGGTCTATTATTGTTCTTATTGTTCCTATTATTTGGGAAACGCAAAAAGAAAGAAGAAGAGAATTAATCTCTTCTTTTTTTTTGTTCCTTATTTCTTGCATAATACAATTGTAATTTATTTGATGATCATGGATAAAGCCAGTAAGGCTAAGGAGGAAAATGATATGAAGATTTTGATTACACGCCATAAGGCTCTTGTTGAGTTCTTGCAGAAGCAGGGACTTGAATTCGACATGGTTGTAAGCCATGCCGATGCTGAGACTGTGAAGGGGAAAGATGTCTACGGTGTCTTACCTTTGCACTTGGCAGCACTCGCCAATACGATCACTTCAGTGGATTTGAACCTTCCAGCAGAAATGCGTGGTAAGGAATTGTCACTAGAAGATGTTGAGAGACACTTCGTAGGTTTTGCGACCTACAAGGTCTCCAAGATCGCATAGCGGTTAGTCGTTTTACATTATTATAGGAGGAAAATTAAAATGATGACTTTGGTATTTACGTTTTTTGGTTCTTTGTGGGGTATTGTAACAAATCTTGTTGTTGCATTATTCTCTGGTTTAATGTTATTAGTGATTATCGCAATAGCACTAGGCATCGCCGCTTTTGTGGCTTCAGTTATAAAAAATGCTGAAAAAGAAAGATTCAATCAAAAAGAGGCTTTAGAAGCCAAGGGGGAAAATTAAAATGAATCAGATGGATCAACAGCTAGAATTAGATTTTGGTGTTACAGTAACTCGCTCTAAGGGCGAAGCTGTAATCAAGGGAACAGAGGACAATATTAACTCTTTCCTTGCTGCCTTATGCGAGACGACTCAACGTCTTCGTGTTGGACATGGCGTGAAGATCTTGGAATCAAATATCGAAAAAATAGCAGAAGATTCTTATATTGCTAATATTCGATTTGATTCTAACGAAAACGTTACAGAAGCATTATTTGCTTCTCAATACGGACACGGAATTGTTCCAATGGTAACAATGAAGTCAGCTACTGAAATCTATAGCGTTGCTATAGATCTAATTGCTGAAAACATTGAGGAAAAGACTAAGACTGTCGCTTCTATCATTAACGGATTCGTGTTAAAGCTTAGTACAAACGTATAAAGAAAAAGTGGGTTGATCCCCACTTTTTTTTATTTCTAAAAAAGAAGATTTGCAGAAATTGTAGCGACTAAGAATAACAGAATTGCAACCTTCATAATTCTATCCTTCTTTGCTTCTGCTGATCGTGATTTATTTCTGTTCCAATAGGAATTTTCTGTACCAGCCATCGTAATAGACTTTGAGCTTTTGATCTCAGCAGTTAAAACGTTAATACAGATATAACCACTAAGAATAGTAATCATAATAGCAAAAGCAATCTTTAATACATCTTGATCCATTTCAATACCTCTTTTCTATATCTATATTATATTCTTTAAAGAAAATAATGTCAAGAGCTATTTTGTTATTGACTAATATATACTGTTATGATAATATATAACCATACAGAAGGGGGGCTCCATACCACCCATACTCCTCCTCTCTGTTGATCTTGAGCGAACTATCTTTAGGTGGTTCGCTTTTAATGTGAAAAATGACATAATAAACAAAGAACAGGAGATACAGATGATCGATTTAACAGGAAAAAGAGGCTTGGTCATTGCTGAAAAACCATCGCTACTAGGCGTGATCAAAGAAAGTTACTATACACATAAAAATGAGTTGCCATACACATTAAACGGATTCGTCGCACAACGAGGACATTTGTTTACACTTTTAAAACCAAATGAATTGGATGAATCTTTAAAAATGTGGAATTGGGAAACATTACCGATTTATCCAGAAAACTTTGGTGGCTGGAAATACAAGCTAATCGAAGAGCAGAAAGTTGGCAATTTCTTAACTGCAAAGGAACGTATTCAGGCAATCAAGCAAGAAATAGAGTCTGGAAACTACGACTTTATCGTTAATGCGGGAGACCCAGATCAAGAAGGAGAACTTCTAATTAGAATCGTGCTAGCAGAGTTAAACAATACTTTGCCGATCCTTAGATTTTGGACCAATAATATCGCAGATGAAAACATCTTTCATGCACTCAAAAATTTAGAGGATGACAACAACTCTCCTAGACTTGTAAACTTATTATCTGCAGCATACGGAAGACAACACGCCGACTGGTTATTCGGAATGAACTTGTCAGAAGCGGCAAGCTTAAAAATGAACGGATTAGTAAGTGTTGGCAGAGTTAAAACCGTAATGCTGAAAATTGTTGTGGATAGAGAAAAAGAAATCGAAAATTTCACTCCTAAGACAGTGTATGGAATTAGTGCGAATTATTTGCAAGGTTTTGACGGAACTTTGTTTACAGCTTCGAACGCTCAAAAAGAAGACGACGAAAATAGAGAAGATGGGGTTGTTTGGTTTGATACAAAACAAGAGGCATCAGATAAGATAGCGACACTTTCCAATAGTGCAAAGGTAATTGAATATAAGAGTGAAAAGAAATCTACATTACCACCAAAGTTGTTCAATCTTGCATCTGCCCAGGTGGCATGTGGTTCATTAGGTTACTCAGCAGGTGATACGCAACGTTACTTACAGATGTTATACGAGAAAAAATTGCTATCGTATCCAAGAACATCATGCGAATATATTGGAAGTAACGAAAATTTAGAAGGACTATTACAGTCTGTTGCATGTATTCCTTCACTTGCTCCGTTTGTAGCATCTATTGACTCGTCAGCAATCGGTCGTGTTAGACATACAAAAAAATGGTGTAATGATGAGAAATTAGAAAAAGAAGGACACTCTGGTTTGGTTCCAACTACACATAAGCCAGATATGAACTCATTAAGCAAACCAGAAAGAGAAATCTATGAAACTATTTGTCGACAATTCGTTTCAATCTTCATGCCAAACATGGAACAAAAAGTAACAACTGTTATCACTAGCGTTCTTGCACGAGACGGAAGCGAAAACACTTTTAGATCCACTGGCAAAAAATTACTGCAGCGTGGTTGGTTAGACGTTTTCGGAAAGACAACAATGGATGTTGAAATTCCAGAATTAAGTAATGGGCAAATGTTACAAGTAAGTAATTATAGTTTCAACGAGAAAACATCAACGATGCCAAAGCGATTCTCAACTGCAAAATTGATTGAGGCATGCGAAAATCCAAACAAGTTTTTAAATGATAAAACATTGAGAGATAAAAATCTTACAATCGGCACGCCAGCAACAAGAGCACCGATCATCGAAGAGCTGATCACTAGAAACAAATATATGGAACTAACAGGGAAAGACATTATTAAGCCAACCCCCATAGGCAAAGAAATCATCGAAAACCTAAAGGACTTCGATATCTGTAATGTTGATATGACGGCAGAATGGACAAGGCAACTTGAAGCAGTGCGTCAAAGTGAAATGTCATTACAACACTTTGAACAAGTAATGAAAGATACTGTAGCCAAACTGATTGTAGAATTTAAAAACAGTCCAATGAAGCCACTTTCAGAAGGCGGATTCCAAAGAAAGAATAAACTAAAAATATTAACAAAATGTCCAAGTTGTGGCGGAGATATTCTTGTAGGTGAAAAAGGATACTTCTGTTCCAACTGGAAAAGTGGCTGCAAGGCGGGAAGTATATCAGAAATTTGTTCTGCAAAAATTACTGAGCAGGATATGTTGAATCTTCTAAGCGGAAAAGTAATAGAGAAGAAAATGAAAAATAACGGCTCTGTGTGGACGCAAAAGCTTAGATGTGACACTAATTACGGAGTAGAATTTGTAAAGGCTGTATACAAAAAACGCAGTTGTCCGATTTGTAGTCAAGAATTAAAACAGGAAGGCGGAAAGCTTTCTTGTTCATGTGGCTTCAGCATGTGGATGTATGTCGGTGGTAGAAGAATGACAGAAAATGAATTGGACCAGTTATTCGAAAACGGCGAAACAGAATTCTTGAAAAACCTGAAGAAAAAGGATGGAACTCCAATGTCAGACGCCAAGGTAGCATTTGATTATACACAAAAAACAACGAAATTGGCATTTAAGAAATAAGGAGCATAAAGCTCCTTTCTTCTTGTCTTATATAACAGTATATGGTATAATGACAGTGTGCATAGAAGGGAGAGAAGATATGATCAAAGCAAAAAAGACACCATTTTTAAAGGGTGTAAAAGTTGAATTTGGCAAAATTAAATGGATGAAGCGTTCAGAGGTGTTGAAACAATTGTTTACAGTTGTGACAGTTGTTAGCGTTATAGCACTACTTGTTGTTGCTTCAGACATGCTAGGAGCAAAAAGTTTTGCATTTCTTACACATTTCAGATAAAAA
>ERZ773018.1946-NODE-1946-length-10719-cov-8.115998_pt1 | contig 10719 bp, 6 predicted proteins | sample MGYA00580840_ERZ773018 | MGnify/ENA primary metagenome ERZ773018 (study PRJEB29015, sample SAMEA2738125) | human oral metagenome | biome: human oral; feature: human-associated habitat; material: saliva | place: China | collected 2256 ... | reverse complement strand
TCTGACTATAATCAGAGGTAAGTATTTTATCTTTGATTTTGCCTATGTTGCAACGGTGAAAGCTCCTCTTATGAGGATTAAATGCGTTAAAAAAAACTTTCCTAAAGGGAATATTCTTAGTAATACTTTCTTCCCTGTTTTTTACTCATATTCCAGTTTTTGCAACTAGTACAAACTCTCCACAACCAACAGAAATAAAATCGCAAGCTGAAACTGAAAATGAGGTGATTTCAGAAACAATGGCAACTTTAGGATTTCTTTCACAATGAGCATATTTATTACTTTGGCCATTAGTCGCATTAGCCTGAATTGCGATGGATAATAATCTTGTTTATGGTTCATATCTTAATTTAGATGCTCCACTTTGGAAAGTTTGGACAATTATTAAAAATTTATCTAATTTCGTTTTAGGTTTTATTTTTCTTTATGAGATCCTCTATTACGTTATAGATCCTGATAGAAAGATGTCTAAGATTAAATCTCCTTGAGAACTGCTGAAAAAAACACTCTTAGCCGGAGTCTTAGTACAGCTAAGCTGGTTCATTATGATGGTTGCAGTAGATATTTCTTCTGTTCTTACCTATACAGTAGGAGCTTTGCCAACGACGTTACTTTCTCAAACTGATGCCAAAATGGATACCAAAATAGTAGGAGTTAGTGTCTGGTCTAATTTGTGAAATATAGAAGGAAAGGGAACACAAGAAGACAAAGCTTTAAGTTATTATGTAACACTTTCTTGAAATCAAAATAATATTGCCCCCTGTAAGTTAGAATCTGTTAAAATAAAGGGGAAAGAGCAAATGGTTATTGTAGGAAGAGAGTTTTATTCCCTAGGAAATTGAAAGAATATAGAGAGAATGCTCCCAGGGTATTGTTTTTATAACGGGACGATTTATTCCTATAATGAACGAAATAATGAGCAAAATGCCGAAGATCGAACGAAAACACAAAAACTAAAGTTATCGTCTTTTAAGGAAATTAGAGGAGATGAAATTCTTACCCAAATGAGCTGAGCTTATCAAATTTTGCCTTTAACCGCCGTATTTTCCCAGCAGAGTGTTAGCAATGCAGGATGTAGTTGATATGTTGGACCAATTCCCAACACTCCTATCCTATGAAATAAAGAAGTCTGAACTTCTTCTTCATCCTCAAAAAAAGAATATTATTGTCTTTATGAAAAAGGAGGCTTCTCTTTATCAGAACTTACTCAGAGAGCAACAGGTTGGACAGGGCCTTTTATGGCCTTATATGGCAATATGATATCTTTTGCTCATATCAATGAAAGTTTATCTCTTAAACAACAGTTTATTTCATTAACACTAAATACAGTATTTTTGGTTATGCTCTTTTTACCTTTAGTTATGATTGTAGCTGTATTATTTTGGAGAATTTTTCAGCTTTGGATGGCTATTGCATTATCTCCGTTGATTGTATTGGTTAATGTCTTTTGAGATATATTGTGAGGATTAAAAACTAAATTTTTAGATGATATTTTTGATTTAGAGAAACTTAAAGGCTTACTTTTAGCTCCTGTTTTTATAGGTTTTGCATTGAGTATGTCGCTTATGTTTATGACAATTCTCAAAACTTCAATTCATCCAGGTCAGAGTGATGCTGAAAAACTTGCTGCAAAGCAAGGGATTACCTCACTTACAGGGATGAAATGTGGGGAAGAACAAGATAAAAATACCTGTGATCTTATGGGATTTATTAAGATTACTTTTAGTTCTGCAGTGATAGATTTATATTCTTTATTGATTGGATTATTTGGTATTGCAATTTCTTGGATTTTACTTTTCTGGGCAATTAAGCAAACTTCATTTGGTAAAGAGTGGGGAGAAAAGATTCAAAAGTTGGGAGAAGATTATCTCAAGACAATGCCAATTATTCCAGTTAATTGATCTAAGGTTGGACTATCTGCAATTGCAAATACTCCAAATAAGATCTTAGAGAAACAAATAGGTAAATTTGCAGAACAAAGGAAAGACGATGAAAAGTTCTTGCTTGGAGACAAGGATACCGTGAGAAAAAGATATGCAGAACAGAATCTCAAATATGGTAATATGGATTATTATAAAAAGTATCTAGATAAAGAATTTTTAGCGGATAAGAAAAAAGCAGAAGAGACAAAAGAGAATTTAAAAGTTCTTTATGCCACTGCTAATAAAGATTTTGCTGCTAAAATCCCAGAAATAAATACTAAAATTCTTGTTCCATATCTTAAGAATTCTGAAATGAAACGAGAAAGTATTCAAACAACCTTTAACGAGTTTAATGTAGAGAAGAATTCATGGGATGCAATTATGTCCGCAGTTGGTGGTCCTGTAGAACAAGAGTATCAAACTCGGAAGAAAGCAGAACAGTATCTCAAATATGGTAATATGGATTATTATGAAAAGTATCTAGATAAAGAATTTTTAGCAGATAAGAAAAAAGCAGAAGAGGCAAAAGAGAATTTAAAAGTTCTTTATGCCATTGCTAATAAAGATTTTGCTGCTAAAATCCCAGAAATAAATACTAAAATTCTTGTGCCATATCTTAAGAATTCTGAAATGAAACGAGAAAGTATCCAAACAACCTTTAAAGAGTTTAATATAGAGAAAGATTCATGGGGTACAATTATGTCCGCAGTTGGTGGTCCCGTAGAACAAGCGTATAAAACTCGGAAGAAACAAGAAGAAAAGAAAAATCAGAATTCTTAACAAACATAATCTTTATTTGTAGTATTTTTTGCATGAAAACAAGGAAAACATCAAAAAAACGAATACAGAGCATAGTCTTTCTAGGATTATGTTGTGTTTTCCTTGTTTCAGATGTTTTTGCTGTAGATACTACAAAATCATCTTCAGGAGTGATAGATTTTGCGACAATACTTCGTGTACTTTCAGAGCTTTTTTCCTGGTTTTGGATTATTATTGCAAATATTGTAGGTAAGTTAATGACAAATTCTTTTATTTATGGTGAAGCTCTGCATTTTGATGTTTTTTTGTGGAAGATTTGGCAGATTACAAGAAATATAGCTAATTTTTGATTAGGATTTATATTTCTTTATGAAATTCTTAAATATATGCTTAATCCTTCTGAGACTAAAACACCGATGAGTATTATTAAAGATTTGCTTAAATCTGGAGTAGTCATCCAATTAAGTTGGTTTGCAATCATGGTTCTTGTTGATATTTCAACCGTATTGTTTGCATTGGTTTCTTCTTTTCCATCACAAGTAATCGGCTCAGATGCAGTATTTTCTCAAGCATTAAATACAGTAATCGAGTCATCTTGCCCTGATAAAATCATATCAGATAATGCTCAACCACAAGGTAATGTCCTTTGTAAGTGACAAAAGCAGATTATAAGATTTATGGCAGATGCTGGATGAAGTAAACTTAAGAATTCTACTGAGGCAGGTATAATTAATGTTGAGATGAGAGAAGGTGGCGGCTTGACAAAAGATCAGCTTTTTGATACTCTTTTGCCATCTCAGGACTCACTCTCTTGACCCTTGATGTTTATTGGTTTTGAAATATTTAAAACAGCTCAACTTTCAGATTATTCAAATGTGCAGTGAATTTCTGATATGGAAAAAGACTTTAAGCAAATTTTCCAAATTGTATTGCATTCAGGGATGATGATCTTGTATACGCTATCTTTATTAGTCTTGATGGTAGTTTTAATTGCTAGAGTATTATATTTATGGATTTTTATTGCAATTAGTCCCATAGTGGTACTTTTAAATTATTTGATTAAGCCTAAGAAACAACTGACAAATGATATTTTTCGAGATATAAACAAAATGATTAAACTGATTTTTTGGCCAGTATTTTATGCATTGTATATCAGTTTGATGATAATTATGCTTGTGATTTTCAATTGGGCGTTAAAGTTTAATATGATGAATTATGAGAGCCCTGTTCAGATTACGGATTCTCAGCTTAAGTTTGATAATGATTTGATTAGTGTCTCAATGGAAGGAGGGACTATGAGACTTTATGATCTTCTTTTAGGAGCAATAGCATTGTTTTTGATGCGAAATTTAGTGCAATTAGCAATAAAAGAGGAGACTGGAATCAAGCAAATTGATGACTTTACCAAGAATGTTTCAAAATTAGCAACATGATTTATAGAAACGGTTCCAATTGTTCCTGTTCCTTGATCAAATATTAAAATTGGTGCTGGAAGTGTTTTCACAGATGCTATTTTGAATCAGAAAATGGATGACATTTCAGGAGATTTTGAGAATAAAAGAGTAAGTCAGATGCAGTCTCTTGGTCAAACACTTGGATTTGATATAGATAATCGTATTAAAGAATCAGAGAAGAAGAAATTGTCACAAATACTTAATCAATCAGGGAACTCAAAAACTAAATTGGAGACATATAGAGAGGAAATAAACAAGATCAAAGGAAAGTTTCACTTTTCTGATCTTGAGTGAGATTTTATTAAGATCTTTACTGGTTGAGAGTATAAAGATGTATTAAGAACCTCTCCTTATGATTTCTCAGGAGTTGAAAGAGTTAAAGATGATAAGTCATTTTATGAATACCTTGATCAAAATAATGGATGGAAAAAGCTCTATGAAGTTTTCTTTGGTTCTGCCAATGCTCCATCTACCAAAGATGATTTAGACAAACATAAAGAAGACTACGTTATTCAAAGAGCGTCATAATATTAAAATTTTCTAATCAAAACAAAAAATCTGAATTCATTCGGGAAACCAAGTGATATTCAGATTTTTTTTAAATTTGTGCTTATAAGTTTGCTACTGTAAGCTTAGCTCCTTTTACACATCCATTGAGGAGTCCTTTGTTTTCAGCAACATTTCGATAGTCGTTTTTTAAATTTGAGGTCTTTTCAATAGCCCAGTTGAGTGCAAGTCCCTTAAATACCATATAGACATCACAACTGATTATGTCATTTGGGTTAACGGCAGTTCCAATCATTCTTTTTTCCAAAGCTGTTTTCATATAAGGATAGTCTGGACTTGTTTGGTCAACATAGGTAAATTTGCTAGACTTTGATTTTGAAAGAGGAATATTATAGGTTGCAATCAAATGTTTTATCGCAGAGAGGTAAGAAACTTGACCGTTTGCGTCAGCTTTCTTTTCTTCTGAAGTTTGTGCTTTTGTTATAGGTTGTGTTGTTTGTTTATTGGATACTTGAGTCTCGGTTATAGGTTGTGTTGTTTGTTTATTGGATACTTGAGTCTCGGTTGTAGGTTGTGTTGTTTGTTTATTAGATACTTGAGCTTCGGTTGTGTTTTTCCCAGTTGAGGTTTGTGTTATTCAGGTTACTACTTGTTGGATGGTTTGAATATTTCCTGTTTCGTTACTTCCTGTATTGAGAGTTTGTGTTGCGATGATATTCCCACTCAAAAGAGCATCTGAAGAATCTTCTCCTGTTGTAATCTCTCCTGTGAGAAGAGTCCCTGTCAGTTGATATTCATAACCACTACTTTCCTCAGTACTAGATGTTTCAACCACTTCTCCATTAAGTCCTGCAAAAAAAGTTGAAATCTGATTTTTAATCAGGATTTTTGTACTATTGCTTTCTTCAGTAAAGATTCCTAGAAGGCTTCCTGCAAAGACAGCGACAAAGAAGAGGAAATAGAGATTAGAAAATATGGTTTTCTTCCAAACATTCATTGCTTTATATACAACAAGTACAAATCCCCCCATTGTAAATGAAGCAATTGCCATTGCGATAAAATCAAATTCCTTCCACATAAGAAGCATAACACCTCCTCGCCCTATAATTGCACACAAGAAAACAATAAAGCGTGCGAGCCCTCATTCTTGATGAGTTGGTTGGGATTTAGACTTCACTTTGTTAAATCTAACTCTCACTTGTTCAATATTGTGTGGTGTTTGTTCACGGGTAGAAACTTCAATATCTTCCTCAGACAGAGAGTATTTCTCATCTTTGTGTTCTGGTTCATTGCGAACAAAGAAGTCAGATTTTTTTTCTTGTTCCTCCTCGTTTTCTGCGATGTCTTCAGCTTTTTTGTCATTAATAATTTCTTCCCTAGGGGATTCCAACATGGTTTTCCCTTGAGTCTCAGGATGATTATCTTTTGATTTTTCTTTACAAAAGCTCCAAGCTCCAACAGCCAAAGCAATTCCATTTACCCCAGCCAAAACATAAAAGCTTGCATCAGACCAGAGATATCATACAATCCCTATCTGAATTACGAAAATATAGATCAATAAGTACCAGAGCAATCCGTTTTTTACCATTTCTTTTCCTACACAAAATAAAACATCTTCTTTCATATTTATTTGACATCTCTTTTCAAGACAAGATACAATCAATACTGATAATATATTGTTTCTTCTGTCTATCATATCCTTATTGATCTAGGGAAAATATTACTCCAAAAAAACTCGTCAAAAATTTGCAAAAGTAAAAAAAAAGAATAAAATAATACTGACAAAGGAGCTCGAAACTCCTCAATACAAAAACTTTTATTCTTTTATCAAAGAAAAATGATCAAAAAAATTGCTACCTTTATGATGGGAATTGGACTTATTGCTTCTTCTAGTTTGGCATTTGTAAGTGCTACAGAAGGTGGAACAGAAGGAACTCTCTCTAAGCCTGCTGGATTCGGTCTTAATGAAAGAGCCTCAGCTGGAATTAAGGGAGTTAAGGGAACTGGTCAAGATGGTGGAGAAGGTCTTATGACAGTAGTGAGAAATGCCATCAACTGGGTGCTTGGACTTCTTGGTTTGATCACTTTTGTGCTTTTGCTTTGGGGTGGATTCAATATGGTTACCGCAGCAGGAGATGACAAGAAGTTTGGAGAAGGTTTGAAGATTTTGAAAAATGCAGGTATTGGACTTGTATTTATTGCGGTTTCATGGTTGCTTGTTTCAATGATTTTCTCGGTTATTGGAGCAGTGGTGGGATCTTAATCTACAAAAAAATATGCTCGCTACTTATGGTGGCGAGTTTTTTTTATTTGCTTTTTTTTTGAGGAAAAGTATATATGAACCTATGATGAAAGTCAGATTTATTTTTCTTTTTTATTAACTATGCTTAGTCCAAACTATCGCTATATTGCACTTGATTTTGAAACGACTGGTCTGGACTTGCAAAGTGATGAGCCTATTCAGATTGGGATCTTAGAGTGTGATGCTCAAGGGAACTTTATTGCAGGATACCAGTCGCTTCTACGCCCTTCTAAACCAATCAAAGAACTTAAGACGGTTGTTGGGTTTATTACAGGTCTTTCTGCAGATGCATTGCAAGATGCACCTACTCCAGCAGAAGTTGAGTCTGAAATTCAGCATTTTTTTTGACCAAATACGATTATTGTTTGACATAATATTGCCTTTGATCTTCATTTTTTACAAAAGTTTTTCCCTTCATTAACATTTGCTGATGCAATTGATTCCTTTAAGCTTTCTCAGTCTTTATTGCACTATGTGCCGAGTTACGCTCAAGAGATTTTGATTGCTCAGCTCCAATCTAAGCCAGACTTTCAAAAATTTCTTACTTCTCTAAAATTTAGTGGTGAGTTAAATTTTCATGATGCTTTTGTAGATGCTAAGTTGTCATTGGCGTTGTTTTGCTATTTGCTAGACAAGATTCAGATTTTGATTACTAAATATCCTATTCTTGAGCATTTTATCTCTCAGAGTGAGTGAAGACTAGCACAGTTAATTCAAAAAAGTGGTAAAAATCAGACTTTATTGTCTTTTTCTCTCCCAGAACTCAAAAAAATTACCCCCCCTCACACTCAGATGATCTCTGGAAAGTATCCTTTTGATCTTGCTAAATATCGTGATAGAAAATCCTATCAAATTAGAGATATTGATTTTAAAGACCTTCTTTCTTCACTTGCAAGTCAAAAAAATATTATTCTTGCATTTTCAACCAAAGCAAAGCTTGATATCGCAAAAAATCTCCTTACTGATCTGTGAATCAAGAATCTCTGATTTGCTAAAGAAGAGCAAACACTGAGTCCAGAAGCGCTTGATCGTTTTGCAAAAAAAGGAAAGTATTCCGAGGCGGAGCTTGTTTTTCTTTTGAAATACTTTTCACATTTAGAGCAGGGGCTTGGGGTGCTTGATCTCAATTCAAAGGAAGATTATGAAATCTATACTGCACTCAAGGATCAGAGAAAGACTGTTAACTATCCGATTGTTTTGACTACACATGGAGGATTGTTTTCTCTTATTGAACAAGGAAGGTATCAAGATTATTCAATTTTCTTTTTTGATTCTTCTTGGTGGTACAAGAGCTTCAATACTTATCTTTCGCGCTCTTATGATCTCAATTATACGCTTAATTATCTCGATATGCTCGCTTATAAGTATCATCTTGCTCTCGAATATGGCGATAAAACAAAAGAAGAAGTCTGAATTTTGACCTCATTTATCGAATTTTTTACGGTTTTTACAGGAGTTTTAGGACAGGAAACTAAAAAATTCTTTACACATACCGATGCTACGACGATGACCCTTGATCCGATCAAGGATAATGTTGCATTTTATCAGACCAATAAGCTTCTGGAGAGGTTTTCTGAATTTAAATCTTCGCTTTCTCAGGTTCTTGATGAGGCAGAAATGCAGACTTTGCGAAAGCAGATCGACCATATGTTTAAGATCTTTGAGTCAATGTGTGTCGTAGAAAAGAAGATGTATTCGAGATCAGATTTCTATTTCCTCTATTCTGAGGAGGTAAAGTTTACTACGCGAGCTGAATTTTCAGAAAGTTTTTGACAACACAAGACGCTTTTTCTTTCAAATTATGATCTCAATTTGCCAGCTCTTATTGAGGTTCGTGGTCAGCAGGCTCAAAAAATCGAATGAGAGATCGAAGGTCAAGCCTCTAATTCCTTTGGGGATAAACTTCTGCACTTAAGCAAAACAGCTTCTGTACTAAAATTTCTTGAAGATTTTGATACTACAAAAATACCAAATGCATTAATCTTTATCCTTTCTGTACAGAAGGATCAGTCAAGAGAGCTATTTGAAGAAATGATTCATAAAGGGTTAGATCAGAAGTATCTTCTGTTGGTAGAGAATATTACTTGATGAAGTGGTAAGAATCTCTTTAAGGCAAAGACGCAGGGGGCAAAAGTTATTATCTGAGGGTACAATTTCCTTCTCCAACTTTTTGCTCAAAAACTTGCAATTTCCCAGCTTATCGTGTATAATTCTAAAGGAGCCCAACAGGATCTTATTTTTAATGATATAGTACGATATGGTAGAGAAAATCTTCGCTAGTTTTGATAAACGAGACTTCTGGAAGTTGCTTGGAACAACCTTGTTTTTCTTTTTGTTGTTTTCTTTTCGAAATCGAGTTGGAGAAAAGCCGGTATCGCTTTTGCAGGTTGATTATTTGTCTCAGGATCAGGATTTAGATCGTTCTTTACAGGAGCAGGAGCATGGTAGTCCTGTAGATCCTGTTTACTTTCTCTCTTATCTCTGTCAGCAAAAACCTTCCTATTGTCAAAAGATTACTTATTCTGGAGATTTGTCTGACTTAGACAAGTTTGAATATACAACACAGTACTTTACGATTCTTTCATTTCTTGACCAAAATAAAAAGTTTGGAATCCCTGTCGAGTCAGCACTCAAAACCTTTATCATCAACTCACAAAAGGGTAAGAGACGCTGAGGGGCTACGGCTTCCAGAATTACAATCAATCTCGACTCTATGGGAGAAAAGTCTGAATATCGAGGAGTGCTTACTCATGAATTTGGACATATTGTCGATCTTGGATCGCTTCAATGATCTCAAAAAATAAAAAATCCAGACTTCACAGAATTTGGTAAGCCTAAATTTGCAGTTGATGATCCATCACTTGAATATTATCGCTTCTCTCGAAATTCCGAAACTATTAGAAAAAATATTGCTCAGAAAAAAGATTTTTGTTCTGGCTATGGGATGTCAAATCCGTTCGAAGATTTTGCAGAGTGTCATAATCTCTATCTTAATAATGCTCATCTTTTTAGGCAGATGGCTCAGGAATCCAATATTATGAAAAATAAATACAACTTTTTTGCTAATCTCTTTGCTAATGCTAAGCTTCAGGACAATGGGGCAAAGCTCCTCTATGCACAACGAAGGCCTCGAGATACGACGGTGATTTAGCTCAGATGGTGCATTGCTTCGCTGTCCAAATTACCCCTTCATCTCTAATTATAAAAGAAGAAAAAAATCAGATTTTTTTCTTTTTTTTTGTATGAGCTCAAAAAGTATCGATGAAAACTGGGGAAAAAAGACTTGAAAAAACCGATATTTGATAATAATATGATTGTTTTGTTTTTTTAATTTGTATTTACAAAATTATGAAAGTCATCTTTGGTGTGTATACAATCAAAATTCCTGCTTTAGTTGATTTTTCTTCACAAGAAGATTTTATAAAATGTCAATCTGATTGATTAGGGGAGAGGTGTGCTTCGTATATTGATGTATATTTTGCACATCTCCGATTCATTCCTATTCTTCCATTGTATATTAGGGAGTATTTGTGGAAAATTAAGGGTAAATATTATATTAGAAACGTTTCTTCTGCAGAAGCAGTGATTAGTCGAATCCTATTGTATCTTTGATGGTTTGGTTTTGTTTTGTCTCTTGTTTTGATATACATTTATATCATGATTATATTATATACATTTATATCATGATTATATTATATACATTTATATCATGATTATATTATATACATTTATATCATGATTATATTATATACATTTATATCATGATTATATTATA
>ERZ773018.1943-NODE-1943-length-10724-cov-18.839723_pt1 | contig 10724 bp, 7 predicted proteins | sample MGYA00580840_ERZ773018 | MGnify/ENA primary metagenome ERZ773018 (study PRJEB29015, sample SAMEA2738125) | human oral metagenome | biome: human oral; feature: human-associated habitat; material: saliva | place: China | collected 2256 ... | reverse complement strand
TGGTCACTTCGGCGACCAGTACTGGTTCGCATATCCCTCTCCTCTTCTTGTCGTGACAGCCTTTCGCTATAGCTATATCTACGATAGGCGCTGCTGGCACCACCACCCTACTACAGGGAGATAAATCGACCTATATAGGTTGACTCGTGAACCAATATAGGTTTGCACTCCGTCCTACTATTGGTTTGCACCCGTACCACTATTGGTTTGTACTACGAACAAGTACTGGTTCGCATACCCCCCTCCCACAAGTATAGCCAGCAAGCCCCCTGACGTATGCGGATAGCCGTGCGTCAGGGGGCTCTTGCTTTGCGCCTTTCTTGTGTGCGGGTGTTTTACTAAGTTTGTGGTAGATAACTGAGTCCGAGGGATCCTTCGGCTCGAGAGGCTTCACCTAACGCATCACCCGCCTCCCCTCCCGCACGAAGGGCCTCACACCCTCATACCTCAAAGACAATACACCACGATACAACCGCCTAAGGTGCGCCACGATGAGGGCCACCCCATACCACGCTAACTCACTATCACCCTACCCCATCAGAAACTATGAGACTCGTAAAAGCCTTCCTGCTGTGCTTATCAATGCAAGCCTTGACGCTGTCCGCCCAGATGTACATATTCCCGACCTCCTACGGGCCATCGGATAAGTACCAAGTAGTCGATACCGCCAAGTATGAGATCACCTATCAGATCGCAGCCAAGCTCAACCCCAACCCTAAGTATAGCCACGTCGCCTATAAGGACACGCAGACGCTACTCATCGGTAAGCGTATCTCTGCGACTTATAGCCGTGATATCCTAAAAGCCCGCGAGAAAGCGGATGCCGAGATAAAGCAGGGCGCGAAGACGGTCGATAGCTTTAGTGATATTACCTTCCCCGAAGATGTCTTCAAGGGCTACCCCAAGCCAGGTGTACTGACGACCTCCTACCGCCTCTTCCTCGGCGCGGGCTACGGGCAATATACCGAGGCATTGCCCGACTTCAAGTGGCAGATCCAGTCGGAGACCAAGAAGATCCTCAGCTACACGTGTCAGAAAGCCCTCGGGGAATTCCGTGGGAGGAAGTACATCGCTTGGTTCACCTCAGACATTCCCCTCTCTGACGGCCCGTGGAAGTTCTGCGGACTGCCGGGCCTTATCCTGGCGGTAGAAGATACGGAGGCATACTTTGTCTTCACCTGCATAGGCGTTGAGAATAAGAGCACACCGATCCGCTTCTGGACCTACCCGCACATCAAGTCCACGCGTGAGAAGCTACGCGCGACCATCCTACGTATGCACAAGCAGCCGGTCCTCTTCTGCGAGCAGTCACTCGGCAAGAATCTACACATTGGGAATACCAATAAGAATCGAGACTTCTCCTTCCCTTGGCTGTGGCTGGAGGCAGAGTAGCTCCCCGCCCTTCACTCACCTTACTACCAGCGCTATCATGAAGCGACGCATCCTCTTCCTCCTCGCCCTCCTACTCTCCCTGTCATCCTCCTACGGGCAGAGTATCATCACGGGGCACGTACGCACCCTCCAAGGGGCGCCCGTAGAGTACGCACGCGTGCTGGCCTTAGTGCCGACGGACAGCACGATCTTAGCCTACACCTTCACCGATGCCCTCGGCAGCTACCGCCTAAGCGTCAGCAGCACGCAGCCCCAGCTCCTCATCAGCGTAGCGAGTATGGAGATCGAGCGTATGGACCGCCGCGTGGAGAACGTCAGTCAGACCTGCGACTTCCGAGTCAAGGAGTCACGCACCCTCCTAAGAGAGGTACAGGTGAAGGCTCGTAAGATCTGGGGGAAGAAGGACACGGTCAATTACTCCGTCGGCGCCTTCATCGGGAAGAATGATGTAGTCATCGCCGACGTCCTGCGTAAGCTCCCGAATATAGAGGTCTCGGTGGACGGCTTCATCAAGTACCAGGGGAAACCGATCAATAAGTTCTACATCGAGGGGCTGGATGCCCTGCAAGGGCGCTACGGCATCGCGACGAACAACATATCGGCCAAGGACGTCGCCACCGTGCAGGTCCTCGAGAACCACCAGCCCGTAAAGGCGCTCGAGAAGACCCAGCCCAGCAGCGATGCCGCCATCAACCTCAAGCTGAAGGACGAAGTCAAGGGCACCTTCAGCATGACGGCACAGCTCGGCCTCGGCTATGACGGCAGGGTGAGGCGCAGCGAAGAGCTGATCGGGCTATACTTCGCCAAGCTGCGACAGCACGTCTTGACCGCCAAGAGCAACGATAACGGGGAGGACATACGCCGCGAGCTGCGCTCCTTCACCGCAGACTCTCCCCTACCCAGCCTCACGATGACCTCGCTACAGCAGCCCGACGAGCCCCGCATCTCTCGCCCTCGCTACTATGACAACGACACGCACGCCTTCTCCTCCAACAACCTCTACAAGCTGAAGAATGAAGCGGAGCTGAACGCCAACCTCATCTTCTTCCACGACCGAGAGCGCACACATGGCGCCTCGCAGACGACTTACTTCCTCCCCGAGGGCACGAAGGTCATCAGCGAAGACCTGCGCAATCGCGGTACGATCGACCAGCTCGAGGGCGAGCTACGCTACAACATCAATAAGGAGCAGCTCTACTTCAACAACCTCCTCGAGCTCAAGGCCTCGTGGGAGCAAGAGCACGGCATCGTCTCAGCGGGAGAGGACCTCACACAGCAGATGCGCCAGCGCTACCTCTCAGCGACCAACACCTCACACTGGGTGCGGACGAAGGCAGACGGCAAGGGCGGTGAGATCCTCTGGCGCAATGCCATAGCGACCTCCCCGCACCGTCTAAGCATCCAGCCAGGGCTCTATGCTCCCCGCATCAATAGCGGATCGCCCTATGCCGAGCTCACGCAAGACGTACGACACCGCGCCTTCCTCAGCTTCGCCGAGCTTGCCCTGCTCTCCGCATGGCATATCGGGGGGGTACAGATCAGCCCACGGCTCTTCCTCCAAGCCCAGCATCAGGCGCTGGATACCGAGCTGGGAGCGACCAGCCTCACGGGTACCTATCAGCCACTCCCCTCGCAGGATATGCACAACGGGATCAGCTTCACTCGCCTGGGCGCTGGGCTGGGTCATGAGCTGAGCTACAAGTCCGAGGTCTTCAACCTCCACGCTGTACTCCCGCTCTTCTACTACCACACGCTGATGCAGGACGGCTTCCGCCCAAGCGAAAGGCTCTCGGAGGGGAAGCTATACTTCGAGCCGCGGGGCTGGGTGAGCTATAAGTTCGCCTCGGACTTCACGCTCAAGCTGAATGGCTCGATAGCCCTCACACAGCCCACCCTCAGCTCGCTCTACGCAGGGTATATCATGCAGAGCTACCGCAGCCTGACGCGCCACGAGATGCGTCAGTTCAGCTCGCGCACGGCCAGCACAGGGCTCACACTCAGCTACAAGGATATCTTCTCGATGCTCTTCCTCAGCGCGGGGGTCAGCTACAGCCATCACCACAGTGAAGCCATCTCTTCGCTGAAGATCGAGCCCCCACTCACCGTCGTAGAGCGCCTTCCCCTGCCGCACTCGGGGCAGAGCTATTCGGCCAATGCACGCTTCAGCAAAGGCTATGACTGGATCTCCCTCTCGGTGTCTGGGGATGCAGCCCTCGGCCAGAGCGAGGGAAAGAGCTACCTCGAGGGCAAGCTCCTCGGCTATACGAGTCAGTGGGCCAGCGCCAGCGGGAGGTGCTCCCTCAAGCCGCTATCATGGCTCACGATGGAGTACAACGTCGCATGGGGCCTGCACCGCAGCCGCCTCGAGAATAGGAGCTGGCTCACACCGATACAGAGCCTCAGCCACAAGGTCATCTCGCACGTGAATGTCCTCGAGGATGTCGCTATCAAGCTCACCGCCGAGCACTACTACAACGATGCAGTGACTCAAGGGAGGCACTTCACACTCGCTGACCTTGGACTCGCCTACACCTGGAAGAAGGTGCGCCTCACCCTCGACTGGACGAATATCCTCGGTGCGCGCCTCTACAGCTCGGGGACGCTCTCCGACCTCGTCGCCTCGCACAGCTACTACGATATCCGCCCATCGACGATCATGCTGAAGGCACGATTCAAGCTGTTCTGATACGCATAGCAAGACCCTACAGACGTATGAAGGACACCATCTCTATGAAGTCAATAGCGCTCTATGCACTATTACTGAGCCTCGGACTAAGCCTCTCCTCTCGTGCTCAGAGTCCTATCGGCAGTATACACCCCTTCGATATCAGGAAATACACCGTCCTGGACTCAGCGAACTATCGCATTGACTACAAGACGACCTGCCTCCTCGACCCGAAGAAGCACGACAAGGTGACGAACGAGATGTACCTCCTCGTCGGGCGGAAGATCTCGAAGTTCGGACACGTCTGCGTCCTGGACAACCAGCAGGAGCTTATCGCAGCAGAGAGCCAAGAGGCTGGACCTGGTATCGAGGCGCGGGGAATGGGAGGTATGGAGGTCTATAAGTACCTGAGCGGCACCAAGCCCTATAGCGAGCTTACCTTTAGGCTCTTCGTCTACTCCTACCGATATACCCTCATCTACTCTGATGAGCTACACCCCCAGTCATGGACACTCACCGATGAGCGCAAGGACGTACTCGGCTATTCTTGTCAGAAGGCGACGGCACGCTTCCGAGGCCGTGACTATACCGCTTGGGTAGCGACGGATATCCCCATCTCCAATGGCCCGTGGCTCTTGGGTGGCACTCCTGGACTGATCTTGGAGGCTTATGATGCCAAGAGGGAGTACATCTTCGAGGCAACAAGTGTCTCACAGCTCCCCAAGGCCTTGCCCATCGTCAAGTATAAAGACAACTACAAGCGCACAGATCGGAGCAAAGTCCGTGATCTATGTAGGCGCATGCATGCCGATATCGTGCAGACGCTCACGACAGCGTTCCCTCGCACAGGCATCCACATCAAAAACCCGACCTTCTACTACAACCCCATCGAGCTGGAGTAGCTGATGGGATAACACATCATATCAGACTGCCTTATGCGAAACCTCTTTCTCCTCTTACTCACCTTCGTGAGCATCAGCCCCCTCGGCCTGCTCGCACAGCTCCCTGCTATACCGATGCGCCTGCAAGCAGGGAAGATCCTCGGGAAGTCCGAGTACTTCGTGGACTACACCTACCGCCACAAGACACCTGCCGAGAGTAAAGACTTCCAAGAAGACATCATCCGCGTGGAGCTGGGCAAGGCACTTGTCAAGTCCTACAGCTACAGACTCTGGCAGGCAGACTCCCTCTTGACACAGATCACCAACCCCAACGGTACGATACTGACCCCCGATGACGGTCTATCTCCCTTCTGCTACTACCGCGATCTGACCAATGGCACGACGCAGGTCTACTACAGGACGCCTCTCTCAGGCCCCACGCTGAAGTACACCGACACCCCGACGTTCTCATGGACGCTGACAGGTGAGAAGAAGGTCATCTCTGGCTACGAGGCACAGCGTGCCACGTGCCAGTTCCGCGGGAGAAGCTACGAAGCTTGGTTTACTCCCAGCATCCCGATCTCCGCTGGCCCGAACTTCTTTGGCGGCCTCCCTGGGCTGATCCTCGAGCTGCACAGCATGGATGGAGCGCATCACTTCGTACTCGACGCCCTATGTCAGCGTAGTGCGGACATCGTGGAGTGGAAGATTCGCTCGGTGAAGTCGGTCAGTCGTGCACAGTTCAGGGACTACTATCAGCGGCTACACAAACATCCGATTCAGACCTTTGAGGCCAATGGCCAGCGGGTATATCCACGGGATGCACAGGGGAAGTTCCTGACGGCTGCCGAAGCACTCTCTTGGACGATCCCCTTCAATCCCATCGAGCTGGAGTAGCCTCCACCTCACTCCAAGCCGACGATCCCACCTCGGGGAGATTTCTTTTTCTCAGCAGGGAAAAGGCGCTCCGAGCGAGCGCACCACAACGCACTGTACTACAGCCACATACCGCACACTCGCACAAGGAGGGAAAGTAACCAGTACTGGTCACTCGGCTGACCAGTACTGGTCGCAGCGCGAAGTAGTAGTGGTTGATATCTGTTACCAGTACTGGTCACTTCGGCGACCAGTACTGGTTCGCATACCCCCCTCCTTTGGGGTGTGGTAGCCTCCCCTTATGTAGCTCTAGCAAGCACGCCACTTTGCCCTGCATCCCCTCCATTAGGGTCAAGAGTCCCCTCTGCCTCAGCCCTGAACCTCAGGGATATGCAACTTACGCTGTATCTTTGGGCGCAATATCTTTAATTATGTCTCTGGACGCAAACAACAAATCAGTAAGCTTGGATAGGAAGAAGAGTAAGGGATCGCTGGCAATATTTAGATGGCTCTGTGCCTGTAGCCTGCTATGGATCTCTATAGTCGAGGTGCAGGCTCAGCAATTCATGGGCTATAGCCCGCGGTGGTATGGACCAAATGCCAATCCCATCCCAGAGGTACGTGAGGCGATGATCCCCCAAGGACTTCAGCTTCATAACAGCTTGCTGTACCAGCTCTCGCAAAAGGATAAGACGGCTACCTTATTTACCGATCTGGAAATACCGATCATCTCCGAGCGGGCTTCTGTGAGAATCTATGGATATGGAGCGGAGTACTTCCAGTGGTCGCCTGAGAGTATGAGCCGAAGAGGTATTACAAGCGACCATCAAAAGGGGCTGATCGTAGGGGATATATACCTTCAGACCCGAGTGCGCTTACTGGCGGAGAATGCTGGATGGAGGCCTAATGTGGTGCTGAACTATACGCTGAAGACGGCTTCTCCTAAGCCGATAGCCAATGAGAGTATGCGCTTCTTTGATACGCCTGGCTACTTCTTCCACCTGGAAGTCGGGCGCAATCTATTGTCCCCAGATGCTTCGCCTGTCAGCTTAAGGCTAAGCGGGCATATTGGCTTTATGTGCTGGGAGACTGTCCAGAAGCAGAATGATGCCTTTACGTATGCCCTCGCACTATCCTCTCAGCTACAGAACTGGCATCTTGCGATCCAGTTGGGTGGATATAATGGTTGGATGAAGCATAGCTACGGCTCGGAGTATGGCGATGAGCCGATGCACCTTTCGGCAAGATGTAGCTACCGCATCAATCACCATCTCGCTGCCTCTTGCGGCTTAGAGCGCGGGCTGCGAGATTACCCCTTCACCCAGCTCTCCCTGGGGCTCACCTATACCTCTGATTATCGTCTCTTCCATTAGTGGAAAAGGGTAGCAGGCAGGAGCTGACCTCCGTTGCTTGCACTACCGTCCTACTACAAGGAGATAAATCAACCTATATAGGTCGGCGGGCTGACCTATATAGATCCGACGACGAAGCTATATAGGTCGCGATGACGACCTATATAGATCCACCCGCCGACCAATATAGGTTCACACCACCCCCTTCCGCAAGACGGCATCCTTCCCTCCCATAGCTCCCCCGCTGCACTCCCCGCTGAAAAGGCTAACTTTGACAGCGAAGAGGCAAGATACACTACGAGCTGAAGGGCCGGCCTCTCCCACAGCTGATCTGGTAAAGCCCTCCGACAGTAACCCCTAAAGCATACAACACTTGTTTCAGCTTCTCTCAAAGCACTCCTTTTCCTTAGTGAGGACATACGCGGATCGGGTATTCCTTGGCTTTCGAGCTTCTGATGAAAAACGCCATCTTTATCCCTACTCCCTTGATGGGGAGCTTGGGGCAGAACTTGAGTTCTCTAAGAAGGACCCGATTAGTTGGATCTATCTGCGTGGTGGTCTTTGGCTTGTCCAGTACGAGGGAGCCACTAAAGAGGATACCCATGTATATTCGATTGACGGAGAATGGCAACAGACCATCCCTCATCTGCATGCAGATCTATATATCCTAAAGTCGGAGGAGGACTGGGTCTATCTTATAAATGAACGCTTCATTAAGTACAATCTCTCCACCCATGAGTATCGGGATCTGGGCCTGTTTCCTCTTGAAGAACCCTTCTTTTATGAAGGCAGCCACCGTGGTCTCCACTTCTTCACTTGCGAGGGGAAGAGTCAGCTGGTAGCTATGCGAGATAAGGATGGTCAAGGCTTGGAAGAGGTCTATCGTCTGGACTTTGCTGAGAGCGGTCGTGGCTATTCCGTTTGGCACAATGGAATCGTCCCCGGAGAAATTGACTTCATCAACTACTACAGCTCCGATCTGTGGGTGACGACTCAAGAGCACCTACATCGTATAGATGTAGCTACGGGAAAGGCGATCGAGAGGAAAGATGAGCCACTACCTAAGATGTTTATCAAGGGGTCGCTAGGATATTCCTTATTCAACAGTTACTATACTGTATTTGACTTCGAGGCTGGGCGCATGCTCTGTAACGTACGGAGGGATCGCTTTGCCTACGAAGGGAAGGAATATAGCGCAGGGTATACGAGCCTCTTGCTACACGAAGGGATCTTCTATGTCTCAGTACGGGTGTCTGGGATCTTCTTCCTTGCGGCCTTCGATGTGCAGACTGAGGAGTTTGTTTGGCACGACCTCTGGGGCGGTTGGGATATCGACTCCGTGCACATCGTCGGTGACCGAATGATCGCCTACTCCCACGACGAGGTACGCATCTACCAGCGCGCTGATTAACGTGTCGGACGAATACACTTATTTTGACTTAGGAGATAAAGGATGGAATGAAGCTTACCAGATTGTACAAAGCGACGAACAAATGTGGCGTATCAATAAAGCCTTTCTAGAACAGCAGAGAGAACTAGGCTGCGAATTTTATTTCTCTCATAACCCGACCCCAAGATAAGAACCAGGTTTACTGCCAGAGAGATTGAATATCTGACTCGTTCAGTAGAAGACGGAGGCTTAGGTGGGCGTATAAATCCAACACCTATAGGGAAAGATTTATGGAAAGTAGAATTTTAAATATATGAAATCAGGTGCTAAAGATCTATTCATCTCCTTTTTGGGAAGTAAATACCAAATGATGAGAGAAGGAGTGATAGAACTATATTTGAGTTACAACGTGTCAGAGAAAGACGAGGTGATTTGGATAGAGGAATTATTTCAGTCTCTATACTCTCGCCTTCAGTATAACCTCAATGATTTAAATGCTTTACATCAGATGATATGCTTAATCGAGGGTCATCGTTTGGTAGAGGGTGTGCCCAAACTCTACGACTTGCTATGGGGAAATGCGAAGAGCATAACTCATCCCCAAGAGTTTGCTATATCTATAGGACGGATTATTAATTTCTTGAAAGACTTGCCCAAAGACCGAAAGTCTAAAGAATATATTAAGATGTTTGAAGATTTAATCCAAAATCTTCCTCCTCGCAACCTTTAATATGCAGACGGAGAAGTTTGTTTGGCACGACCTCTGGGGCGGTTGGGATATTGATTCCGTGCATATCGTCGGAGACCGAATGATCGCCCACTCCCGTGACGAGGTACGTATCTACCAGCGGGCTGATTAACGTGTCTTACACAGCTGTTTCGAGGGACACTGCTTTACGCCTCTCCTCACCGCCTCCGCCGCTTGCGCCACCGCTCCCTCTTTGGGGAGGTAGAGCGACCTATATAGGTCAGCGGGGCGACCAGTATTGGTCGACGCACGAACCACTATAGGTTACTACCACCGACCACTATTGGTTGACTCGTGAACCACTATAGGTTTGCACCACATACCACTATTGGTTTGTGCCACGAACAAGTAGTGGTTTGCATCCCCTCCTCCGCAAGCCCGCATGCTGCCGCGCCTCTGCGCCCTGCCGATGACCCGCTCCCCGATGCTCCTTCGCCCCCCTTCTCCAGCCCTTTGCCGATGCGCCTTCTCGAAGGGCAAAAAGTAACCAGTACTGGTCACTCGTCTGACCAGTACTGGTCGCAGTGCGAAGCAGTAGTGGTTGATATCAGTTACCAGTACTGGTCACTTCGGTGACCAGTACTGGTTCGCATCCCCCCTCCTCTTCTTGTCGTGACAGCCTTTCGCTATAGCTATATCTATGATAGACACTGCTTGCACCACCACCCTACCACAAGGTGATAAATCAACCTATATAGGTCAGCGGGCTGACCTATATTGGTCCGACGACGAAGCTATATAGGTCACGATAACGACCTATATAGGTCAGCCCACCGACCAATATAGGTTCATACCACCCCCATCCGCAAGCCCGCATCCACCCCGCCCCATAGTAGGCTAAGGCGTAGCGCCGTGGAATGCGGTTTCCTTAGCCCTTTTGCGGTGATCAATTTCTTGCTACATTTGTGATAGCAATCGTCTTACCATAACTCACGACACCCTTATGAAGAAGAGAAGCCTTCATAGCCTATTCGCCGGTCTCTGTGTGAGCGCCCTCGCCTCATGCGGAGCTCAGCAGGCACTCTGCTTTGCCCCACAAACCACCCTCGACACAAGCACCAACACGATCAAGGTCGCTGATCAGCCCGTCTTCAAGGTCGCTACCTCGGTACTGAACCTCAAGGAGGAGCAACTTGCGCTGAACAAGGAAGCGCTACCGAAGGAGCAGGCAGCGTATATCGCCTCTATTCTCAAAGAATGCCATTCGACCCAAGACACCATCATCGCCGCTTCGCCGCGCTTCACCCTCGTAAAGAGCACGGGCACTCATAGTAAGCGTGATGTCGGCTGCATGTATAGCTATCAGCTCAACTTCGAGTCAGGGCGCTGGGTCTGCATAGTCCTTGATGCCGCAACGGAGCGTGTGCCGACGATGGATGGAGTGTGTGGATTTCTACGGAGGATCTATGTGATCAAGCGG
>ERZ773018.1939-NODE-1939-length-10727-cov-4.372564_pt1 | contig 10727 bp, 8 predicted proteins | sample MGYA00580840_ERZ773018 | MGnify/ENA primary metagenome ERZ773018 (study PRJEB29015, sample SAMEA2738125) | human oral metagenome | biome: human oral; feature: human-associated habitat; material: saliva | place: China | collected 2256 ... | reverse complement strand
ATGATGCAATCGCTGAAACAGGTAGCATCGAAAATGACATAATTCTTCTAGCAGATGTTTGTGCACTAATAATCGTTGCTCCTAGCGCATTAATCGAAGTTTGTAAGGTAACTGTTCCGATAGAAACAATTGAAGTCATTAGTCCCATTGCTAGACCTTGTCCTAATAAATCAAGATACAATTCTTTATCCCATATAAAATGTTTTCGCTGTGGCAATAAGAAATTGGCTCTTTTTCGAATATAAAAATAACAAAGAATAGCAGAAAGTCCCTGAGAAATAATGGTAGCTAAACCTGCTGATTGCACTCCTAAATGTAATTGAGTGATAAAGAAAAGGTCTAATATAATATTTACAAGAGCAGAAAATATTAAAAAATATAATGCCGCTTGACTATCTCCAACTGCACGAAGTAAACCAGCGCAGAGATTATAAGCAAATGTCACCCCTACACATAGGACAATCATATGAATATATTGGTACGATAAATCAATGATTTCAGTTGGAGTTCCTAAAAATTCTAATAAAGGATACATTCCAAAGTGACCGATTGTTGAAACTAAGAAGCTAAGAGCTAGCCCAATTACTAATGTTGAAGCAACTACTCGTTTTAATTGCGTCATATCTTGTGCACCAAAACAGCGAGCGATGACAACGCCCATACCATTTCCTACTCCAAGCGCAAACCCGATAACGAGTTCGAAAATAGCAGCAGTAGCACCAACACCTGCAAGAGCATTTGGTCCTAAATAACGACCAACAATCATAATATCCGCAGTATTATATAATTGTTGAAAAACATTTGAAATTAAGATGGGAATTGCAAAAGCAATAATAGAGCGTAAAATAGGTCCATCTAGTAAATTAACAGAAGTTTTTTTAAACATAATATAGTTTTATCATCTTCCTCCTTATTTGAATTGATACTATTTTATCAAAAAAACAGAATGATTGACAATGGTTATAGTAATGTTTAATATAATTAAATTAATAAAATGATATATTTTGGAGGAATGAATCATGTCAATGATAACAATAATCCTTGGAACTTTAGTAGCATTATATGGTAGTTTAACAAGTGATAAAATGATTCTCTTGAAACAAGGTGGATTAGCCATTTTAACATTGATAACATTATTATTTTAGGAAATAAAAAAGCATGAAAGCTGTAGTTAACTTTCATGCTTTTTTATAATCGAATAATAGAATGTTCTACAAATGTTCGATAACATATCATTTGTTTCAAAAAATCTCCTTATTAAGCTCAATTCCTGCACGAGCAGAAGATTACTCAGCTTCATATTGTCTTTACGTGGTAGAATTGTTTATAATGTCCACATTTATTAGCCTTAAATTGCAATTATTACAACAATATGGGAGATTTATTTGAACGTCAGCAAGGAGGAAGATTTTGATGTTCATCTAGTTGTTTAACAATTAGATGTTTTTTTAATTTCTTTTGAAATACTAGAAGGATTCTTCTAAATTATCGACTAATAGTCGAAAAAACTTGACAGTCAGTAAGAAACGTTTTAGAATAAAACCGACCGTTAGTTAAAAAAAGGAGGCAGAAATGAAAAAAGGTGAAAAAAGAAAACAGGAACTTCTAAATCTTGCCTATCATATGTTCATAGAAAAAGGATATGAGAATACAAGTATTGATGAGATTGTGGCTAAGGCCGGTATAGCAAAAGGAACTTACTATTATTATTTTGAAAGTAAAGAGGCAACACTGGAAGCGGTTATTGAAATGATGATAAAGAAGAATAGTACAGCAGCCAAAGAGATTCTTACGGCAGAGCTTTCAATACCGGAAAAGTTGGTTTCGGTTGTGGATGCCTTTCGTCCTGATAAAGAGGAATCGGTCATCACTAATGTTTTGGAAAGAAAAGAAAATATTATTATGCATGATAAAATTTGCAAGAAAATTGTAGAGGTGGCAGTACCGATTCTTGCAGAGATTGTTAAAGAAGGTATAGCACAGGGGATATTTTTGTGTACACATATTGAAGAGCGAGTGAAGATGCTCCTTGTTATGAGTCAACATATGTTTGATTATGGTTTTTTTGGTGAAAGAAATGTAGAGGTATACATTGATATGCTGGAAAAGTCTCTAGGGGCAAAATCAGGAACCATGCATTTTATCAGCAAGGTCTTAGTAGAGGGGGCAAAGGAATGAATAAGGAACAGTCAATGTATCAAAAAAAAATGAATCTATTTTTACGGGTATTGTTTATCTTTCTTATAATAGCGATATCAGGGGCAGCAATACTACAGATTTTTGCTCCAGAATATATGGGAAGGAACTCCGCATATGGCATTTCTATAGGCTGGCAAAGAGAAATTGGATTTTGGAATATTGCCGTTTTGGTTATATTGATTACGGCATATAGGAATTACAATTGGACCTATTTAAAGTCCATTTTACTTGCTCTGATCCTAGGAGGAATCGGCATTGGCGGTAATCATTTTGTCCATTATCTAAAGATGCATCAAATGGTAAATTTAATCGGTGCTGTGGAAAATTATCTTCTGGTTCTTGCTTGGATTATCGGATGGAGAATAGAAGAGAGAATGAAGGAATTTTGAAAATACGCATAGTAGGACTTTTATTTCAAAAAGTAGGGCATCAAGTCGAATATTTGCTGTGAGCAGAGAAAAAATCGAAGGTACCGGAAAGTTTAAATATTAGTTTATTAGATGGTCACTATAACAAAAAAGGTGAAGAAAAACAGGAATCAATATATTGATAGGAGTATTAATTCTTATTGCAATTTTTGTAGTTCCGAGTATTACTTGGCTTGTTTTTTATTAGCGTATATCATTTTAGTAGCATTATATGGTAGTTTAACAAGTGATAAAATGATTCTTTTAAAACAAGATGGATTAGCAATTTTGACATTAATCTCGTTATTCTTTTAAAAACAAATAAGCATGAAAGCCCAAAATAACTTTCATGCTTATTTTTATAGTCTAATGATAGAATGTTCAACAAATGTACGATAACACATCATTTGTTTATTGTTATAAGAATCGATGACCTTTAATAACATTTGAAAGGCACTTCTACCAAGTTCCAATGTATGAATATTAACATATGCAGTCATTGGAAGTAGTGGAGGGTTTGAGTCAAATGTTAGAACTGGAACAGAAATTTGATTCTCGTTTAAGTATCTAAGAGCTCCTTCTGTAATTAAAGCATCGGTTGTTACAACTCCATCGATGTTTTCTCGTTCGATAATACTTTTCATCGTTTGATAGCCACGTTCTCTCGTAAATTCCCCAACATGAGATATTAATCCTTCTTTAATAGGAATAGCATAATGTTCGAGTGCTTTCTTATACCCAATTAAACGATCTTGCGAAACGAATAATTGATGACGTCCGCTAATCAATGCAATAGAAGAACATCCTTCTTTTATCATATATTCAGTTGCATCGAATCCAGCTTTTTCATTATTATTATCGACAAATGAAATAAAGGGTGATAAAGATTTTCCGATTACGACACTAGGGAATTCTTGTTCAATTGCTAATTCCACTAATGGATCGTCTGTTTCCCCGTAAAGAAATATAATCCCATCAACACGTCTCCCTAAAATGGTGTCTTTTAAAATTTTTAAACGCTGTTCGTCGTCTTTGCCTGTACATAATTGAATCAAATAATGATGATCTGCGGCAATTTGAGAAATCCCTCGAATAACTTCTGGGAAGAAAGAGTTTTGATAAAATGCATCCGTATCTCTTGGTAGAACGACACCGATGACATTGGTTTTATTGCTAGCCAAGCTTCGAGCATTGAAATTAGGATGGTAATTAAGAGCCTCCATTGCTTGGCGTACTCTTTTTTTAGTTGCTTCACTAATACTTGATTTATCTTGAATGACACGGGTGACAGTTGAAGGTGATACTTCAGCCAGTCGAGCAACATCTTTAATGGTGACAGCCATTTAAATTCTCCTTTTTTGTGTGAATATAAAAAATCTGGGCAGGAAAACAATGTTAACCAGCCCAGAGTAATAATCATCTTAAGATTTGATAGCTCCGTCAACCATACCTTTCATGATATGTTTTTGAGCAATTAAGAATAGGATGATGACTGGTAACATAATTAATAGAGTTGATGTTAAAATCATATCCCATTGTTTTGTAAATGATCCTGCAAAGTTAGATACTGCGATTGGAAGTGTTTGAATCGCATTTCCTTTACCTAATAATAATAGTGGTAATAAGAAGTCGTTCCAAATCCAAATACCATTTAAGATTAAAATCGTTACATAGATTGGTTTTAAAATTGGTAATACAACATAGAAGAATGTTTGCATTTTATTACATCCATCTAATTCAGCTGCTTCTTCGATTTCAAGTGGAACACCTTTAATGAAGCCGTGGAACATAAATACAGATAGAGACATTCCAAAACCAGTGTAAGCAAAGATGATACCAGGATAAGTACGTAATAAGCTAAATCCGAATAAAGGATTTGTAATTGTATCACTTAAAATTTTGAACCAAGTTACTAATGGATACATTACAACTTGGAAAGGAATTACCATTGATGCTACAAAGATAAAGAATACAACAGTTGATAGTTTAGAACGGTAACGAACTAATCCCCAAGCAGCTAATGCTGAGAATAATGTAATCGTTACTAATGAAATAACTGTAATAATTGTTGAAGCAAAAAATGATGACGGGTATTTAATGGAAGGATTATTCCAAATTGTTACCGCATTTGTCCATAGTTGACCGAAACTTGCAGGCCATGATAATGGGCTAGCCAAGATTTCGGCAGAACTTTTAGCTGAGTTAATCACTAATAAAAAGATTGGGCTTAAGAATAATAAGAATAAAACAGCTCCAAAAATTTCTAAAAGTAACAAGCCGAGTTTTTGGTTTTTCATTATAAGTCAATCTCCTTCCGTTTAGTGATTGAAGTTTGAACAACACTGATAACTACTAAGATGAAGAATAAAATAACTGCACGGGCTTGTCCTTGTGCCATTAAGTTGTCTCCAGAAGCAGTGTTATAAATATTCATTGTAATAAACTCTGTACTTTGGATAGCTTTATCATGCCATAATAGAGATGGTCCACCACCAGTAAGTGAGAAGTTTACATCGAAAATTTTAAATGAGTTTGTAATCGTTAAGAATAGTGATACCGTAAATGCAGGCATTACCATAGGAATAATAATATGTCTTAATCTTTGTAAAGCATTTGCACCATCAAGAGAAGCAGATTCTACTAAACTTGAAGGTACATTTTGTAATGCAGCAAAGTAAATCATCATAATATAACCAGCATATTGCCATGTGTTTGTAATAATTAAAGCTAATACTGCTAATTTAACGTCACCTAAAAATAGATTATCTACTAAGAATTGACTACCAATAGCTGAACCTAAAGCAGGGAATACTGAGTTATAAATGAATTGCCAGATATACCCTAATACAAGTCCCCCGATAAGGTTAGGAATAAAGAATCCAGCTCTGAAAATTTCACTGAATTTAATTTTACTAGATACTAGTAAAGCTAAACCGAATGATACAAAGTTTACAACGACTACGTTAAATAATGCGAAAATAACAGTAATCATTAATGAATATTGGAAACGAGTATCGGCAAAACTGTCTGTAAAGTTTTTTAATCCAACAAAGTTAATTTTAGTTTGAGTAACACTCTTCCAGTCTGTTAGAGAATAGTAGAAACCTAAGAAGAAAGGTACAATAATTACGAGTGCGAAAATGATAAATGCCGGTAGCACAAGCCAGTAAAACGTACGTCTTGCGCGATCGTCACGACTAAGAGCTTTTTTATTCTTAGACATGTTAGGGTTCCTCCTTTTATGTATCGATGAGGTATTAATAACAGCAAACCCACAACGACCGTTGTAAGTAGTTGTGGGCCTGTGTTACATACTTAATTGTTATTTTTGAAGTAAGCTTGGTACTTCTTTGATTTGATTTGTGATCAATTCTTGGAATTTAGCTTTGTCGATTGAACCTTGAGCGTATTGTCCGAAGATTGGTCCTAATTTACCCATTAAGAAGTTGTCAGGCATGAAGTATGGGTTATCAAATGAGTAAACTGGTTTTTTAGCAGCAACCCATTCAGCTAAGAATTTAGATAATGGAGCGCTAGGCATTTCTTTAGAAGTAGAGAATGCTGAAATCATGTTAGCTTTGTTTACTGTGTAATCTTGACCTTCTTTAGTATCAACTAAGTCAGCGAAGAATTTGTTGATTGAATCTAAAGCTTTAGTGTCTTTGTTAACTACATAGTAAGATGGAGCACCGATGAATAATCCATCAGCATTTTTGTCTTTTCCTAAAGTTTGATAAGGGATGAATCCCATTTCGAATTTAGCGTTTAATTGTTTTAAGTTAGGGTCTTTCCAGTTACCTTGGTGTAAGAATGCTGCTTTACCACTAGCAAATGCAGAGTCCATGTCTTCTTGAGTACCAACTGTTAATAATTTTTTCTCAGTATGTTTGAATAATAATTCAACCCAGTCAGCATAGTTAGATAAACGAGCTTTGTCAGTTTCACCTTTAACTACTTGTTGAGTAACTGTACGGTCTCCGTTTGGTAAACCAGAACTTAAGTAAGCAGCGAAGTCGTGGATACCCATGATCCAAGTTTCACCTTCTTTAGTAGCAGTTGCTACTACTGTAGATAAACCTAATTCATCTTTTTTGCTTTCTAATGTATCCATTGCTTTTTGAACTGCATCAAATGAAGTTAATGAAGCAGGGTCAATACCAGCTTTAGATAATACATCTTTGTTGTAAGCTAAACCGTAACCTTCAACAGCTACTGGGAATCCGTAAACATCGTTTCCTTGTTTGAATTCGAATTCTGTTTTGTCAATCCAGTCACCTTTAAGTGGTTGTAAGTTGTCTTTCCATAAGTCGTATCCAGCTTGACCTTCAATTACGAATACGTCTGGAGCAGTCCCAGCAGTAAATTCAGTTTTTAATTGATCTGAAATTTTACATGAACCAGAACATGTTTTAATGTTTACTGTAACTCCGTTTTTGTCGCCCCATTCTTTAGCGTATGCTGTTAAAGCATCTTGAATTTCACTCTTGTTACTATATAAAGTGAATTCTTTCTTGCTTTCAGAAGAGCCTCCTTTTGAAGAGTCTGATGATTTGCTGCCGCAAGCTGCTAATGCTAAACCAGCTAAACCAACAACGAATGATTTTTTAATCCAAGTGTTTGCCATTATTTTTTCCTCCCTTGAGATATATTCAGTTAACGCAAACGATTTCTTAACTGGCTTTAGTATACCTCTTTTGGAAATCGTTTGCAAGACTTTTTTTATAATTTTTTTAAAAAATTTTAGCGGTTACATTTTAAACGGTATTTTGTTTATTTATAAAGCTATATTTATTAATAGGTAAAAAGTCGGTATTATAAGCGTTTTCTTTTAAAAAAATGTTTTTATAAAAATTTAAAATTTTACTTGCTTTTTTATTTTTTTTCTAATAGTATTAAAGCAAACGGTTGCGTAAGTTTTGAATTTACGTACCCAATTAGATGGATAAAGAAAAGAGGGTAATATTTTTATGAAAGAAAGACAATCTGGTGTGTTAATGCATATTTCTTCTTTGCCGGGGAAATATGGAATTGGTTCATTTGGAAAATCTGCTTATGATTTTGTAGATTTTTTAGTACGTAGCAAACAAACTTATTGGCAAATTCTTCCATTAGGAACTACAAGTTATGGAGATTCTCCATATCAATCTTTTTCAGCATTTGCTGGAAATACACATTTTTTAGATTTAGATCTATTTGTTCAGGAAGGTTTATTAAATGAAGAAGAATTAACAGGTAATTGGGGAGAAGATTCTACAACTGTTGATTATGCTTTAATTTATGAAAAGAGAAGACCTATTTTAGAAAAAGTCGTTCAACGTTTCTTAGAAAAAGAAGATTTAACGGATTACTATCGTTTTGTGGAAGAAAAAGAAGAGTGGTTAGAACCATTTGCAGAATATATGGCTATTAAAGAAAGCTTCGATATGAAGAGTTGGACTAATTGGACGGATGAAGAAATCAAACGTCGTCATCCAGAAGCTTTAGCAAACTACCGTGAAAAATTAGCGGATAAATTAGAATATCATCGTGTCACTCAATATTTGTTTGATAAACAATGGAAAGCGTTGAAAAAATATGCGAATGAACACCATATCCAAATTATTGGAGATATGCCAATTTATGTTGCAGAAGACAGCGTTGAAATGTGGGCAACACCTCACTACTTCAAAACAGATGAAGTTGGAAATGCGGCTTGTGTAGCAGGATGTCCTCCAGATGGCTTCTCACCATTAGGACAATTATGGGGAAATCCAATTTATAATTGGAGAACGATGAAATTAGATGGCTTTACTTGGTGGATTAAACGATTGAAAGCAAGCTTTGAATTGTTTGATGTAGTTAGAATTGACCACTTCCGGGGATTTGCAGCTTACTGGGAAATTCCAGCAGGTGCAACAGATGCTACTGGTGGTGAATGGGTAAAAGGACCAGGTTTTGACTTATTTGAAGCAGTGAAAAATGAACTTGGAGATTTACCAATTATCGCCGAGGATTTAGGATTTATGGATGATGCGGTTATTGAATTGCGTGAAGCGACAGGATTCCCAGGAATGAAAATTTTAGAATTTGGATTTATGGGAGCAGAAGCAAGTAGCACAGATTTACCACATTATTATCCAGTAAACTCTGTTTCTTATACGGGAACGCATGATAATGATACAGTTTTAGGCTGGTATGAATCTGCAACAGATGAAGAACGTGATTTCTGTAATCGTTATTTAAATCGTACAGATGAGCCAATTAGTTACGCATTATTAAGAAGTTTATATGGTTCTGTAAGTAAGATGACGATTGCAACGATGCAAGATTTATTACAATTGGATACAACAGCTCGTATGAATATTCCAAGCACTCTTGGTGGAAATTGGGTGTGGAGAATGCAAGAAGGAGATATTACACAAGAAGTGGAAGATTTCCTATTAGAGATTACAGAATTATATGATCGTTCAAACGAACAGTTGTAGGGTTAACAAGTAGAAGGAGAAAACAATGCAAACATTAAAACAATATGTAGAAAGTAACTACCAAAAATCATTAGGAGAATGTTCAAAGGAAGAAGTATATGTAGCTTTATTACATTATACAAAAGAGAAAAGTGCAGCATTACCAGTAAATGAAGGAAAGAAAAAAGTTTATTATATTTCTGCAGAATTTTTAATTGGTAAATTACTATCTAATAATTTAATTAACTTAGGAATTTATGATGAAGTAAAAGAAGAATTAGAAGCTGAGGGACATACTTTAGCAGAAATTGAAGAAATTGAATTAGAACCTTCATTAGGGAATGGTGGTTTAGGTCGTTTGGCGGCATGTTTCTTAGATTCTATTGCAACTCTTGGTTTAGCAGGAGATGGAGTTGGATTAAATTATCACTTTGGATTATTTGAACAAAAATTTAAAGATAATCAACAAAATGCAGTGCCAAATAACTGGTTAACTCCAGATAGTTGGTTAGTTCCAACTTCTGTTTCATATGAAGTGCCATTTGCAAACTTTACATTGAAATCAAAAATGTTCAATATTGATGTTTTAGGGTATGAACAATCTCATAAAAATCAATTACATTTATTTGATGTAGATACAATTGATGAATCATTAGTACATGATGATTCAATCGCATTTGATAAAACAAAAATTGCTGAAAACTTAACATTATTCTTATATCCAGATGACAGTGATGAGCAAGGTGAATTACTACGTATTTACCAACAATACTTCATGGTAAGTAATGGAGCTCAATTATTATTAGATGAAGCAGTTGCTAAAGGAAGTAACTTACATGACTTAGCAGAATATGCAACAGTTCAAATTAATGATACTCACCCATCAATGGTCATTCCTGAATTAATTCGTTTATTAGGCGAACGTGGAATTGAGTTTGATGAAGCAGTTGAAATTGTTCGCTCAATGACAGCTTATACAAACCACACAATTTTAGCAGAAGCATTAGAAAAATGGCCTTTACATTACTTAGAACAAGTAGTACCTCACTTAGTGCCAATTATTAAAGAATTAGATGCTCGTGTAAGAGCTCAATTTGATGATGCAAGTGTAGCCATTATTGACGAACATAACCGTGTTCACATGGCGAATATGGATATCCATTATGGATATAGCGTAAATGGTGTAGCAGCATTGCATACAGAAATTTTAAAACAAAGCGAATTGAAGAATTTCTATGAAATTTATCCAGAGAAATTCAATAATAAAACAAACGGTATTACTTTCCGTCGTTGGTTATTACACGCTAACCCAGAATTAGCAAAATTATTAGATCGCACAATTGGAAAAGAATATCGTCATGATGCAACTAAATTAGAAGCGTTAAAAGCTCATACACATGATTTAGAATTCCAAGAAATATTAAAAGGTATTAAACGTAACAATAAATTACGTTTGAAACACTTCTTACAAGAACACCAAGGTGTAACTGTGAAAGAAGATTCAATTTTTGACGTTCAAATTAAACGTATGCATGAATATAAACGTCAACAAATGAATGCGTTATATGTAATTTACAAATACTTAGACATTAAAAATGGAAACATTCCTGCAAAACCAATCACAATTATCTTTGGAGGAAAAGCTGCTCCTGCTTATGTGATTGCGCAAGATGTTATT
>ERZ773018.1937-NODE-1937-length-10730-cov-4.153349_pt1 | contig 10730 bp, 9 predicted proteins | sample MGYA00580840_ERZ773018 | MGnify/ENA primary metagenome ERZ773018 (study PRJEB29015, sample SAMEA2738125) | human oral metagenome | biome: human oral; feature: human-associated habitat; material: saliva | place: China | collected 2256 ... | reverse complement strand
GCCGGTAATCAAACAACATTGAAGGTGAACCTGCTCCCCGACGTTCAAGAAGCAAGCGTAGAGTTGACTTCAAGTTCTCCGAATCTCGATGCGTTTGTGGAGAAAATCGTCGCATATAGAGATGAGATAGATGTAGAGAAGATTACGGTCACGTGCGATGACGAGAAGTTCGATGCCGACAGTTTCAAAGAAATTGTCAGTACGTCTATCAAGGATTTTCTTGATGCGATAGCTCTTGAACAAACAAAGTTTGATGAAGTAATTGCAAGTCTGGAGGGGAAACAAACTATCGGAGAACAAGCTGAAGAGGACCAGGTTGACGCGTAGTCTCCTTTCTTGGCAAAGCGATAGTCCTGCCCCAGTCCCGAAGGCTTGGGGCATCCGTTATTTAAGGCTTTGGTCTTTTGAGCGCAAAAGGCGCACGAAACATAAAATCCACCTGCTATGCGAGTGGATTTTATGTTTTTTATTCCTGTGCCTTATAGATAGTTACCTCACAAACATATATTCGCCAACAAAAATCTGGATCTACAGGCACATCCCCAGCGTCACCTCCATAACAAGATGACTTACGGACAAGACATTCAATCCACTCACCTGGTTGTAAAGTTTTAATGATGTCTTCGAACATAATTAATTCGTAGTCGTGTCCAGGTGTAAAAGGAAGCAATTGACCGTTTTTGTAAAATCCAAAACCTAGATCATTAATTTCAATCCAATTTTGGTTTTTATCTGTTTCTTGAGGCGCACGACCTAAAACTAAAACATCGTTTTCCTTTAAACTGGTAATAAGCTGTTCTTCCTCGATATTTCTACTGTTTTCTTCTGAAATATGCCAAGTTGATTGAAACCAAAGTTCGCTAATACCGAGCTTTGTAATTTTTTTAGTGTCAGGTGTAAAGTCTTCTGGAGTGACAGCTTTAAAAAACGCTTTTTGTCCTCGCATTGTAATAGCCTCATTAAGAGTTTCAGCGGCGGCATATTCGTCTGACAAATAATCGTAGACAGTAAAATGTTCGCCTGAAAAAGGTATTGGACTGGGCAAATCGTCGGCATCCTTAGTATCGATGTCCTTTTTGCTCATAAAATTATTGTTATTCGAGAGACGTCCGACTCCAGTGATAATGGGCTGATGTTGTCTTACTGCTACCACATCAGCTAGATTTGCGGCATTTGGGAATTCCTCTATAAGCTCTTCAAAATCGCTTTTAGTAATTTCATCATCAGAGTCTTCTAAATTAGCAATATCGAAAAACCAAGATTCATTCCATGATTCTACACTCATTTAGACACCTCTTATCTGTCTTTTCTGGGCGGTTAGATGTTTAACGATAAATTGAGTGTAATAGGGAGTTTTATTTTTACTGTCCATTACAGTACCCACTTAGATTGCCTGTAGACCTTATCTTTCTTTTCACATACTTGTAAATGGATTAAGGAATGCTTTTTCGGAGAGCATTTGCTACTAAGTGAGGTAAAAATGGGCGGATGTTATATCAATTATTATTTTCATAACATTGAGTATGATGACGGATTCTACGGCGGAGAATTTTCTGCTCTTGATGATCGCGTTTATTGTAAGTTCTTATACGATAGGGAAACAAAGGAATTTATCGATATCTGGGAAAATACTCAGCCTATCGAAGATATTCTTCCAATTCCAATTTGGTGGCTTGATATGAAGCTTGAAAAGAATGGGAAGCTTGGTAAGAATGAAAGCAAAGTTAGCTATTAAATCTCTTAATGATTTGGCTTTATGATTTAAAAAGAGCTCCGATACATTGATGCAATTAGTTTTTGAACTTTCTATCGTAGGAGCCTTTCTTGCTAAACCATAAGCTCTCTGAGCATCTGACCATACGCCGCTGAATCGCTGGTCATGCGTTCGCAGTGATCATAGCCCTGCCAGATAGTAAGCGTGGCCTCGGGATACACCTTAGGCAGAACCTTCCTTGCGCGTTTCAAGTCAAAGTCCTTCTCGCCATACGTGAAGATACAGCGACGTTGTACCTCAGGGCTAAGGGTGGGGAGGTCAACGTTGCTGCAGTCGTGAATGATGTTCTGGATGCTTTGGTCGCTCATCGCAATAAAGTGCTCTGACATAGGTTTAGCTGCAACTTTTCCGTAAAGTTGTTCCATCTTTTGCACGGAAAGCTTGGGGTCTGCAATGGCTTTGCGGTGCTTGGCAAGGAACACTTTCTTGAGCACAAACTCAAGCGCGGAGGCAAGAAATCCTCCTGTCCAGAAGCTTGTTCCCTCAAAGAAGAGATGGTCAAAGACTAAATCGGGGAACTTGAGGAGCTCAGATAGAACTACGCCGCCTAGAGAGGCACCAAAACCCAGGGAGAGATGGGTTATGTCGTGCTCCAGCAGCCAGTCATGAATCTGCGCAGCTTCTTGAGAGGCTGAGACATATTCCGTTGCGTCTTCTTCCCCGTGGGCAGCAAGATCTGGGACCAGATAGCGCAGGTCATCACCCATGTTACTTACAAGAATAGTCTTCATTCCTTCTGCCGACGAGAGCATGGGATGAATCAGCAATACGGTAGGTGTGGTCTCAGTGCAAGCGTCGGGCTCAATGAGGTGCATCTTCATGACAGTCCTCCATCCGTTGTTCACCTGCGATTATATCCCTACTTGGTACGCAGATTCGCTATTTGTTCACTAAAGCTTACATTTTCTGTGAACGGTAGGGATGGAGCTGCATGAGTTTGAACAGAAAAGAACAATCCTAATTTTTTATTTCTGTTCACGCATAATCATCTCGTTAAGTAGCTCTGAGAATTCCTCATAGTTTTTAGATTTGATAAGTCTAGTAACATTTATAGGTTCAGAAAGAACCTGGATAAGACTATCAAACAAAATTCTAAATGATGCTCTGTCGTGTTCACTGAGACCCATTAACATGATGATGTTTACTTTTTGACCGTCCCAGTCTATTGGTTTTTGATTAACAACTACGGACAAAAAAGAATGCTCAGTTGAAGCGGACATAGAATGTGGCATAGCCACTCTGTTGCTGAAAGCGGTCGAAGAGAGAGTTTCTCTTTCTAGTACTTCATCAGTGTAGTTGTCAGCACAAAATCCTTCAGAAGAACAAGTTTTTACAATAGTCTTTATAAGTTCTTCTTTAGTTGTAGCGTATAGTTCCTTATGAAAAAGACTTTTGGCTAGGAAACGATTAATAAGACCAAATGCTTGGGAGCCTCGCCTACGAGCCAATATTGCATCAGTAGCTTTTTTAATTACATCCATGTCAGCATTGGTGAGAATGGGATTGACAATAACCGTCCGTCCAGAATGAGGCGAATCAATTTGTACAGGTGTAATTATTAGTTCATTTGAAAGTTCAACAGGATTACAAGAAGTAATTGGTAATACCGTATCAAGAGATAGGCTTCTTCCAAATTCCGATTGAATTCTGTTAATACTCTGTCTATGCAAATCATGATAATCAAGATATAAAAAGGCACATGAAACACTTTCACTTTCAGGTTTTTCTCGATCAAAATACGCACCAATGTGAAAGGCAAGGAATGAAACTTCATCCTCATTAAGGCTTAATCCTGTCTGGGCAGAGATTTCAGTAGCAAAGAAAGCGGCCATGTCATAAACAAGAGGATAAGTTTCTTTGATGCGGTTTGAAAGTGGATTTTTTGCAAACACGCCATTAGGGACGCGTTGTAAAATACCATGAAGATGAATGGCTATATGGGTCAGAAATTCATAATCAAAAGGCTCAAGATGATATACCTGCTCAAGTTTAGCAACGATTGTTTGAGCAAGCTCAATGTCTGAATGATTAATAAGATCTTCTAATTGATTATCGGAATTAAAGGAGTAGTTTTTACCTGAACTATTTGAAGAAAGAATAAGTGCAAAGTAGGCGATTTCTTCGTCATTCATTGGGATATTAAATTTTGAACTAATTCTAGAATAAATGAGTTGGGCAGCTGCAAATCCAGGGCTATCGAGAAAAACGTGATTTTGTTCAATCTTTTTTGGGAGAATTCTCCCTTTTTCAATACGATCTATGGTAACTACAAGATGCATAACAATGTTATTAAGACCATAATCATCAGCATGAAGACCTTGAGATGTAAGGCATTGGGTAACAATACCGGTAAGCCAAGGGAGGTCATATCCTCCTCGTACTATACCCTCTCCCGTAAAAGTTGCAAATCCAATAGGACTTTCAGTTGCAAGCATACGACCAATAAGACGGCGCTTATTTCCTTCTGAACCCTGCAGTAAAACCGTATCGCGGTGACGAACAATCTTCAAATCAAATAGCCTGATTGAATCACGAACTTTTCTAAGGTCGCTTTCAATTGTTGCGTCTGATACACAGAATTCATCAGCTAAATCATAGATAACAAGTGGTTTATCAGTAGATATTAAAAATCTCAGTAATTGGTCAGTTCTACTCTCATTATTTTTTATGGAGGTATTCTTCTTGCTTGGTTGCTGTACGTTTTTTGCTAAACGATATCCACGATAAGAAGATTCAACTATAGGAGAGCTACTTAAGCTATTTATCTTTTTAATGCGATTTCGAATAGTTCGGGTTGTAACTCCAAGTTTATCGGCAAGGTAGGAGGCCTCAATCCAATCATAGGTCTTTGCGAGCGCATTGATTAGTGACTCTTCATGTGTATTCAAGATAGCCTCCTCTTTGTGCTGAACTCTATTTTTCCTAAGGCTAGGAAAAATTTCAACTGAGCCATGTTTCCTCACCCTAGGAAACAGATTAATTGGAGCATCCAAGGAATAAGAAGAATAATGATTTTGTAAAAGGTAATTTGTCAGTATGTCTGTTAAAAAGAAAGGCAAAACATGTCTAAACATCTTGAAGTTCTTTTGGTGTGCGGTTCTGGTGCAAGTAGTGGTTTCATGGCGGTAAATATGAAAAAAGCTGCCGCAGAACACAATCTTGATATTTCTATTTCCGCAAGAAGCGAAGCTGAAATTGATAGCTATATTGACTCAATCGATGCTTTGATGATTGGTCCCCACCTTAAGTACCTTGCTGATGAGCTCAAAGAAAAATACGCCGACAAACCTGTTCAGGTAATTCTTATGGATCCTGCGTATTATTCAACGCTAAATGGCGAGAAAGCCCTCAAGCATCTTATTAAAACTATTCGAGAAGCAAATGCTCAGTAATCAGACGATGAACTGAACTATCTGTTAATCAAATTATTTACGCAAGGTTTTGTTTGCAACACGCCGATAAGGAGACTACAAGTATGAATAAGCTTATTGATTGGCTCCAGACGAGCTTCTCGCCAAAAATGAATAAAATCGTTCAGAATCCTTGGATTCTTACCATTAAGAATTCTGTAATGCAGGCACTTCCACTTATTTTTTTGGGTTCAATTTTTAGTCTGCTTACAATTCCCCAGAATTATTTTGAGTGGTGGCCAAACTTCTGGACACCTTATGGTTGGACCTTTGGCATTGTTGGCCTAATTGTTGCATTTTTGATTCCTTACAATCTGTTAACGCTTAAAAATCACAAACGCTCTGCAATTAATGCGGGTATTGCTGGTGTTATTTTGTTCTTAATTTCTTTGAATCCGCAGTTTGTGGCTGATCAAGCAGCAATGATTGCAGCAGGTGAGTCAACCTGGTTCCGTATTTCTAATATTGGTGGCTTTGGCGCAGGCGGAATGTTCTTGGCTATTGTTGCTGGCTTAGTATCTGCAGCAGTTCTAAATAAATTTGCTGACTTCTCATTTTTTAAAGAGGACTCCGTAATTCCTGATTTTGTAAAAGACTGGTTTAACTCTATGCTGCCAATTGGCATCGTAACTGTTTTTGGTTGGATTCTTACCGATCCGAAGTTCTTAAACCTCAATCTGTATCAGCTTGTTGTTAGCTGCTTTATGCCTCTTCAGAGTATCGTTAATTCGCCAGCTGGTTTTGTAATTGCAATGTTCCTCTTCTGCTTCCTTTATTCTATGGGCATTTCTACCTGGGTACTTACCCCAGTCTTTACTCCAATCCTTCTTGCAAACGCTGAGGCAAATGGAGCTCTTGCAGTTGCAGGTAGTGCAACAGCTTCAAATCTGGCTGTATTTACTGATGCATTTGTTTATTCTGGTTATCTCTGGATCGGCGGCATTGGTTGTACATTATCCCTTGTACTCTTGATGACATTCTCCGCTAAATCAAACCAGCTAAAAGCACTTGGTCGAGCTTGTCTTGTTCCAGCAATTTTTAACATCAATGAGCCTTGTGTATTTGGTGTTGTTGCCTGGAACCCAATTATGATGATTCCAATGTGGCTTCAAGGCATTGTTCTTCCGCTTGTTGCATATGTATTTACCAAGGTAATTCCGCTAGGCGCTATTCCTTCAATGCTTTTTAATATGTGGTATTGCCCATTCCCAATTGCTACATTCCTTACCTGTGGAACTGCAGGAAGTATTGTTTTGATGCTTATTATCTTTGTGGTATCTGGTCTTATTTGGATGCCATTCTTTAAAACGTATGACAAACAGCTTGTTCATTCTGAGACTGCAGAAACTGAGTCTGATTCAGACGAGGACTGGTCGCTCTAAATTCAAAATCTGTGCCTGAGGTTACTGTTCATCTTGTGACCTCAGGCAATCTCAAACACAAATCAGAAAGAAGAGAAATTTAATATGGAAGAAGAAATTGATAAGACTACTCAGGATGCCATGACCATCCTTATTGCTGCCGGCGAGGCTCGCAATGAATGCAAGCTTGCTTATGAGGCTGTTACTGCTGGCGATATTGCGCTTGCAGAAGAAAAAATTGCTGCTGCAGATGTAAAGATCCTTGAAGCTCACCACGTTCAGACTGATCACATCCAAGGTGTTTTTCGTGGAGAAAAGCAAGAGTACAGTCTTCTGTTCTCACACGCTCAGGACACACTCATGGTCATTTATTCTGAAATCATTACCGCTAAACAGCTTGTCCAAGTTTTTAAGTCTTTTGATGACAGGATTAAGAAGTTGGAGGAGCACTAAATGGAAGCAAAGCCTCAGGTAAGGCATGGTTTCCCAAAGGATTTTCTTTGGGGAGGTGCTTTTGCAGCAAATCAAATGGAGGGCGCTTGGAAAGAAGGTGGCAAGGGTCCTTGCGTAAGTGATCTTAATGAGTACAAGTCAAATGTTCCACTTGATGAGAAATACAATGGAGAAGAAACCACTCAAAAAGTTATAGACGCTCTTGAAGCTACCGATAGGATTTTTCCTAAACGTTGGGGCATTGATTTCTATCACAATTATGAGGAAGATTTAAAGCTTCTTGCAGAACTTGGCCTAAAGACGTTTAGAACCTCAATTAATTGGTCCCGTATTTTTCCTAATGGGGATGATGCTGAGCCTTCTGAGGAAGGATTGGCTTTTTATGACAGGTTAATTGATGCAGTTATTGCCAACGGCATGGAACCCATGATTACCTGCTCCCATTATGAGATGCCAGTAGCGCTCACATTGAAATATAAAGGCTGGGCTTCTCGCGAATTGATTGATCTTTTTGAACGCTACTGCAAAGTTTTATTTGACCGTTATCACGATCGAGTTAAGCTGTGGATTCTTATCAACCAAATTAATCTTGTGTCAGTCGAGTCTTTCAACCACCTTGGAATTTGTGCTGATAAGGTAGATAACCTTGCAGAAGCTAAGTACCAGGGAGTTCACAACGAGATGGTAGCTTGCGCCCGCGCCACTCGTTATGCTCATGAAAATTATCCCGAGCTCCAGATAGGTATGATGCTGTGCGGTGGACCTGATTATCCATCGTCAAGTAATCCTGAGGACGTTCTTGCCTGCTACAGACATAATCAGATGGAGTTCTATTACTCTGATGTATTGCTTAGAGGTCAGTATCCAGGATATGCTTTGCGCTTCTTTGAAGAGAACAACTATGATATCCAGTTTGGCAAAGGCGATCTTGCAGACTTGAAAAACACTGCTGACTTTATGAGTTTCTCGTATTATTACTCAAGTGTTTGTAGTGCTCAGAGCTTTGCAGATGGAAATAAAGATTTCTCTAATCCTAATCTTCCTGCAAATCCCTGGGGCTGGTCTATTGATCCTCTTGGACTGCGCTATACCCTTAATGTTTTCTATGATCGCTATCAATGTCCAATTTATATCACCGAGAATGGCATTGGAGCCTTTGATAAACTTGAGGAAGATGGAACAGTTTACGATCCGTATCGTGTTGAGTATTTCCGAGCACATGTTCAGCAGATGCTTGAGGCAATTAAAGATGGTGTCGATTTACGTGGATACTATGCTTGGGCTCCTCTGGATATTGTGAGCTGTTCATCTTCTGAGATGAGTAAAAGATACGGCTTCATTTATGTTGATCAGGACGACCTAGGAAACGGAACAGGTCGTCGCATTAAGAAGGATAGTTTCTCTTGGTATCAGCAGGTTATTAAAACCAATGGAGAAAAACTATAATAAGGTTTTCAATAGACTATAAAAGCAATGAGCCCGTTTGATGATTTGTATCAAATGGGTTCATTTTTTCTTGTTATCGGCATGAAGTCAGCGTGTATGTGGGACACTAAATACCAGTGAATACTGACCCGGTCAAGAAAGGAAGGCTCATGGCATACGAGTCTCGTGAAGAAATTGACAGCAAATATAAGTGGGATTTGTCCTCAATGTTCCCTAGTGATAAGGCATTTGAGGCTGGACTCGAGGAACTTAAGGCTTATTGTCCAAAACTGCTTGCGTTCAAGGGTAAGATTTCTACCTCCGCTCAGTCTCTTCTGGAGTTCCTGCAGCTTGAGGATCAGATGACCCTTCTGCTCTACAAGATTATCAACTACGCCGAGCGCAAGAGCGACGAGGATACCCGCGTTGCCAAGTACCAGGCATACGTCGCAAACGCTACCAGCGCATATACGCAGGTTGGCGAGGCAACTTCTTGGTTTGCCGCAGAGCTTCTGGCCATTCCAGCAGAATCTGTCGAGAAGTTCTATGCAGAGGTTCCAGCTCTTGAGTTTTATCGTCGTAAGCTCAACAAGATCTTGAACCAGCGTGAGCACACCCTTTCTGCTGAGGAAGAGGCTCTTTTGGCACGCGCTGAAGAACTTGCTGTTCAGCCAACCAATATCTTCTCCATGTTTGATGACGCGGACCTTACCTTCGATGACGCAATTGATTCCGAAGGCAAGACTCATAAGCTGACCAGCGGTTCATTTGTTCCTCTGCTGATGGATGCTGACCGCGTTCTGCGTGAGTCTGCATTCAAGCAACTTTACAGCCGCTTTGGTGAGTTCCGTAACACCTCAGCTGCAATTCTGACCAGCCAGGTTAAGAACCTGCAGTTCTTCTCGTCATCTAGAAAATATGCAAGCTCCCTTGAGGCCGCTCTTGCAGAGAACGAGATTCCTGTTGAGGTCTACAACAACCTGATTGACGCTGTTCACCAGAACTTCCCAGCGTTCTACAAGTACGTTGACCTGCGCAAGCGTGTCATGGGCTTGGATGAGCTGCACTTCTGGGACGTCTACACTCCTCTTGTTGACGATGTTGACATGAAGTTCACCTACGAGGAGGCTTGCGACCTTATTGTTAAGGCGCTGGCACCTATGGGCGAGGAGTACGTCGGCCTGGTCAAGAAGGGCCTGGAGAGTCGTTGGGTTGACGTGTACGAGACCCCAGGTAAGCGCTCCGGTGCTTATTCCGCAGGTGGTAAGGGCATGAACCCCGTTATGCTCCTCAACTTCCAGGGCGGCCTCGACGACGTTTACACCCTTATTCACGAGATGGGCCACTCCCTGCACACGTATTTCTCGTCCCACAACCAGGAGATTACCTACTCCGATTACTCCATCTTTGTTGCAGAGGTTGCATCTACCTGCAACGAGGCACTGCTCTCGCACTACTTGCTTGAGCACGAGACCGATCCTGCGCGCCACGCGTACATCCTCAACCACTTCCTTGAGGGCTTCCGTGGCACCATCTATCGCCAGTGCATGTTTGCCGAGTTTGAGCGTGACATCAGCCAGATGAACGCTGACGGTGTGGCTCTGAACGCCGAGGTTCTCTCTGAGCGCTACGGCAAGCTTTGCGCAGAGTACTTTGGACCTGGCATTGAGCTGGATGAAGAGATCAAGCTAGAGTGGTCGCGCATCCCTCACTTCTACTACAACTTCTACGTTTACCAGTACTGCATTGGTTTCTCGGCAGCTATTGCCCTGTCGCAGCGCATTCTTTCTGAGGGCGAGCCTGCGGTCAAGGACTACATTGGCTACCTGTCCGGTGGTTGCTCCAAGACCCCAATCGAGCTGCTCCGCGGTGCTGGCGTTGACATGGCCACTCCAGACCCCGTTAACGCTGCACTCAAGTACTTCGGCGAGCTTGTCGATCAGCTTGAGCAGGAGCTCAACTAGGTGCGACGGCTACGGGCGCGATTGGGTACGACCGCGCAGTCGGGCGCGTACAACAAAGGAGGATTTATGCAGGCACGATTTGTTCACCGCTGCACCCACGTTTTGGATAACGAGAAAACCGTCGAGTTCTACAAGAAGGCTCTGGGATTCCGTGTTGACCGCGTTAAGGGACCAGAGGACGGCTCTTGGACTAACACGTTTTTGGTAAACGACTGGTCTCCATTTGAGCTGGAGCTCACCTGGAACCGCGGTTGGGTAGAGCCTTACGACAACGGCGGAAAAGACACTCACATTGCGTTCCGCGTTGACGATTTTGATGCGTTCCACGCGCTTCACGAGGAGA
>ERZ773018.1935-NODE-1935-length-10732-cov-3.557273_pt1 | contig 10732 bp, 9 predicted proteins | sample MGYA00580840_ERZ773018 | MGnify/ENA primary metagenome ERZ773018 (study PRJEB29015, sample SAMEA2738125) | human oral metagenome | biome: human oral; feature: human-associated habitat; material: saliva | place: China | collected 2256 ... | reverse complement strand
ACGTCTGCAATCCGAAAATCCAGACTGTAAACGCACCTAGAAATACCAATTCAATTATATCTTAAAATAAGATTTTTGTCAAAAGACTTTAAGATATAGGTTGTGTTGAAGTGTGAGAGGTAGGTTTGTGGAGATGTATAAATTCACTAGAACCTAATTTTGATTATTGTTAAAGTATCCAAGAGATGATCACAATAATAATTAGAATGATAGAGATAAAAGGATAGGTTAAAAACAATTGAAAATAGTAAGTTAGTATAAACTTAGTTGCTTTAAAAATTAGTTTTGTGATTCCTACGATAATATCTTTTGTCATATCTAGTTTTCCTTTAAAATATGGGTATAGTAAAGAATAAAAATCATCCAAGGGGTGTTACCATCTGCCCGAGGATTGATTTGTTATTCAGTTACCTTTTAAATTTTTTCAAATTTTCTTTATTGTATCATAAATATTTTAAGAAGTCAAAATTAGGTTCTAGCGAGTTTATACATTAGGTATTGGGGTTTATGCTAGTTATCCTGTGTTGAGTAAAAAACTAGAAGTGCTGGTTGAGAACAATCGGTAATTGCGATCGGGGCAATGTCGGAGTGAGACGATAACCTTTATACGTAATAGGTGCTAGGCAAGAGATACGCTTGCTGAAGAATAGTATGCGAAGATACGAGCATACACTAAATAGGATCGTTACCTATTTAGAACTGTGAGTGAATACTTTAATATCCTCTTGTTTACTCATAGTTTTAAGTAGGTAATGTTAGTTGTTATTTTTAAGGCGATTTGTTTATGGCAAGTTGTCTTTTTGTTTTGCAGGAAAGTTAGGAAAAAGTGTTAGGGGTGAATAGAAATGTTGAAGAAGTTTGTTTTCTTTTTGTTTAGTATGAGTATCGTGTTTATATCATTTTATTGTTTTCTATTTCTTATGTTTTTGATGGTAGTGTCAAAATTGGTGAGAGGATGATGAGGTAAATAAATGTTTAATTATATGAAATCTATATCAATAGAGTATAGTTCTTCTGTTTATGCTAAGAGAAAAAAGTTTCATGAATAGAGGAAAGAAGAACGAAAATTAAAGTTTTTGGGGAGAAGTGATAGATGAAATCAATTTTAAGATATCCAGGAAGCAAATGGAACCTAGCACATAAGATTATTGAGTTGTTTCCAGATCATAAGAGCTATTTAGAACCGTTCTTTGGAAGTGGAGCAGTTTTATTTAATAAACCTTCAAGTTCTATTGAAACGGTAAATGATTTGAATGATGATGTTGTCAATTTGTTTCAAGTGATTCAAAGTTGTCCAGAAGAGCTGGCTAAAAAAGTATTTTTAACTCCTTATAGTCGAGCTGTTTATGATAGAGCTTGGGAATTTCGTCCAAAAGATGAAATAGAAAAAGCTCTTAGTTTCCTAATTCGTTCCATGATGTCACATGGTTTTAGAAATACAGAGAAATCAGGATGGAAGCGAGATGTTAATGGTCGTGAACGATCTTATGCAGTTAAGCATTGGAATGAACTACCTGGGATTATTCAAGAGGCGACCTTGCGCTTAAAAGAAGTTCAAATTGAAAAGCGGCCGGCATTAGATTTAATTTCAGAATATAATCGTGAGAATGTCTGTATGTATATTGATCCACCTTATGTTTTGAGTACGAGGACAAGAAAACAATATACAGTAGAGATGGAAGATCAGGATCATCAAGAGCTATTAGAAATATTGAATCAGTCTAAAGCAAAAATATTACTTAGCGGTTATGATAGCGAACTTTATAATAAGCAGTTATCTAATTGGGAGAGAATAGAATTTGCGGCAACTGCAGAACATGGTTTGCCACGTACAGAAGTTCTCTGGATGAATTTTCAACCGAAGAAACAATTGGAATTGTTCTAAAGAAGTAGTAAATGTTGATTGGCTTAATTGTTTTATTGATAGTGATTGTAATGGTTTTATATGGTTTGTTAATTATTTCTAGTGAGTGTTCACGATTTGAGGAGCATGATAGGAGGTGAGGATAAAAGGTGGTATTTAAGGAGTGGTGGATAAAGAGATGTTTATTATCAATTTTAAAGAGTAGAAATAGGAAGAATGATGTAGCTCTTTATTTTGATGAGGATAGTTTAATTTTTGTAAGGTCAGGTAAGTATTTGAATGATTGTTTTGCAGTTCGTTTACCTGAACATGATATAGAAATGATTCAACGCTATATTAGTGATGGATCATTTTTAATTTATGCAGGAGAGATTCAGAATGGTATTTATGAATATTTGCTGAAAACAAGATATAAATGGCAAGATATTATTTCATGGAAGGAGTGAAATTGGTATGAGAGAAAGAGATTATATTGCTTTTTGTGATAATGGTCATGAGTATTTTCATTTTTATTTTGAGTCAGTTCATAGGGCGGGTTCAGAGGAGAATAAGCGTGATTGTATGCACCAGATGAGACGGGAACGTGGTTTGAGTTTTTCTAGAGATGTTGAGATTCTAGAGGTTTTTTTGAATGATTGATGAAGGATTGATTAGGTAGAAAGGGTGAGTAAGATGTGATGGAAGATTATGAATATTTTAAGAAAGGATATGATCGGATTTGGCAAAATTTTAAATTTTCGTTTAAGGTATATCGATTAAATGTAATTTATCAACGACGTTTATGTGTTGAAATGTTAGAAGAATTGGATAAGTTACATAAAGATTATTTACGTTTTTATGGTGTATCAACATTTGGTTTGTATCGTTATTATTCAGGTATGGTAGAGAAGAATTATGAACAGATTAAAGGTTAATTTTATTGAGGAGAAAAGATATGAAACAAGTTAAAACAGTGTTAGCAACAATTACTACGGTTGCTGTATTAAATGGGGGACAACAAGTCATTCATGCTGAGGAGTTGCTAAAAGCAGATTCTCAAAAGACTGAAGTTGATCAGGTTCAAAAAGAAGTAACTCAAGCAGATGTGACGGCAAGTCAAGCGAAAGTAACTGTCGCAAATACAGCAGTCAAGGAGCAGGAAACAACTGTTGCAGCAGCTAAGCAAGAAGTGGTGGTAGCTGAAAAGAAAGCAAGCACTGCACAAACTAATCTTTCTCAAGCAGAGAAAGTAGTTGCTGAAGCAACACCAGGAAATATTTCTAAAGCAGAACAGACGGTGAAAAATACGCAAACGGCTGTAGAAAATGCTGAGAAAGCTGTTATAGCGAGTCAAGCAGCTCAAACACAAGCTCAATCGTCTGTTTCAAATCAAGAAAAGATTACAAAACAGGCACAAGAAGCGGTGAAGGCAAAACAGGGTGAAGTAAGTAAAGCCAAAGAAAAGGTTGCAGAAAAACAAGCGATTTTAGACGGAACAGGTACAAAAGAAATCATTGAAAAAGCTGAACAAACACAAGCTAAGGTCAATGCTGATAAAGAAGCAGTTGCCAAAGCTCAAACGAACTTGGCTGAAGCGAAGCAAGCAGACGCTAAGCGTGAGAAAGCTCTAGCGTCCGCTGAAAAAGAAGTACAGATTGCTAAAGCTACTGAACAAGAAACAGGACTTGATTATGCGCATAAAGTAAATGATGCAAAGAAAATAGCCGATAAACTCTTTGAAGCTAATTTAGCTTTAACAAAAGCCAATCATAAAGCTGAAGCCATCAATACAATCACGCTTTCGCAAGATTATATTACAGCTCTACGAGAATATAATGAAAACTTTACTAAATATAGTAAAGCAGAATTAAAGGCTCAAACTGATAAATTAGTTGCGATGGGAAAGGTACTCGCTAAACAAAATAAATTTAAAGCGAATCAAGATGATAGTGATCTTGATACCTTAGATTTGAATCATCTCCCAGCCGAAGTTCGAGAAGAGATGTCTCTCTTTGCGGCTGATTTACTCAATCAAATTCGTGCAATCTTTGGGACAGCTAAACTTGAAGTGTCTAAAGGTGCGACTGAAGCTATCAATGAACATGTTTCCACTTCTAAAACGAATGGAATCAAAGGTCATGATCGGGTAAATTTGGATCGAGTACTGGCTAAAGTGGGGATCACTAGCGGAACGGAAGAAAGCATTGGCTTGATGGGTGGATCTGGTTCGGCTCGAAAACAGCAGAGAATCAGTCCACGTGAGTTAAAACGACTGATTTATAACAACATCTTGAACTTGATGTTTAATGCTTTTGAAGATGTAGAGGATAATGAAAACAATGAGTTTCTCCATGCTGGAACGCTAGCTGGATTATCTGAAAGCGGTGTGAAAAAGGCTTACTTAGGAGTCGGTACATCTTATAAAGATGACTTTTGGCAAGTAGTCAACTTCCTCTTTGTGTATGATAAGGCTCTTACACAACCAAATACCTTTGACGCCAAAGCATTGTCTAATCCATTTGATAGTAAGGAAGTCTTAGTTCGTCAAAAAGCGGCGCAAAGCGCTTATGATTTAGCTAAGAAGGCTGACGAACAAGCCAAAGCGAATCAAGCCCAAGCAGAAACAGACTATCAAAAAGCGAAAGAGAAGCTAGCGCTTGTGACAGCTAAACGGGATAGCTTGAAAGCTGAAACTCCTTTAACTCCTGCGGCGGAAGCAGCTCTCACAAAAGCACAAGCGACTTTAAAAGCGGATGAAGCAGAAAATAAAGCGGCACAAGAGGCGGTGAAGCAATTAAATGCAGATGTTAAGGCGAAACAAGCAGCTTTAGCGCAAGCCAAAGCAGAATTAGCTCAAACAGAAGCAGAGTTAAAAGCTCTTGAAGCGATTCTTTCAACGGAACAATCCACTTTAGCTGCTAAACAAGCAACTCTTGCACAAGCAAGAAGCCTTGTTGAACAACGTGAAGCTGAATTAGTACAAGTAAAAGAACACCGTACAAAAGCACAAGCAGTTGTTTCTCAATTGAAAGCCGCTCCAGCCATGCTGAAACAAGCTCAAATGGCTTATCGCTCTGCTAAACAAATGTTACTTGAAAAGAAAGAAATATTAGGACGTGAAGAAGCTAAATTGACTGTATTAAAAGCTGAACAAGCAGAAGTGACAAAACAACATCAAGCACTTGTGAAGATTTATCAAGAACAATTGGAAGCAGAACGTCAAGCTAAATTAGCGAAACAAAAAGCAGTTATTGAAAAAGCAGGCGGACAAGCAGTTCCAGTCTTTGATGAAACTGGTAAATTGGTTTCTTATGAAAACATGCATAAACAAGCTACACCATTACTAGTGGGAAGTCAATCAACTGTGCAGCCAGTTCAGGTAAATTATTCTGCTCACTTTGAGAAGCCACTTCCTTCTACTGGTGAAAAAGGTTCGATTTTGAGTGCAATTGGTAGCTTGTTTCTAATTGGTTTTAGTTTTGTAGGATATAAACGAAAAGAAGTGAAATAAGGAGCAAGCATGAATTTAATGTATTTTCGGATGGCTCGTGCGCCAGCCTTGGATTGAGTGTATCAAATGGGAAATGTTAATTATTAGTTTAAAATACAAGGAGAAAATTAAAACATGAAATCAAATGAAACAAAAACGTATGGTTCTATCCGTAAGATTAAGGCTTATGGTACTTGTGGAGTTATTTTGGGACTTGCTGCTTTAGCTGTGGCAACAGCGCAAACAAGCTATGCAGATGAAGCAACAACTACTCCGAATACGGCTACAAATTTGCAAGCTAGTCAGCCTGCGCAAACCCAAGCAGCTAAACAAACGATTGCTCAGGCGAATCAAGCACAAGGAACTGTAAATGTTACAGTAGATAATTCACAAGTTAATCAAGCAGCTAACCAAGCCCAACAAGCTGGTGTGAAAGTTGTACAAGATACAACTGTTGATAAGGGTACAACAAATATATTAGCTGAAACGCAAAAGGCACAAGCTGAAATTGCAGCAGATCAAGCAAAACAAAAAGCTGCGGTTGAACAAACAACGGCGGATTATCAAAAGGCGAAAGCCGATCATGCTAAAGCAGTTGAAGAAACGAAACAAAAGAATGCGCAAATTGAAGCAGAAAATAAAGCTTTGAAAGAAGCACATGACAAGGCTAGCCAACAAGCAGCGCAAACCAATCAAGCAGTGGAACAAGCGAAAGCTAAGATTAAAGCTGAGTTTCCAGATGCCAAAGTGACGGAAACGACTAAAGAAGTAAAAGTGGATGCCAATAAAACTTCTTATGATGCCTATACCAAAGCTGTTGAACAAGTAAAAGCTGAAAATAAAAAAGCTACTGAAACCTATCAAGCTGAAAAAACAAAGGAAGATAAGGAGATCGCAGCTGCGAAAGCGTATAATGAAACCGTTCGTAAGCAAAATGTGGCAAATAAGGCTAAGGTGGATGCTGAAAACGCTGAAATTACGAAGCGCAATCAAGCTCAGTTAGCTCATAAAAAATCTGTTGAAGCGGAAAACACTGCTATCACAAAACGCAATGCAGCAGGTCAAGCAAAGGTAGACGCGGAAAACAAGGAAATTGATAAATTTAATAAAGAAGTTGCAGAACATAATCAAGCTGAAGATGCTCGTGTTGCAAAAGAAAAAGCTCAAGCTCAAGCTAATAGCACCAAAGAGGGTTATACAAAAGAGATTGTGAGTAAGTATTTAATTTTTGGTAAGGAAAATACCAAGAGAGCAAAATTGGTTTCAATTACTGGTGTGGAATTGATAAGTCAAAAGAAGTATTGGGACAAAGTAAAAGCTGCTAACGGGAATGTCTTTGATGTTTTGTCAAAAAATTGGGATGATATGGTAGTTCATAAGAAAGAAGAAGCTACATCTGAAAATGGCAGTGTATTAGGTCGATTAACAGTCGGGAAAACTGCAGTCGTTCGTTATGAAAATTTGGATGCTTTTTATAATGGTAAGAAGATTACAGCAGTTGAGTATCATTATACGGTAAAATCAGCTAATTCGACTTATGGTAAAGTAAATGCGAATTTTGATGGCTCGCCAACTTCTACAATTTTAGCAGGTACTTTAAAAGGAGCAGAAGGTTTTGAAATGGAATTAGAAGCTCGTTTCTTTGGTGAAGATGGGAAAGAAATCTTACCAGAAGCTAATAAACCATTTCTCTACTCAGTTGCTTCTATGAATAGTTATGGCGAAGGAACTAGTCACGTAGAATTTGTTCGTCTTTCTAAAAATGATAAGTTTGTTCAAATTAATGGGTCTAAGGTTGGTCGTCATGGCGATTTAGTTTATTCAAAATCAAATTTAGAAGACTTAGATGCTTTAGGGTTGGATCAGCCTTGGGATCGTGAAGATAGTCCTTACGCCTATAAAGGTGCTGGACTAGTTTCAACAGATAAACGAGTCAAGTTTACTTTCGGAGTAAATACTAATGGTCAATATAGTGGTATAACTTCTGAATGGTTTGCTTTTAATTCGGATTTTAAAGCGACTGGCGTGCCAACTGCACCTCGTTATAAAGAAATTAAACCTCGTAAAACTTTTGCACCTGAGAAGTTGAAAGAAGTTCCAACACCTAAATTAGAAGAGTTGAAGAAGTTTGCTCCTGAAAAGGAAAAAACAGTTCCAACTCCAAAAGTTAAATTAACGTTGGTAAAAGTGAATGGTGTACCAACTCCAATCTATAAGCCAAAAGAAAAAGAACCAACTGCTCCCGTAGTGCCAACGGTACACGTTCATGATTATAAATTATCTACTCGTCCGCAAATTGCAAAAGCGGTTGAAAATGCGGATAAGGTGAATATTAACGGTCAATACGTTGCTAAAAACTCGCTTAATCGTTTTGCTTTGCAGACGGAAGTTCTTCCTGCTAATCGAACAACTTATACAAAGTTAGTCTTTAATGACCATTTACCATCAGGCTTTAAATTAGATGTAGAAAAAACAAAAGAAGCCAATAAAGGCTATGAGGTTGTTTATAATGAAAAAACGAATTTCTTGAGCTTTACAGCTAAAAAAGAAATCCTTGATGCAGTTAATAAAAACCGTGCGAAGGAATATCAATTAGGTGCATTGTCTGTCTGGGGTCGTCCACAAAATGATGCGGCTGACTACGAAAATGTCTTTGAAATGGTTGTCAATGAGGGACATAGTAAGGGTGGCTATACACGTAAATCAAATAAAGTGTTAATCCACACTCCAGGTAAACAACAACCAAATAAGCCGAATGATCCGAAAAATCCAAATCGGGATCCATTGAAGCCAGAGAAGCATAATTACAATGCTGCTGGAAAACTGGTGGATGGCAAAGAAATGCTTCCTGAAGGTGTCAATTACTATGTATCAAAATGGACGAATCGTCCAAATAAAAACGACAAGTCTGGTAAAGAAGCGATTGCTAAAGGTTTTGCATACATTGAAGACTACCAAGATGATGCAGTTACGCCACTTGAAAGTCGATTCCAAGTAAAAGATGCACAAGGTAAAGCTGTTAACGGTCTGAAGATGTATCATGTTTTAGATCGTAAGACACTCTCTAAAGCCTTAAATGATATGATTGATCGTTCAGGTATTTCTCCAAAGGGTGCGTTCTACATGTGGGTTGCCGAAAAACCAGAAGAATTTTACAAGGCTTATGTGCAAACTGGTATGGATCTATACTTCCATACACCAATGCAAAACAAGAAAGGCTTTACTGGAAAATATACCAACCAAACTTTCCAAGTGCAATTCGGCAATGGTTACTATTCAAATGTGGTAGTTAATCATGTACCAGAATTGAAGGTACAAAAACGAGTTTATAACAAACTTGGTGATGGTCAAAATCTTGATGGTAAATTGATTAAGTTGGGTGATAAATTCTATTACTATTTAGATGGAGCTAAATTGCCATCTGACCGTGGAGAAGCCCTCAAAGAATATCGTTTCTATGATGACTTTGACGAAAAAGGTGATGAATTTACAGGTGAGTATAAGGCAATGGCTGCTGTTGACATCAAATTGAAAGACGGTACAGTGATTAAAGCTGGTACAGACTTGTCACAATATGCAGAGCTGAAATATGATAAAGCTAAAGGAATTGTTGAAATTTCAATGAAACAAGATTTCTTGGATAAGGTAGATAATGCGTCTGAATTTGATGTAGATGCTGCGATTCAAATGAAACGAATTTCAGCTGGAACATTTGAAAATACTTATAAGAATGTGGTGAATGGTCATGAGCTTGTTTCTAACACAGTTAAGACTAGCACTCCAGAGCCAGAAAAACCACAACCTAAGAAACCAACTCCAGCTCCAACAGCTCAAAAACCAACTCTACCACAAACAGGAGAACATAGTTCAATAGGTTTAGTAGCGCTTGGTTTGAGTATGCTTGCAGGATTTGGATTGTTCGGACTGAAAAAACATAAAGAAAATTAAAAATGGAAAAGGCATGATAAATAAATTGTCATGCCTTTTATTTATAGAAAAGAGGAAAAATAGTATGGATATTAAGACTTTAAAATTAGATCCAAAATTTATTGGACAAGCATATTACGAATGTTTGGGGACTGCCCCTCGTCAAGTTGAAGGACAGGCAGGACAATATCAACGTCATGTTTTAAGTAATGAGAAACATGGGGTATTTCATGTGATTACGCCTGCTTCTAATGAAGTGTTTGAAGAAGATTCTTTGGTTGAAGTGGTTGAACCACGTTTCTTTGAAGATCGTAGTTTGAATGGTCGTAACGTTGCGCCAGCGTTGAATGTATTGGCGAAAGGTTTGAAAAAAGTAGGAGGAGCTAACTAATGGCAAAAGTAGGATTGAATTTTGGTGAAAAATTGCAGATTGCTGATAAACAGTATCGTGTTTTAAATGATGGTTTAGTTGATTTAAAACAAATTTTTGGGAAAATGTTATTTGGAAGAGTTGAGGGTCAAGATGTGATTTATGAAGAAGATACAACTCAACCACGTCGTCAAGATGGTTCTTATCCTACAGTTTCTACTGGAGAAATGCGTGGGATTGTGGTAAGTGCGAAGTCTCAGGTACAACATCAATCACTTTTTATAACGATTACAGATCAATCTTTATCAGACATTGAAGCATTAAATTTAAAAAATCGAGAAGAGGTAGATTTTGATAATATAGTGGTAACTTATTCTTCTGTTGGGAATAATCAGTTTAAGTTATTTGCTTCTGCAATTAAACGTGTAGGAACTAATCAAGCTCCTAAACCACAAAAGCAAGAGGAACATAAAGGGTAATGTGAAATAAGGAGGAATTAGATGGTTCGTTTGTTGCCGCAATATCGTGGAATAAGGATAAAACCTTATATGCGGTATATGAATTATATTTTATTTGGTTTATTTTTTTCTCCTTTTTTTGTGTTATATAATTAAACTATCTTCAATGTATTCATAGAAATCTGTTTTGTTTTCGAAGAAATGATCTTCGTATTTATATGTTTCAGATAAGATAGTTTTGTCTAGGAGTTCATATGCATTATCCCAAAAACCATAATGAGAATCATTAATTCTAGTGTCAATATACGCAATTGTGATTTTATTTGCGTTCCAAGCGTAGTATTGTTCGTTATCAATGTCTATGCGGTCATGTTTTTTGAAGAGTAAGCGAATTTTGTAATTTAGTTGTGTGAGGTCTTCAACTTTTGTTAAAACAATCACTTCAGTTTTTCCACCATTACTTGATTGTGCGGATAAAATTCGATAACCATCGTTAATAATGAATTTTTGAAGTGTTTCTGTAAATTTATTTATGTTGTAGTTTTCGAATTTGTTTAGCATGAATCTATCCCCTTTCAAATAATCGATTATCACCAACAATAGCCGTGTTGGTTTAATTGTTTACTAAATTTGAAGAACACTTC
>ERZ773018.1931-NODE-1931-length-10743-cov-12.581400_pt1 | contig 10743 bp, 11 predicted proteins | sample MGYA00580840_ERZ773018 | MGnify/ENA primary metagenome ERZ773018 (study PRJEB29015, sample SAMEA2738125) | human oral metagenome | biome: human oral; feature: human-associated habitat; material: saliva | place: China | collected 2256 ... | reverse complement strand
CGCCGCTACCTGCCCAAAGGAACCCCCATCACCAGCCACCAACCCTACCTCGACGTCATCGCCTACGAACCGGGCAACTGCCCCAGAGTCGCCCTCGGCTACCACACCCCCACAGAAGCATTCAACCAAATCATTGCTACCACCCATTGACACCACCCTTTGATATGTACGATTTGGCTCCGTTTGTCTCCGAAGCATTTGAGTATATTATTCCTATTCTTCGGAAAGAACCTGTACTAAAGTGAGGACAGGCGCATGAAGAGAGTATTGGATTTGATGTTCATGATGGTTTTAGCTGTCAGTTTCTCTTCCTGCGCCGACTCTTCACAGGATGTAGAGGTTGTTCCGAGACTGAATGAGGATGTATAGACAGATGAAGCGTCCCTTATACCTGACACAGAGAAGGAAACAGAGGAACAATCTATGACAGAACACTATACAACGAATACAAAAATTGAAGATGTGATAAACGATCCCGTTTTTGGTGATTACGGCAGACTGATTTTTCCGGTGGACTCCGGCTATTTTGGCGGTAGCACACTCGGCAATCTGTCGCTTACCTGGTACAACTACATAGATTCCGATAAGACAGTGGAGATCTGCAATTACATGAGAAATCAGGCGGAAAACGGGGACACCATCTTTTATGACATTTATACGGAAGAGGAAAAGGCTGCAGATCCGGCGAAAAGAGATACGGGTTTGTTCTTCTTTAAGGGAAATCCCGGCACAAAGTTCGCTATCGTAAACGCCGGCGGCGGTTTTGCCTACGTTGGTGCGATGCACGACAGCTTTCCCCATGCGTTGGAACTTTCCAAGATGGGATACAATGCCTTTGCGCTGATTTATCGTCCCGGCGCACAGACGGCCTGCGAGGATCTTTCGAGAGCGATCGCCTTTATCTCCCGGCATGCAGATGAACTTCAGGTTGATACGGATGGCTACTCTCTTTGGGGTGGATCGGCAGGCGCAAGAATGGCAGACTGGGTAGGAACATACGGTACGGAGTATTTCGGAGAGAAAGCCTATCCGCATCCTGCGGCTGTCATTGTAAATTACACCGGACTTTCGGAAGTGGCAGGCTACGAGCCACCGACTTACAGCGCCGTAGGGACAAGCGACGGTATCGCAAGCTGGCGGACAATGAAATCAAGACTGGATACCATGTCTGAGATGGGCATTCCCACGGAGTTCCATTCCTACGACGGGCTGCCACATGGATTCGGACTTGGAACAGGAACTGTTGCCGAGGGATGGATCGATGATGCTGTGGCATTTTGGGAAGACCAGATGTGACAGAGAAGAAAGCGAGGAATTCTATATATGAAAAAGCAAACAGCAGGCAGAGAACATTTGGGAGAACTGGCTCCTAAATTCGCCGAATTAAATGACGACGTCCTTCCCTAGCATTGAGCGGGGGTTCTTTATGTCATAAACGCCCTTGAGTACCAGCAATGATAGCCCATTCGTGAAATTGGCCGCATTTTACTCCCAGGAGCAGAAAAGGAATAAAATTGGCATTCAAAAATGCTGCCCTACCTGCGCTGCGACAAAAACGTGAGTTCAAATTAAGTACAAGATGAGTACAAGGTTTTAGGTACCGAATCCCTTGTCATCGTCATCACGAGTAAGCCACTAGCGATTACTGCTTCGACAATAACCGCTGCCATCATCGACAGCCAACCATCCGCAAATTCAGGCTCCCCTAAATGGTTGAAACGGCCTCCGCAATCAGCTGTGACAAATTGTCACAGTAGCTCTGAGCTGGGAACACCTGCTTGAAGCGGGCCAGCACCTGATCGAACTCGTCGTCGTCGAAGTGCTGCCCGTGGTCGTAGACCTTGTGGTCTGCGAGATCTATCTGGTCGAAATCATGACCGGCGAGGAGCCTTTGCCCAAGGGCGGAGGTGTTCCCGCCCTTCTCGCCGCCGTTGATGAAAAGGATGCTCATATCACTCACTCCTTAGAGGTTGCTTCCGAAGAACTCGATGAGCTTGCCCACAGCCTGGGAAACATAATCCGGCTTCCAATAGGTCTGGATGTGGGTCGCGCCCGGGATCTCGAAGATCTCGCGCACGGGAGCGTTCACGGCCGCCTCGTAGCAGTCGATGGTCATGTACCCCGTATCGGCATGGCTTCCCATCATCATGAGCAGCGGTACATTGATGAGCTCGGCCCCTTGGCGCGCATCCCATGCGGCGAGTTTCATGAGGCTCGACAGCGTGTAGCTGAAGGTGCTGCCCTCATGCGCCGCGTCGCGACCGTAATAGTAGTAGCCCTCGCGGTAGAGGTCGTAGGGCATGGCGTCTGCCTGCTCGGGTGTTGCGGTCTCGCACATGTTGGGAGTGAGCGCGGCGTCCTTACCGTCGGCCTCGTCCTGGCGAGCCTTGCATGCGGCGGCCAGACGCTCCTGGATGGAGTCGACCTGGCTTCCACGAAAGCCCTCGCGGCGCACCTCGCCGGAATTGAACAGCGACAACGTCGCCACGGCCTTGAGGCGCTTGTCGGTCTGCGCTGCCTTGAAGGTGTATCCGCCGCCTCCGCAGATACCGAGCGCCGCCACGCGCTCGCGGTCGACTCCCGGGAACTGCATGATGATGTCGGTGGCGCGGAAGATGTCCTCCACGCGGTTCTCGGGCCAGTCGGTGCTCCTCGGCTCGCCTCCGCTCTCGCCCTGGTAGGCCGCGTCGAAAGCGAGCGCGATATAACCGTTCTCGGCCAGCTTCTGGGCGTAGTTGCCCGCCACCTGGTCCTTCATGCCGCCGTTGGGATGCGCCACCACCACTGCCGGATAGCTCCCGTTCGGGTCGTAGCCAGCCGGGGTGTAGACGTTGGCCACCGCGAAGAAGTCGCGGTAGGGGTACTTGATGGCGTGGACGTTAACCTCGCCCTCGACGTTCTCGGTAATGGCGCCGCTGTAGACGAGCCCGAAGGGGTTGCCCACCACGGGAATGAACTCGCGCTCCGTGAATGCCTTGTCTGACATGATTCGTCCTTTCACTTGAATGGATTCACTTTGGATGATAGATCTACTTGCCCTGGCGCGGAATTGTCGACGTAGACGTGCCGTTGGCAAGAAGTCATGAGTTGTGCCAGAGGAGCGCCATCGCGTTGTACATGTAGCGGCTCGCCGCATGCCTGTCGTGGCCCTCGCTCTCTCCTATGCGGAAGATGAGGTTAGTGCCGTATTCACCAAAGCCCTCGCGGAACATGGGGTCTCTCGCCATGTCCTCCATTAGCGCCGTGAACGCGCGTCCGTTGAAGTCTTCGGTCCCGGTGGCGGCGATGATGAGGAAGTCGTCTGAACCGAATCCCTGCCGCTCTACGGCGCCGGCCCAGTACGATCCGCTTCCGGCATTTCCGCTGGCGGGGGCGAAATAGCGGAAATATGCGAGGCATTGCTCGAACACGTGCCATGTGGTCACCGAGCCCATGGAAAAGCCCATGAACGCGCGGTGGTCTCGGGACGCCTTCAGCTGCTGGGGGTCGGATCCTTCGGCATAGGTGGAATAGCTCGACTCGATCGCCGGGGTAAGGTCGTTTACGAGCTCTTGCGGCCAACGGGCGGTGAGCTCCAGGGCGAGCGAGAAATCTGCCGCGTCGTCGGGGCTCGTGTTGTTATATGTGGGGCAAACGATCAGGCACGGCTCGATCACGCCGTCTTCCATGGCATGGTCGATCTGGTTCTTGAAGGCGCTCGGGGACTGGGGCGTGCCCAGGAAGGTCGTCTGGTTCGACCACCCCCCGTGCATTAGGTACACGACGTTGTAGCGTAAGCCAGCGTCGTATCCCGCGGGTACGTACACGATGGCGTCCTTGCCGAGGGGCCGAGTGCGATCCTCGTAGGAGAACGCCTCAAAGGTGTTGTACTCGAACCGCTCCAGTGTCCCAGGCCTATCGCACGGGGCGTTATAGCCAGGCGGGATCTCCAGCAGCTCCTCGGGGGCTATCACGTAGGAGGCATTGCCGTCCGATTCGGCCATTGTCTTGTTCTCATCATTCAAGGGATCATCCTTTCCTTGGAGCGCCCCAAGAGCGGCAAACGACAAGATGCTGGCAATGCCACGCGGCACGCGACTCATGCTGTCTTCCGGGCACTCCCTCGTCTCGAAGGAGATCCTCGGCATTGAGGACCTAGCGGGGCAGAAGGTCCTCGTAAACCAGCGCGGGTGGAACAGCGTCACCGATGCGGTCGCAGACGATCTTCGCGTGAGCGTCGTTCCGGTTGAAGTCGAGGAGTACGAGTTCATCAATGTGGATATGTTCAATCGCTGCGAGGAGGAGGGGGCGCGATGACTTTGCTCGACAGTTGATTGGCTCGAACAGGGCTGGCGCGCGCCTTATCGCTTGCCCCAGCCGCATGCCTCAGCTCGATGAGAGGTTCTTCGCGAAGAACGGCGCGATGAACTTGAACGCCTCGTCGACGTAGGGATACAGGTCGTACATGTCGAAGTGCCCCGCCTCCGGGATGACGTGCATCTCCTTGTCGACTCCGGGCACGGCATTGAACACCTCGGTGGACGCCTCGCGGCTCCATGCGTTCTCTCCCGTGATGACGAGATAGGGCTTCTTCATGTCCTTCATGATGTCGACGACGTTGTACTTCACGAGCTCCAGCTGGCTCCAGGCGACAACCTGGTTCGTCCAGCCACGCCTGTTCCCGCGGGAAGTGTAATAGTACGCCGCACCCTCGTCGAACGCGCGGGGCATGAAGTTCAGATATTCGATGGGGCCGGTCCCGGCCTCATAGGCGGCCTTGGCCGCCTCTACCTCGTCCGTGGGCTTGAAGAATCCCGCCATGGCGGACTTGGAGATGTCTGCGATGGCAGGCACGATCGCCGCGACGGCCTTGAGGCGGGGCGCCCTCACTCCCGCCACGGACATGTAAGAGCCGGATCCGCAGATGCCGAGGCCGCCGATGCGGCTCTCGTCGACATAGGGAATGGAGGCCAGGAAGTCCGCGGCCCCCTCGATGTCCGTCTCCTTCACGTCGGGAAGCTCCTGGTAGCGCGGCGTCCCCGCGCTCTCGCCGAAGTAAGACCCGTCGAACACGAGCGTCACGTACCCGAGCTCGGCGAGGCGCTTCGCGTACACGCTTTGAGCCTGCTCCTTGATCGACAGCATTGGGCCGGTCACCACGACGGCCGGGTACGACTTCGACACGTCGAGGTCATCGTGGGTATAGAGGATGCCTGCCAGATGGAGGTCCAGCTCCTTGTTCTTGAAAGATACCTTCTGAAAGTCCATGGTCTCATTCCTTTCCTTGAGTGATGCAAAGATCGATGGTTTACTCATAGATCGTTCTTTGTACTTGCAATCATGATTGCCCCTATCCTTCAACTTGTCATGAACGCTGGCTTACTTCTGTGAGTCGTAGTCGAGATTGGCGGCAGCGTAGGACTCGAGCTTCTCCCGGGAAGGCTCGTAGTAGCACTTCGTGCCGTCGAGCTTGGCGATGCGATCCATCTCATCGTCCGTGAGGACGAAGTCGAAAATGGCGGCGTTGTCGGCGATGTGCGCCGGATTCGTGCTCTACCCGCAACCCCCGCTCAACACCCGGTCACCCACACTCAACTCGGAAGAGCCATATTAGTTCTCGAGCTTGCGTGTTGCGGCGAGCATGACGAGCAGTGCTACGACCATGAGGATGGCCGAAATAGTCAATGGCGTCGAATAGTGCGGACTAAACACGAGAAGACCGGTAAGTCCGGCAACTCCCGTGGTAGCACCCATTTGGTGGCCGGTGTTGACGATGCCGGAAGCAGCTCCCGCCTCGCTGGGGCTGCTTTGCCAGATCCCCACGGAAGTGATTGGGCCAAAGGATGCACCCTGCCCAAGTCCAGTGAGGACCATGCCAAGTAGGAGAATTGGGAGGGTGTCGTGCATGCCCCAGGCGATCAAGCCGAGCCCCGCAGCAGTGCTCGCAAGTCCAGTTAGGAGGAGGCGCCGGAGCCCAAAACGAGTGACAAGGGAACTGACCATCATCCCGGTGGCACCTTGCGGGACGCAATTGACAAGCATGAGCAAACCGGTGGTCAGGGCAGAGTATCCCAGGGTGAGCTCAAAGTATTGGGTGGTCATGAAGTACATGCCGAAAAGGGACGCGGCAAACAGGAGTCGGGCAATTAGTGTCAGGCCACGAACCCGGTGGTGCCACAGATGCTCGGGAAGAATTGGCGCAGAAGCTTTACGCTCCCATGCGACTGCCATGACAAGAATGATCGCCCCAATTATTCCTGGCAGAACACTGCGTTCCACTAGGGCTAGGGTGATCAGAAACATGGAACCGGTCAGCAGGACCGCACCTAGCACGTCGAACCGACCCGGCCGTGAAGGTAAAGCAGGTAAAAACCGCACGGCAAGCACGAGTACTACCACCGCGATGGGGACATTAATCCAGAACCCGAACCGCCAAGATAAGAAAGTAGTGATCAACCCGCCGATCAGCATGCCGCCAGAGGATCCTAGACCGGCCATTGTGCCGTAGGCAGCTGTGGCTCGGGTCCGTTTGACCGTGTCATGAAAGACGGCCGTAATGAGCGTCAGGGACGTGGGCGCAACTACAGCAGCGCCAAGGCCCTGCAGGGCACGTGCAGCGATCAGGGTATGAGCGGTTGAGGCCGCTCCCACGATCAGGGAAGCCACCGCGAAGACGATCAAACCGCCCAAGAAAACACGGGTACGGCCCCACACTTCACCCAATTGTGCGCCCAGTAAGAGTGCCCCGCCAAAGGTCAGAGTGTAAGCATCTTGCACCCAGGACATTTCGGCAGCACTAAGACCAAGATCTGCCTTCATCACCGGTACGGAAGTAAAGACAATGGAAGAATCCAGCAGGATCATGAAATACGTTAATAGAATCAGAATGAGGACCGGCTTTTCCTGGGGCGTGAACCGGACACTGTCGTTTCTTGACATAAGAACGTTCTTCCTTTGAGTAGAATGTGGGGTCGTTTTTGGGCACACGAACTCCAGGTAGGCTGGGAATCGTCCTGCCTACCTGCGGTTAGTGTTCTGAAGAAGGCTAATCAGGCAGTCTCAGATGACACTGGGGCCAACAGACTTGATTGGTATTCAATCTCGCCGGAACGCACTCCGGCATAGAACTCCATCTTCGAGTCAATAAACCCCAGCATCTCCCTAAGTAGTGTGATTTTGTCCTCAACAACCTGACGTTGCGCAATCAGCATGACTTCGCGCTCCGGGATGCTCTCTTCTCCCTGGAGACAAAGTTCCATGTAATGGCGCATTTGCTCGATACCCATGCCGCAATCGCGCAGGCAGTGCAGGCCCTTGAGCCAGGCGATGTCGTGGTCGTCAAAGACACGGTAGTTGTTCTCATCTCGCATTATTCGGGGGACTAGACCGATTTTGCAGTAGTAGCGCACGGTTTCAACCGCGATACCACTGACCTCAGCTGCCTCCTTCGTTGAATACAACCTGCTCATGAGTGCCTTAGCTGTTGTTACGTCGCTGAGCAATCAGATCGGTGAAGAAATCCACCGTGCCGATTGTCTCGTGATCAAAGAACAATGACGCCCCGGCGTCCAAACCTGCGATAGCGGCCATATCCGCCTCAGTCAGAGCGAAATCATCAATCGCGAAGTTCTGCTGCATCCGCTCCGCGTGTACTGACTTGGCCAGTGCCACAATCCCACGCTGATACAGCCAGCGCAACACCACTTGCGCCACTGACTTACCGTACTGCTGGCCAATACCAGCCAACACTGGATTGTCGAACAAGCCTGAGCGGCCTTCACCAAAGGGCGCCCACGCTTCAACGGTAACTCCGAGCTTTTGCAGCTCAGCAACACGCTCCACCTGCTGATGGAAGGGGTTAATCTCAATCTGGTTAACCACCGGATAGACGGCGTTGAACGAACCCAGATCGTGCAGGCGAGCTGGAGTGAAGTTAGAGACCCCGATGGAGTGAATCAGCCCATCCGCCTGGGCTTGCTCCAGGGCCCGCCAGGAACCGTAAACATCATTGAACGGCTGATGCAGCAGCATCAAATCCACATATTCAAGCCCTAGCTTCTCCAGAGAAGCCTTCACACTGGCATAGGTGGCATCCTCACCATAGTTGTCCAACCAGACCTTCGTGGTGACGAACAGTTCGCTGCGGTCGATCCCGCTGCGACGGATACCCTCACCTACGGCCTCCTCGTTGAAGTAAGACTGTGCGGTATCGATATGGCGGTAGCCGACTTCAATAGCCTGAGCCACCGCGTCAGCAGTCTGCTCGGCTGGAATCTGGAAAACTCCGAAACCCTGAGCGGGGATGGAATGACCGTCAGACATGGTCAACGCGTCAAGCATGACACTCTCCTTCTTCAGTCAATGAATGGAACATAATCATCTAACAACTTGGGAGCAACTCCCAAGCAAATCCAGTGAGAGTCTGCTCCGCCCCGTGTCCGGTTTCGCCCTGCCCCAAGGACGCATGGGTGAGCGGAACACTCAAGGGGTTAACACTTCTTGCCTCGTCGGCAGTGCAGTGAGCACCTCTCGGGGTCCAACAGTGGCAGCACCAGGCTGCCACCCCAGGCTGCTCAGAAAGGCGCATGCACCAAGAGCAAAAAGTATTTCTTTTGTTACACACCCTCAAAAATCAGTGGTAGCAACTGTTGTCAGAGGGGATAAAAAGGGACTCCGGCAACGCTGCCGTTCCCGGCAATATTATCGGAATCCCTTGTTTTCAAGGCGTTTTATGCACTTTTAATCCTTGACCCTTGACATCAATACGACTGTCTCGACATGGGTCGTGTGCGGGAACATGTCGAAGAGGCGGCCTTCGACGGGGCGCAGCGTGGGCATGGCCGCCAGGTCCGTGGCCAGCGATGCGGGGTTGCACGAGGAGTAGATGACGCGGGGCGCGTCGCACTCGTTCAGGTAGGTTGCCAGGTCGGCCCCGATGCCTCGCCGCGGCGGGTTGACGACGATCACGTCGGGCATGTCCTCGGGCGACTGGGCGCGCGCCCACGTGGTCGCATCCTCCGCGATGAAGGTGGCAGCAGCGCGCGACAGGCCCGCGTGGCGCGCGGCGCTGATCGCCGAGGAGATCGCCCCGGAGGACACCTCGACGCCGGTGACGCGCGGGAATCCGGCGCGAGCACAGGCGAGGGCGAAGCCGCCGACGCCGCAGTACAGGTCCCACAGGCTTTCGGGCAGCCGCCCATCGGCGAAGGGACGCGACGCCCACAGCGCGGCCTGCTCGTACAGGGCGGAGGCAACGTGTGCGTTCGTCTGCGTGAAGGAGCGAGGCCCCAGCTCGAGGCCCTCCACGGACAGTGGTAGCGTGCGTGCGCGCGTCAGGATGATCTCGTCGGGGCCTTCGACGATGGCCTCGTGCGTGGGGTGGATGTTCGCGGTGACGACGTGGGCGCTGGGCACGAGGTCGCGCAGCAGCGGCAGCGCCGAGCGGATGTCGGAGACGCGCTCGCGCGTGCGTAGCACGAAGCGGATCATGAGCCGCTGGTCCGCGCCCACGGTGATGAGGATGTTTTTGAGCTCCCCGTGCTTGGTGGGGACGTCGTAGGGCGTCAGGTCCAGGGAGCGGATGAAGCGCTTGAGGCCAGGCGTTGCGCGGTTGATTGCCGGGTGTTGGATGGGGCAGCCGGGCAGGTCGATGCCGCGCCGGTCGGGTCCGAGAATCCCCAGTGTGGGTCGACGACGGGTTCCTCCGACGACGAGCTTTGCGCTCGTGCGAAATCCCTTCTGCGGGGACGAGGCCGGGGCCAGCCAGACGATCTCGCCCGCTCCCGGGACGGGGGAGAGGGTGGCTGCGATGGTCTCCGCCTTGCCGGCGAGCTGGCGCTCGTAGGGCTGGGGGAGGAGGGAGCAGGACCGACAGGTCCCGGCGTCAAAGTGGTCGCAGCGCATTCCTCAAGTGTAAGTGGGGGCGGGGCGTACCGTCCGGTACGCCCCGCCCCCATCTGTGGTGGTTATGCCCACGCGGTGGCTATGCCTGTGCTCGTCGCGAGCGGCGAAGCAGTGCCGTGCCGACACCGGCTGCCGCCAGGGCGAACGCCCCGACGATCAGCGCGTTGGTGCCGGTGCGGGCCAGGCCGTCCTTGCCGCCCTGTTCGGGGGCGGGCGCCGGGGTTGCGGAGGGCTGCTCGCTCGGAGTGGCGCTCGGATCCTCGGCGGGTGCCGGGGGCGCGGTGACCGTCAGCGGGGCGCTGGCGGAAACGACCGGCGTTCCAGACTCGGCGACGACCGTGTGCTCGCCGGCCTCGGTGTCGGCGGGAACCGTCACCTCGGCGGTGAAGGCGCCGTCAGCGTCCGTCGTGGCCGTGCCGACCTCAACGGGATCGGAGTGCAGTGTGAGCGTCACCTCGGACTCGGGAGCGAAGCCCGTGCCCTTCACGGTGACGGTCTTGCCGGCCTCGACGGTGGAGGGATCGACGGTCACGGCGGGGGTCGAGAGCTTCTCGGCCTTGACGGTGACCGCCTTGACGGTCGTGTCCTTGCCGAAGCCCTTGAGGGCGTATGCCGGGTTGTCGTATTCCAGGGTCACGCGAGCGGTCTGGTTCGCTCCGATCGCGAAGGGGCCGACGCCTTCCTTGAGCTCGGCGACGGTGAGGTTCTTGATGACCTGTCCGGCGACGGTGACCTTGTACTTCGCGTAGGCGTCCGTGAAGCCTTCGGTGTCGAAGGAGACGCTCACGCCCGAGGCGACCTTGTCACCGGAGGTGATGGAGGCCGTGAAGCTGGTCTCGCCGGTCTTGGGGGTGGGGGCCT
>ERZ773018.1929-NODE-1929-length-10747-cov-19.512533_pt1 | contig 10747 bp, 9 predicted proteins | sample MGYA00580840_ERZ773018 | MGnify/ENA primary metagenome ERZ773018 (study PRJEB29015, sample SAMEA2738125) | human oral metagenome | biome: human oral; feature: human-associated habitat; material: saliva | place: China | collected 2256 ... | reverse complement strand
TGCCGCTGATTTCCTCGCCGTGGTGGGTGTCGATGACGCCGCCCAGGTGCAGGGTCAGGGTGCCCAGCCCGTAGCACAGGCCCAGGATTGGGAAGGACTCCGCGAGCGCGCGGTCGTAGAAGGAACGCAGCCACGCCTCGGCGCGCACCTGGCGTTCTTCCTTCAGGTGGTCGTCGGCGTTCGCGTCCCATGGTGACCCGCAGACAAACGCACCCGAGTAATCGGACAGGTCGAGGTCGGGTAGTTCTCTCTCCATGCGCACCTGGTGGACCTGGTCGGGGGCCAGTCCTGAGAAACGAGGCAGGTCGGCGCACTCGGCGGCCAGGACGGGGCCGTCGTCGCGCGAGGTCAGCATGAGGAAGGGCTTGGTCATGCCCTCCATGCTATCGGGTGAGCGCACGCGCGCAGCTCGTGTCCGCCCTCCAAGCGTGTGTGACGGACGCAGATGTGGGCGCCCTCTGTCACACTGGTGGCATGTTGATTCTGCACACCTCCGACTGGCACCTGGGGCGCACGCTGCACGGGCAGTCCCTGGCGGATTCCGCGGACGCCTTCATCGGCTGGCTCGTCGAACTGGTCCGGGAGCGCGGCGTGGACGCCGTGCTCATCTCGGGCGACGTGTTCGACCGCGCGGTGCCGCCCGTGGATGCGCTGGCGCGGATGCGACGCGCCCTGCGCGAGCTGACCGCGCTCACGACGGTCATCTTGACGTCGGGGAATCACGACGGGGCGGCGCGTCTGGGCCTGTTTGCTGACATGCTCGCCCCCTCCCTTCACGTGGTGACGGATCCGGAGGTGATCGGTTTGCCCGTCGAGGCCGGCGGCGCCCTCATCTACCCGATCCCCTACTTGGAGCCTGACCTCGTGCGCCAGTCGCTGTCGGATCTGCCCCCGGATGGGCAGGGCGGCCTGCCCACTCCCCTGCCGCGTTCCCACCAGGCGGTCCTGGCGGCGGCCCTGCGCCGGGTGCGCGCGGATCTGGAGGCCCGGCGGGGAGGGGGCGACCAGCGCCCGGCCATCGCGATGCCGCACGCATTCGTGACGGGCGCCCAGGCCTCGGACTCCGAACGCGACATTCAGGTCGGCGGCGTGCCATCCGTGTCCGCCGACCTCTTCGATACGCTCGGGGGCGCAGATCCCCTGATACACGGCCTGGACTACGTGGCCGCCGGGCACCTGCACCGCCCGCAGGACATCGCGGGAGCGTCGGTGCCGATCCGCTACGCGGGCTCGCCGATCGCCTACTCGTTCTCCGAGGCCGGGGCCACCAAGTCCGTCACCCTTGTGACCACGGACGCCACCTCGGTCACCGACATCGAGGTGGTTCCCATTCCGACGCTGCACGGGATCTGTGTGCTCGAGGGCACCATGGACGAGCTGCTGGCGAACCCCGATCAGGAGGCCCGGGCCTCGTACGTGTCGATCACGGTCACGGATGATGCCCGCCCCGAGCGCATGGTGCCACGCATCCGCGCGCTCTACCCTGACGCGCTGGTGGTCGTGCACCGCCCCACCCAGGCCCCCGCGCTCGCGCCTGCGCGCCAGGTGCGCCCCTCCCGGGACCCGCGCGAGGTCACCGAGGAGTTTTACGAGGCCGTGGGCGGGCGGCCACTATCGGATCAGGAGCGCCTCCTCGCCCAGGACGTGTGGGCACAGCTTCGAGGAAAGGACATGCAGTGAAGATTCGTTGGATGCGTATTCGGGGTATCGGGCCCTTCGCCGGGGCACACACGATCGATTTCACGGCTTTCGAGGACTCGGGGCTCTTCCTGCTGGAGGGGCCCACGGGCGCGGGCAAGTCCACGATCATCGACGCGATCACCTTCGCCTTGTACGGGGACGTCGCACGCACGAAGGATGCCTCCAAGGATCGGCTGCGTTCCAACCACATTTCGGACTCGGACCCCTCGGAGGTGGACCTGGTCTTCGAGGTGGCCACGGGCATCTACCGCGTGAGCCGCACCCCCGCGTACACCCCGGCGGGTAAGAAATCGCAGCGCAACTCGAAGTCGACGCTCACGCGCGTCGTGGAGGATCCGGACGCTCCCGACGGCTGGCGCACGGTCGAGGCCATCGCGTCGGGGCCGCGCGACGTGGGCTACGAGATCCCGACGATCGTCGGCTTGGATAAGGACCAGTTCCTCCAGACCATCGTGCTCCCCCAGGGCAAGTTCTCCCAGTTCCTCACGGCCACCTCCGAGGCGCGCGAGCAGATCCTGCGCGACATTTTCGACACGCAGATCTACGCGGATTTCACGAAGGCGCTGGCCGAGGCCGCCGCGTCGTCTAAGCGCGGCATCGAGGAGCGGCGCGTGGGTGCCGTCAGTGCCTTCGAGCGCGTGCGTTCCCTGGATGGGGCCTTCGGCGATGACGATGTGTTCCACAATGGCAGTGCCGGGGAGCGTATCTCTCGGGCCGATGAGGCCGCCCTGCTCGATGCCGGCGCGGAGGATTCCAGCGCGGTGACGGCATGGGTGCGCACGGCGTGCGATCGCGCGGGCGAGGCTCATGCACAGACCCAGCGCGTCGCTCGGGCGTCCGCGTTGGCTGCGCGCGAGGCCGCCGAGGCGCTGGCGCAGGGGCGTTCCCTGGCCGCCGACCAGGCCGAACACGCGCGTGCGGCGGCAACGCTCGCCGAGCTGACGGCTGCGCAGGAGGCCATCGACGCAGACCGGGAATGTGCGCGCCTGGCACGCCGGGCGCTTGCGGTCCTCCCCTACGACCAGGCCGAGGCCTCGGCGCGGGCGCGCCTGGAGGCGGCCGGCGATCAGGTCGTCGCCCTGTCTCCTGCGCTCGAAGACGGGTCGGACCTCGATCCGTCTTCCCTGTCCGCCGAGGCCGTGGCCACTCTCGGCGAGCGCGCCCAGGGCCGGCGCGACGAAGCAACGCGCGTGCGGGGCGGCCTCCAGGAGGCCCTGTCGACGGAGCGCTCCCTGCCCGATCTGCGCGCTCAGATTGATTCCCTGCGTGCTCGCCACGAGCAGGCCACCGCGCGCATCGCGTCAATCGAGGCCGAGCGTGAGTCTCTCCCGCAGGCCATCGAGCAGGCGGGCGCGGCGCTGTCGCTCATGCGCGCGGACGCGGACACCCTGCCCGAGGCCGCGTCCACCTTGCGAGCCCTCCACGAGCGCCTGGACGCGTCCTTGCAAGCCGACCTCCTGCGTTCGGCTCTCCTTGGGGCGTCCGAGGACCTGCGCGACGCGACGGTCGCAGCGAAGCTCGCGAATGCGGCGTCCGCGGACGGCCACGACCTGTGGATCGCCCAGAGCGCCTCGGCCCTGGCGGCCGAGCTTGAGGAGGACTCACCCTGCCCGGTGTGCGGGTCCACCGAACACCCCAACCCGGCGCCGGCTGCCGACGGGCAGATCACCCGCGAGCAGGTCGCACAGCTTGACCAGGAGCGCGACCGTGCCGAGAGCGCGCTGCGCGACGCGCAGGTGCGCCACCAGGACCTCGTGCGCCGCATCGCTCAGCTCAACGAGGTCGCGGGCGCGCCCACGCCCATGCTGGAGTCCCAGCGGGACGAAGCCGCTGCTCGCGTTGACAAGCTGGAGGCTCTCGGCCCGCAGATCGCCCAGGTCGAGGCTGCCCTGTCCCAGGAGCGCGCACGCCTCGACGGCCTGACGGACACCCTGGCCGCCGCGCGCGAGAGCGCTGCTTCTCTCGCATCGACGCTGCGCGAGCGCGAGTCCGCGCTGGCCAGCGCCACCGAGCGCGTAGAGGCCGAGCGCGCGGGTTTTGAGTCTCTGGATGCTCGGGCGGCAGACCTTGATCGGCGCGCGCAGCGCATGGCCGCACTAGCCGGTGCCTGCGCAGACTGGGCGAACGCGCGTGATGCCCACGCGCAGGCTCGTGGCTCCCTCGCCGATGCCCTCGACGCGCAGGGCCTGGATGCCCACTCGTGGCGCGAGGCTCTGCGTCCCCTCTCCCAGGTGGAGGCCGTGGAGGATCGGGTTGCCACGCACGATAAGGAGCTGTTCGCAGTGCGCGAGGCTCTCGCGTCCGAACGCTTGACCCGCGCCGCGGCTACCCCAGCGCCCGACGTCGAGGCACTCGCGCAGGCCTCGCGCCGCGCGGACGAGGAGGCCGCTACCATGGCGAGGGCGGCGGGCATGCTGGAGCAACACTGCGCACAGCTCGACGCTGCCAGCGCGTCGCTGCACGACGCGCTGGCTGAGCTCGCACGGGCCCGCGCCCAGGCCGGGCCGATCCGCCGCCTGGCCGACATCGCGTCTGCCTCCGGACCGGACAACCTCGCCTCCACTCCTCTGTCCGCCTGGGTGCTCATCGCCCGCCTGGAGGAGGTACTGGCGGCCGCGAACCCGCGCCTGGAGCGCATCTCCTCGGGGCGCTACGAGCTGGTGGCAGTCCCCGACGACGGCACGGCATCGCGCAAGTCGGGCCTGGGCCTGGCGATCATCGACCACGACACGGATGCGACGCGCAGCCCGCGCACGCTGTCGGGCGGGGAAACCTTCTACACGTCCCTCGCCCTCGCGCTCGGCCTGGCCGACGTCGTCTCGGCGGAGGCCGGCGGGGTCGAGCTGCGCACCATGTTCATCGACGAGGGCTTCGGCTCGCTGGACTCGCACACGCTCTCGCTCGTCATGGAGCAGCTCCAGGCCCTGCGCTGCGCGGGCCGGACGGTCGGCGTCATCTCGCACGTGGAGGAGATGGCGACACAGATCGCCGACCAGATCCAGGTGCGTCCGCTCGAAGACGGCGGTTCAACGCTGCGCGTGCGCGCCTAGGAATCTGAAGCGGGCGGGCATCGGTGCGCGGCCCGATGCCACACGTCGCGTGGGTTCCGTGCGCTCCGACGCGATGGCATGCGTGATTACCCGGGCCGCACGCTGGCATGCGTGCACATGACCGCGCACCCGCGCAGGTAGCTATCCGCGGTGCAGTGCAAGCACGTCGGGGCGCTCGGAGCGGTCGAACCACGCCAGGGAGGACTCCCACAGGGCGGCCACGGCCTCGTCGGCCTCCTCCTGCGTCTCGGCGGCTACAACGGCGGCGACGGCGGGCCCGGCGTCAGGCAGGTCCGCGAGGATGGCTGCCACGTCCGACCACGTGTACTCGAAGGCGGGGGCGGTGAAAATGTTGGCTTCGATGGCCTCGCCGGGGCTCAGCGTCGTCGAGGTGGGCGTGTCGACTGCCAGGACGATGCGCGCGGGTTGTGCCCCTTCCTCGCGTACCTGCTCCAGGGAGACCAGGGCCGCCTCGGTGATCGCGTCGTCTTCGAGGACCTCGACGTCCTCTGCGCTCATCGCCGCGTCGGGCACGGCGACCACGCCGCCACGCACGGGCGGCAGGGGGACGGACAGGTCGGACAGGACGGCGGGAACGTAGACGCGCATGGTCACAGTGTAGGCACCCACTGGGCCACAATCGCTTCCAACGCGTCGGTTGCCTGGCAACGGGTGCCCTTTTCACCCAGGGCCTGGGCGCGCAGCGCGGCCCGGGCGACGCCGGGATCCTCGTTGACGGTGTGGAAGATGCGCCCGGGCATGAACGCTCCGATGGCGGCCTGGAGGGCGGCCACCGGGCGCGCCCCGATCGCGTCCGAGCTCACGCGGTTGACGATGACCTCAACGGGGATATCGCGCCCCTGCTCAGACCACCAGCGCGCCAGGAAGGACAGCCGGTTGATGCCGACGATGTCGCCGCGCGCCACGATGACAAGGCGGTCAGCCCTCTCCAGGACTCCCAGGGTCACGTCGTCGCGGTTGACCCCGCGCGTCGCTTTCTCCAGGGAGGTGGCCGCGATGTCGATGACGCTGTAGCGGGCGCACAGGCGGGCTGCCCCGACGATGGCTTCGATGCTCGTGCGGCTCACCTCGCGCCAGCGGTGCGGGGTGACCAAGCCGGTAACGACGGCGAGGTTGTCGGCTCGCCGCACGCTCGCCCCCGCGACGTCCTCGGGGGCCAAGGGCCCGCGCGAGGCCGTGCGCGCCAGGATCGACAGCCCGGAGGCGTGCACGGGCAGGCCGAGCAGGTGGGCGATGGTCGGGTTGGCAATATCGGCGTCGATGAGCAGGCTCGGCCCCACCTTGGCCAACGCCGTCGCGATTCCGGCTGCCAGGGTCGTGCGCCCGGGTGCCCCCGAGGTCCCCCAGACTGCGAGCACGGTTCCCGGGTCGGTGGGCATCGGCGGGGGCGGCGGGGCCGAGGCCGTGGCCGGGATAGGCCTGCGCGCGCGAGTCGCGGCGATGAGGGAGTTGACGACCTGCTCGGGGCTTGCGGGCGCGGCGACCGAGGCCACGCCCAGGCTGCGCAAGCGTGCGCGGTCCGCGTGCGGAGCCAGCGCCACGACCGACATGCCGACCGACTGGAGGGAGGCCACGGCCTCGGCGGTCAGGTCCGGGTCGGCCCCGTCGATGACCGCCAGGTCCGCGACGCCGGCCCTGGCCGCGGCGATCACCTCGGCGAGATCGGCGCACCGTCGCACGATGGCCAGGGCGTCGGCGCGGGACTGGATCGCCTGGATGATCGGCGCTTCCCAGCGCTGATCGGCCAGGATCACGACTCCGTGGACGGCGCTCACGAGGCCCCCACGGGGACGGCCGCGAGCTGGTCAGTCGAGGTCTGCGAGGCCAGGAGGGCGGGCAGCGACTGAGCGTTGGCCATGATTTCGATGCGCGTGCCGCGCCGGGCTCCGGCGCTCGAGGCATCGACGGAGCGAACGAAGGTGAAGGTGCCGTCGATCTCTCGGGCCTTCGTCTCGCCGCCCGCGGGCGAGCGAGCGGGCACGGACCACAGCCGGATCGGCGTGCCGTCAGCAACCCCGTCAGGCAGTCCCGCGTTCACGGTCAGGGCGACGCGAACCATCCCGTCGGGATCGGCGCCCGCCTGGTCGCCCGTGGCCAGGTCCGCGCGCATGACGAGCTGGCCCGGGGTGAGCACGCGCGCGGCGCGGCTACCCAGGGGCGCTTCCGTCGTCGGAGCGTAGACGGAGGTGTCGACGGAGAGCCAGACCTCTCGAACGTTGTTGGACGTCAGTTCCTCGCCGGGGGCGATGCTCGTCGTCACCGAGTAGACGCGGGTTCCTCCCCGGAGGAAGCCGCCAAGAACACTAAAGGCGATCACTGACGCGATGATGAGGACGACCCCGATGATGAATCGACGGTCCATCTTGCCGGGGGCGCGCGCAGGAATCGACGTTGAAGCTGAGACGCGTTTCACCCTTCCATGATGCACGCTTTCGAGCGAAAACGGTAGGTTGTCGGATATTCATCGAGATCAACCGACCCGATCAGCCGATCGAGATGCGGAAAAATTGCTGACTCAAACGATTTAAACGAAACGATCTCAACTGATATCATGTTGCCATGGCAACACGATTCCTCACTCTCGCTGACGTCGCCGAGACCCTGAACCTCACGATGTCAGCCACCCGCGCCCTCGTTTCCTCCGGTGAACTGCCCGCCATCCAGGTGGGCGGCAAGCACGTCTGGAGGATCGAAGAGTCCGTCCTGGAGCAGTTCATCCAGGACCAGTACGCCGCGACGCGCGAGCGTCAGAAGGCTGAGCACGCTCAGTAGTCGGCATACCAGCGCTGGCCCAGCACGCGGAGTCGACGAAGCCCCGCGAGAGCCAGCGACACGGTCTGCCCCTCCTGATCATCGCGGCCGTCATAGCCGACGACCGCACCGCTGAGGGCGACATCGACGTGGTCCGCATAGACCGCGTCGATGATCCCCCGGTGGTCACCACAGTCCGAGTCAATGGCAACGTCGACCCCGCGGGCACACAGCTCACGCAGCACGTGCCCAACGCCGACGCCGCCACGAACGGACGACTCGCGCGCAACGCTGCGCCCGAGCGGCCATGCGCCGACGAGCGCCGAGAGCATGACCAGACTGTCACCGCTCGCCTCGCGCACCAGCACCCACGAGCGGGTGGAGTCAAGCACCTGACCAACGAGGACGCTTCCGCCGCGCAGCGCCAGATTGACGAGGCCGTCAGCACCGGCGAGCCTCGCGGATAGGGTGACCGAGGCGCGCTCCGCATCGGTGAGCTCATCGATGAGCTCTTCCAGCTCGCGACTGCGCACCTCGTCGAAGCGAGCCTCCAACTCATCCATGAACGCGTGCATATCCATACCTTTACAATGCCACACATACGTGCGTCGCACATCACATTTTAATTACATTGATTGATATTGATTGACATCTATTCGTACGAAGCGGATAGTAGTGGCTATCGAATCCGTCCACTCGATGAAGAGTTCCTCATGACTTACGATTCCGATTCTCGAACGGGTCAGGCATACCTGACCGACGCACTCCTGTGGCTTGCGGGCGCGCCGCTTGCACTCCTCGACGCCGCCTACCTGGCCTACGCAGCTCCGCCGATCACCCCGAGCGCCCCCGAGACACTCGTCGTATGGGTCCTCGCCCTCGTCGGCCTCGCGCTGTTGGCCTGGGGCCTTCTATCCTCCGCCCTGGCACACCTGGCAACCCTGCGGCTGGCCCCCGCTGGCCTGCGCAGGGCCACCAGATTCCTCGTCACTCGATTCGGGACAAGCCTGTCGCGCTCCCTCCTTGCCCGCGCCGGCGCCAGCGCCCTCATCGGGTCGGCCATGCTCACGGCAGCACCGATCGGTGCCGCCCTGGCCTCGCCCCGCGACGCGGACGCGCCCGACATGTCTCTGACGTGGGCGGACACGCCCGACGCCTCCCCCAGCCCAGGGGCAAGCCCGCAGGACGCGACCGACGCAACCCCCGCCTCGTCGCCGACGGTCGCACCCGCCCCCGATTCGGCAGCGCCCGACGCGGCCTCGCGCGGCGCGAGCGATCCGCCCCAGACCCACACGGTCGCCCCGGGCGACACCCTCTGGTCGATTGCCGAGGCCGTGCGCCCCGGAGCCGACGACGCCCACATCACCCGCGTCTGGCAGGCGATTCACGCCGCCAACGCCCAGGCGATCCCCAACCCCTCCCTCATCTATCCCGGGCAGCGCCTCACCATTCCCCAGGACTTGCCATGAGCACACACATCACCCCCAGGCCTCGCAGCGCTTCCGCATCCGCGTCCCGCGCCCACACGAGGCCAGCACACTCCCACCCCAGCCCCTCCTCGCCGTTCCGGTGGAGCTCCGAGCGCCCGATCCCGCGCGCCCCCTCCGCCCGCGTCGTCTGCCTGGCCGACGCTTCGCCCGAGAGCCAGGCGCTGCCCGACCCCGGTCCCTGGGCCGCGACGCTGGCCCGCGCCATCGTCGAGGTCGTCACCGGAGCCCGGCAAGCGCCCCAACTGCGCCGCTGGCTCCTGCCCGACCTGTACACCGCCCTCGCAAACGTCCACCTCGCCCCCTGCGCCCGGGGCGCCACCGCGATACACGTACGCGTGTGCTCCCTCGACACCGGGCACACGGAAGTCGCCGTCATCGTCGCCACGGCCGCGCGCACCTTCGCGCTGGCCCTGCGCCTTGAGGAATACCGGGGACGCTGGATGGCCACCGCCCTCGAGCTCGCCTAACGCGCTGACCGAGGCGCGAGCGCGCACAGAAAACGGGTGAGGGGTTCTCGATAGAACCCCTCACCCGTTATCGCACACAGTCAGCGGCGGCGACGCTTCTTAGCGGCAGCGCGACGCTCCGCGCGGTTGCCGCCAGACGACGACGGGGCAGACTGTCCCTCGGCGGAGCTGTAGCTCACGCGGCTCGGCGCCTTCTGTCGTCCCACGTTGCCCATGACGGAGCGGGCGTGCGCCACGGCCTCGCGCGCAGCCTCCGAAGCGGCAGACTCTGCGGCAGCCACCTCTTCGACGCTGGGCTCGGCGGTCTCGGACGAGGCGGGGGCCTGCTCGGGGGCAACGGACGCGCTGGCGATCGAACCGCCCGCCTCCTCCTCGGCGGCAGCCAGGGCACGCTCGAACTGCTTCGCGAAGCTGAACACCTGCTGGACCGACTCCTCGCGGATGCGCTCGACCATCGCCTGGAACATCTGAGCGCCCTCATCCTTGTACTCGACGAGCGGGTCACGCTGACCCATCGCGCGCAGGCCGATGCCCTCCTTGAGGTAGTCCATCTCGTACAGGTGCTCGCGCCAGAGGCGATCAACCACGGAGATGACGACGCGACGCTCAAGCGTGCGCATGGGCTCCTCGCCCAGCTGCGCCTGCGCCAGCGGGTTCGCGTTCAGGCGATCCTCCGTGTCCGCATACACCGCGTGAATATCGCCCACCAGCTCGTTGACGAGGTCGTCGCGGGTGAGGGAGTTCCTGCCACCATGCTCCTCCTCGATCTCCTCGATGGTGACCGACGGCGGGTAGTAGCCGCGCAGGTTCTCCCACAGGGCACGAAGATCCCATTCGCTGACCGGCTTGTCGGCCACGGCCTCGTCCACCAGGCCCGTGACGAGGGACTCCATGAAGGAGCGCAGCTGCGGCTCCATGTTCTCGCCCTCCAGGACCCTGCGGCGCTCGCCGTAGATGGTCTCGCGCTGACCCGTCATGACGTCGTCGTACTTCAGGACGTTCTTACGGATCTCGAAATTGCGTGCCTCCACCTGGTGCTGAGCCGACTGGATAGAACGCGACACGACGCGGTTCTCCAAGGGCAGGTCCTCCGGGTAGGCACCCGACGCCATGATGCGCTGGGCCATGCCCGAGTTGAACAGGCGCATCAAGTCGTCTTCCATCGACAGGTAGAAGCGGGACTCACCCGGGTCGCCCTGACGGCCAGAGCGGCCGCGCAGCTGGTTGTCGATACGACGCGACTCGTGGCGCTCCGAACCGAGCACGT
>ERZ773018.1923-NODE-1923-length-10764-cov-3.445700_pt1 | contig 10764 bp, 9 predicted proteins | sample MGYA00580840_ERZ773018 | MGnify/ENA primary metagenome ERZ773018 (study PRJEB29015, sample SAMEA2738125) | human oral metagenome | biome: human oral; feature: human-associated habitat; material: saliva | place: China | collected 2256 ... | reverse complement strand
TCATTCAATTTTTTAAAGGTATCTCTTAATCTTACTTGATCATCATATGAAAACCCCTCATGAGTGTAGGAAGTAAAGGCACTTGTCTCTGACAATGGAATATACGGGGGATCAAAATATACAAAATCCCCTTTTTTAGCACTTCTAACCGCATCCTCAAAATCTTGACTAATTATGTTGATATCATTATTATTTAAATACTTATTTATACTTAACAATAATTCTTTATCAACTATTTTCGGATTCTTATAATTTCCGTAAGGTACATTAAATTGATTTTTAGAGTTTACACGATATAATCCATTAAAATTTACACGTAGCATATATAATATTCTAGCGGCCTTTTCTACGCTTGATAATTTTTCAAAATTTTTGTCTCTATCTAATGAACGAAGTTTTAAATAATACTCTTTGCTATTATTCTCACTGTGAACCTTTAATAATTCAATTAATTCTTTTGGATTTTCCTTTATTTGAATATAACTATTAATCAATTCTTCATTAAAATCATTTATTGTTGCCTTAGTAGGTGCGATTTCAAAAAAAAGTGCCCCTCCTCCTATAAATGGTTCATAATAATTATTAAATTTTTGTGGCAATAACTTTAATAGTTCTGGTAATAATTTTCTTTTTCCACCTGTCCATTTTGTAAATGGCTGTAGTTTAATTGTATTCTTATTCATATTAATTATTATATCACACCTTCCCAGTTATATTGTCTAAAAAATCTACTTTTTTACATTTATATAAACATATCCTTTTCATACCATTTATTATACACCTCTTTTTTCTTACCCTTTCTTGTTCTTTTTCCTACTTAACATGTTTAACACCAAAAAGCCAACCTAAAATTTGGTTGGCTTTTTATTACTTCGTCACTTCTTCTAAAGCAGCTTTTACTATATCGAATTCTCTTGTGCGTAATGTACGCATATCAAGAATAATGCTATTATCTTTAATACGTGTGATTATTGGAATCTCAACCTCTAATAGTCTACGTTCTATTTCTGTTGCATGAAGTTTTCTATGAGTAAGTTTTACAGCAACACTTTCAAGATAACTAGCTGGATAACTTCCTCCTCCTACTTCTGCTTTATCTTCTTCTATCCTAATATCAAAATCAAGACTACTTAATTTTGTTTTTAGGACATCTGCTTTTCCAAATAAACGTTCTTTTGATAAAGAAATCATATGTAATGTTGGTATGTGTTCTAAAGCATCTTTTTCATCTAGGTATAGTTTTAATGTCGCTTCTAGTGAAGCTAGAGTCATTTTATCTACACGCAATGCACGAGTAAGTTGGTTTTTTTTCATTTTTTCTATATATTTTTTCTTACCAACGATTATTCCTGCTTGCGGTCCACCTAGTAGCTTGTCTCCACTAAATGTTACAATATCGATACCACTATCTAATATTTCTTTTACCGTTGGTTCATATGGTAAGCCAAATTTTGAAAAATCAACAAATTGTCCACTTCCCAAGTCATTAATCGAAACTAATTCATTCTCACGTGCTAAATATGAAATTTCTTCATTAGATACGCTCTCAGTAAAACCTAAAATTTTGTAATTACTTGTGTGAACTTTAAGTAAAGCACCTGTTTCTTCAGTAATTGCATTCTCATAATCTTTCAAATGCGTTTTATTTGTTGTACCCACTTCTACCGGTACTCCTCCACTAAGTTTAATTATTTCAGGAATTCTGAATGCTCCACCTATTTCTACCAATTCACCACGTGATACAATAATTTCTTGACCTTTTACTAAGGTATTCAATGTTAATAAAACTGCTGCCGCATTATTATTAACAACAAGAACATCTTCGGCACCTGTTAATTTTTTTATAATATCTATTAGGTGAACATAACGACTACCACGTTTTTTATTATCAATATCAAATTCAAGATTTGAATAATTAAAAGCAACACTTTCAATGTTTTCTTTTATTTTTTGACTTAATAGGCTTCGTCCTAAGTTTGTATGTAGTATTGTCCCAGTAGCATTTATCACTCTACGTAGTGAATTTTTATCTTCTTTTTCAACAATTTTTTCTACTTCTCCTACTATTTTACTAAGGTTTGGTACTTCTGTTAATTCTTCATTCAAAATAGCTTGTTTAACTTCTTCAATATATTTTTTTATTGCTGATTTTACCGCTACTTCTGTATAATTATTCATTAGCTCTTTTATTTCATCTAATAGCAATATCTTATTTATTGCTGGTATTTGTGAAAGTAAGTGTTTTGACATAATGTCTCTCCTTTTATAGTTCTTTTGCTATGTTCTTAATAGTATTTATAGCGTAGTCGACTTCTTCTTCTGTATTCATACTAGAAAATGAAAATCTAACTATTCCTTGATCTTTAGTCCCTAGTGCTTCATGCATTAATGGTGCACAATGCGCCCCTGGTCGTATCGCTATGTTATATTGTTCTGAAAGCACATCAGCTACATCAGCCGCAGGAATATCTTTGAAATTCATCGCAACAACCGCTGTTCTTTCTTTTGTAAAATCTCCATAAAATTCTAAACAATCAAGGTCTTTTAACTCATTATAAAATCTATCGGCAAAACCTATTTGTTTTTTGTAAAGATTGTTAAGACCTTTTTTATTTATATATTTTATTCCCTCATGTAATCCTAGAATTCCCGCTGTGTTTAAAGTTCCTGCTTCTAAACGTAATGGATATTCTCCAGGATGAGCTTTATCAAAAGTACGGACACCACTACCTCCAACCTTATAACGACGAATTTCTGGTTCTTTCAACCTTATGCAAAGTCCACCAATACCTTGCGGACCGTAAAGACTTTTATGTCCTGTAAAACACAATACATCAATGCCCAACTCTTCCATATTTATCGGTATTACTCCCGCTGTTTGCGAAGCATCTACAACTGAAATAATATTATGTTTTTTGCAAATCGTCGCTACTTTTTCCAAGTCGATAACATTTCCTGTTACGTTAGAACTATGCGTAATAGCAAGTATCTTAGTATTAGGTTTAATAGCCTCTTCTAAGTCTTCGTAGCTTATCATTCCTGTTTTATCTCCGCGTACTATTGTATAATCACATCCAATAGTTTCATGAGCTAAATAAATTGGTCTCAATACTGAATTATGCTCCATAGATGTTGTCACAACATGATCTTCTTTATTCAATAAGCCGAAGATTGCAATATTTAAACTTTCTGTTGAGTTAGAGGTAAAAACTACTCTATCTTCTTCTTTTAATCCAAAAAAGTCCGCTACTGCTTTACGTGCTTCATAAACTTCACGAAAGGCGTTGTTCGCTTCATAATAGCTTCCTCGTGAAGCATTGGCATATTTTGCAGAAGCTAGTACTTCATAAACTTTATCAGCAACTTCTTTTGGTTTTTTTAATGATGTTGCACCATAATCAAAATAATAACTCATACTTTTATCGTACTTTAGTTAAAATAATTTTTATTTATTATTCTAACCTACTCCCTTCCTTATTTTTTCGCTAAAACTCTGTAATTTTCTACTCGACGTGTTACTCCCAATTTGTCGATATATTCTAAAATTGCCATTGAATATTTTCTACTTGAACCCGTCATATCACGGAACTCTGCAAGAGCCATCTTATCATTAGTTGAAAAGTGCTCTTCTACTTTTTTGATTGCTTCATCTAAAATATCTTTATGTAGTACTAAATCAGCGTCTAATCGAATTATTGTATTATCTACTAATGAATCTAATAACTCAACACTTGCTTTTACTCCATTTGTTAAATCTTTTATAGTTGGCGGCGTGAATCCTCCTTGAAGTAATTCACGTTCAATACGTGCTTTTTCTGCCAGTTGTTTTTTATCATAATTTACTACAAAATCTTTTTCTGCAACTAGATTTCCTTCTAGACGTACTTCATTATTTTTTATAAATAGATCTATCATCTCTAGTACTTCTTTTTGAGATAATTTAAATTTAGAAATAACTTCAATTTTCGGAATCCCTACTTTTAATTTATAACGTTTATGATAGTCGATTAAAAGTTTTTTCAGTTTTTCTAATACTTCTTCATATTTTTTCTTGTGAATATAGCCTATTTTTGTTTGATAAATAAGTCCCTCTTCTAATAACTGCGCTATATCAGCTTCAACCTCATTTACTGGAAGTTGCAACTCTTTTACTATGTTGTCTTTAGCCACTAAATAATCTTGGTGAGATAATAGATAATTAGCTATTAAATCACTAGAATTTCCTTCTAACTGAACTTTTAATTTTTCTAAAATTTCTTCGTTAAATCGACTATGTTTTTTAGGATTAGCATCTAAGATAACCCCTCCACCAATAGTAATCATCGGCGAGTACGTTCTAATAATAAATTTATCATAATTCTTCACAGCTATTTCTTCTTCTAAACGAAGTTGAGCAAACCCATTACCACCTGCAGCCAACTCTTCTGCTCCAAGAGGCACTACACGAGCCATAATTTCTTCAGTTCCTATATAAACGCGCACTCTATCCCAAAGCTCCAAATTAGCTCTTTCATCATTGATAAGTTTAATTTCCGTATCAATCATATATGTTTTAGTTAGACTTCCTGCTGTTGCTAAAGTATCCCCACGTTTAATATCATCAAACTTGATATTAGCAAGGTTTATAGCTGTTCTTTGGCCTGCTGTTGCTTGTGTTACATCTTGAGCATGAACTTGGATATTTCTTACTTTAGTTTTTATCTCTTTTGGATAAATGACTAATTCATCTCCAACATTTATTACACCTTCTGTTAAAGTCCCTGTTACTACTGTCCCAAAACCTTTTACTTGAAACGCACGGTCGACGTTAAGGCGTGCATTTTTCTCAATATTTCTTGCTTGAATATCTTCTGTTTTTTTATCAATAGTTTCTAATAAAGTATCCAACCCTTTTTTACTAATTGAATCCACCTCTATAATCGGTGCGTCCTCAAGAGGAGTACCTGCTGTAAACGCACGAATATCTTCTTTTACCAGCTCACGATATTCTTCTTCAACTAAATCTATTTTTGTCATAACGATAATATAATTTTCTATACCAAGAAGTGTTAGAATATCGAAATGTTCTTTTGTTTGCGGCATTATGCCTTCGCGTGAATCGACTAAAAGTAATACTAAGTTAATTCCACTAACTCCTGCCAACATGTTTTTTATAAATCTTTCATGTCCTGGAACATCTACTACTCCGCATCTTTTTCCGCTTGGTAGGTCAAAATATGCGAACCCAAGGTTTATAGACATCCCACGTTCTTTTTCTTCTTGTGTTGTATCTGTTTCAATACCACTCAATGCTTTTATTAACGTTGTTTTCCCGTGATCAATATGACCTGCAGTTCCAATAATTACGTTATTATTCATCTAATTCCACCTTTTATATTAAAAGTAGAGACTATATTTACTTTTATCTCTACTCTTAAAAATTTATTTTATTTGATAGTCTTCTAATTCTGTTACTACCCTTTTTATTCCTGCTTTTTTTGAATAGTACAAGCCTTTATATTCAATTTTCTCAGCTATTAATACTTTCACAACTACATCAAATTTTTCCCATGCTACCTTTAGCATAAATCCGCATCCAGCACTTATAGATGGATGTGTCGGAATTAATGATGCCCCTAAATCCTTTGTAGCGCAAATATCATCCGCTTTTATCGCATCATGTGTGCTATTAAAAACCACTAATCCCTCTTCTATCATACTTCCTCCTATGGCTGAATTACTCTATTTGCTTTTCTCATGTCTTCTACAATAAAGTACATGTTTGTTGGATTACCTACAGCTAGGTCTATCTTGTTATAATCTATACACGCACCACAGCAAACAATTTCTACACCATTATTTTCTAGCTCTCTTAGTTCATCAAGAACATGACTTCTCTCTTTATCTACTAATAGACCTCCACCATTATAGAAAATAACTTTTTTAGGTAGTACCTCTTGTTCTGTAAGCGCATATAAATATGCTTTAATCAAACGTTTCCCTAATTCTTCACTACCATGTCCCATTTGACTTTTATTAATAACAACTATGTAGCTCTCATCTTTAACTACTGGCAATTCTTCTTGTGTTGCTACTTCTTTACGCGTAATCTCTACTTTAAATCCTTCTTCTATAGTTGATACTTTAATTTCGTGATTATTCTTTTCTGCAAATTTTTCTAAGCTATCCACATGTTCTTGAAGTCTTACCAATAAAGTTACTTTTGGCTCTTCTTCTAAAGTTCTTTTCGCTTGAGTTACTGGAACAACACATTTATCACAAAGAGTATCTATTACGACACCTTCTGTTACTTCCCCTTTTGATATAGTAACAATATATTTATCCTTCGCTTCTTCTACCATTTCAAAGTTGTACCCTAATTGATTCGCCATTTTTTCTAAGTTTTGAGTCGCTATAAAATTATCAACTGTAGTTTCAACTACATCATTTTCCAATAATAATTTTTTAGTTTGGATAACTGGTAGTGGACATGCTAACCCTTGAGCATTTAATTTTTCTTTTTTCATATTTGAATATCTCCTTTTATTGTAGTATTTTCTACTTTTGTATTTTTTAAATTTATTTTACTATTACTGCTTTTTCTTGTTTTTCAATAACTCGCCCAACTATTGCACTCTTTATTTCTAAAGTGTTTAGTTTTTCTAAAAGTTGTTGAGCTTCTTCTTCAGGAATAGATATTAATAGACCTCCTGAAGTTTGTGGATCATACATTATCTCTTCCAATGCAAAGTCTTTTACCTGATAATCAACATTAGGCTCTACATATGTTCTATTTAATTGGCCTCCCGCTGTAATAACAAATTCATTTGCACATTTATAAGCTTCTTCTATATAAGGAATATCTTTAATATTAATCTCTGCAGAATACTTACCATCTAACATTTCTACAAGATGTCCTAAAAAACCGAAGCCTGTAATATCTGTACAGCTATTAACATTAAATCCTTTCATCATATCAGCAGCATATTTATTCAAAGTAGTCATTTGTTTGACACTTTGCGCGAATGCTTCTTCTGAACATTCTTTTACCATATGAGCTGTATTAATAATACTAATTCCTAGTGGTTTAGTAACGATAAGCATATCTCCTGGCTTACAATTATTATTTTGTAAAATTTTATCAGGATGCACTACTCCCGTTACAGATAATCCGTATTTTGGTGTCGCATCATGGATAGAATGCCCACCAGCAAGAACTCCTCCAGCTTCATGAACTTTTTCTGCTCCACCTTTTAATATTTGGTGTAAAATCTCTAAATCCATATTTTCTGGGAAGGCTACAATATTTAATGCCGAAATTACATCGCCACCCATAGCCCACACATCGCTTAGTGCATTTGTTGCCGCTATTTGACCATAAAGGTAAGGATCATTTATCATTGTTGTGAAGAAATCCAACGTCTGGATTATAGCCTTATCATCAGAAATCTTATAAACTGCTGCATCATCCGATGATTCGTATCCTACTATTAAATTTTCATCATATTTCTTTGGAAGATCTTTTAATATATCTGATAGAGCCCCCGGCCCTATTTTTGAGTTTCAACCTCCACAAACAATCATATTCATTTTCTTTTCTGTCATGCTTACCTCCTGCACTATTATATAATATAATTATACTACCTTATGTTGATTTTTAAAAGTATTATTTAGTTTTTTAATATAAAAGAAAAAGAAAACTTAAGTGAGAATTCACCTAAGTTTTCTTCTTAATTAATATCTTATATTTTAGTATCTTTTTCCATCCAAGTAAACTGATGGAATAGGAGTTGTTCCTTGGAATGCTCCGCTATTATTTTGGTGGTGTACTAATGCTACTCTTCCTCCAGAAATAGTTACTCCTACACCAATTTCAGTAGCTGATTTTGCTAATAGCGTATTTCTATGACCATAAGGGAATGCTGTTGTTACATTTCCTATTTCATGGTATAAAGTATCTAATAATCTTTGTGCTACTTGATCTGGAGTTCCATTATTTGTGTTAATAGCAACATTATAAAGAATATGTTGCGCTCCTGGATATCCAGCTTGTGCTGCTGCTGCTTTTTCATATGAACCTGCTGGTCCGTGAATTGCTGCATTGAACGCACCTTGTAATACTGTAACAGAACGTGCTTTTGTCCCTGCATTTAAAGCTGCATTTTCTTTTAATACGCTTAAGCCATTCATTGCACGTAAGGCATTTACTTTACTGATATATGCTTGTCTAATTTGCTCTTCACGAGTTGTTGCTTGTGGCGCTGGTGCTGCAGCCTTTGGTGTAGCTGCTGGTTGTGCCGCTTGTTTTGGCGCTTCTTGAGCTTTTGCAGTATTCGTTACTTTTGGTGCTGCTGGTGTTGCATTGTTCATAATTGTTGGAGCTTTTGGTGCAACCGCTGCTGGTGCATTTAAGAATGTTGCTGCTCCTGCTGGTTTATTAGAAGGTTGTGCATCCCCTGTCTCAGGTTTTAGAACAGCATTTTCTGTTGGTGTTGCAGGTTTAGCTGCTTCAGTAGATTTTTCTGTTTCTTTTGGTTCTGCTTTTGGTTGTTCTTCTTTTCCACTAGTCGAATTGTCTGCATCAGTGCCTTTTTTGTTTTCTTCTTGTTGTGCTTTAACTTCTGGTGTCGCTATTTCGTAACGAACAGAAATTTTAAATTTGTATCCACCAGCTTCTGCTGTAGTATTAACAGTCTTTCTTTCTACTGCTGTATGTGGTAATTTTTTAGTAGGTGTTTTTGATTTTAGATCAAGTTCTACTTCTACAACTTCTCCAACCTTAATTATATCTCTTTTAATAACAAACTCAGCTTTGCTTTCTTCTACAACGATACGCGCAACTACATTTGCTACTTCTTTTTCAGCTGTTAAACGTGCATAGTAATTACCATTTTTTTCATATACACTCACTTTTACTTCTTTAACATTTACATCTACCGCTGCATTGTTAACTTCTAGCGCATTTGTAGGCAACGCTGTTACACCTGTTAACAATACTAAACCGGCTAAAACTTTACTTGTTATCTTTAATCCTTGTTTTTTCATCAAATTGTTCTCCTTGTTAATTTATTAATTTTAAACTTTAATAGTCTCCTATATTATACTCCCCACGAGTTATAAACTTCAATAGATTTTCGAATTTGTAATGCAAATTCAATGTTGTAATATTGTTGAAATATTTCTTTTTAAAAATTACATTTTGTTTACTTATTAGTAAAAAATTAAGATAATTAGTTTTAAGGACTAAATTTTAAGTATAATTTTAATTATATTTAAGGTTTAGTTTTTATAATGTTTATATAACTAGTAAATAGTTATAAACTTCATAAACTTTCCTTTTCTATAAAAAGGCCGAGACTGATGTGCTCGGCTCTTTTTTTATAAATTTTTCAAATAAAAAAAAGAGAATTAACCATAAATTTATGGAAATATTCTCTTTAATTTTATTTCATCATCTTTTGAATGTTTTTAGGAATCATGACTACTTCAGTAGTCAAATCTTTCGAGCCAAAACTTGGATCAATGCACTCTTGCCAATATTCAAGATGTTTTTTATCTATTTCATAATCAGATGTTTCTATATCTTCACCTTGCTCACCTTGAACAGAATACCAATATAAATATTCTTCTCCATTTAATTCTTCTCGAAAAATAGTTTCAACATACATTTTTTCACGTTCTAAAGTTAAAAGAACACCTTCCATATTATCATTCAGAAATTTTAACCACTCATCTACTTTGTGACTCATTCCTGGTTTTACTCTAAATCTAGTAAGTTCCACAATCATAAAATTATCTCCTTTAATTTTTCGTTAATCTACGCTCTATATAAAATTTTTCTTGATTATTTATAAATATCTTCTTCTAATTGTTTACTTTGCTGAAACAGAATGCTACCATCTTCATTTATAATAACAATATTTAATTTTCCTCCATAAACACAGCCCCCGTCTATATTTATACGATTTTCTCGAATATCATAATAAGGTTCTTCTCTTACCGGACTGTGCCCATGAAAAATCTTTTTATCGTACTTTTTATCACTACTTAAATACGGCTCTCTTATCCAGACTATATCTCTATGTTCTTGATTCCAAAAATTTTTATTAAAATCTACTCCCGCATGAACAAAATAGTAATCCCAAGACTCATAGCGTGTCTGAAGTTTTTTTAACCATAGTCTTAATTTTTTATATTCTCTAGCAAATTTTTTAAAATAATATCTTCTATTTTCTATTGTCGCTTCTGGATAAAACGACTGTAATGTTGTTAATCCATTATTTCTAAAATAATGATCTTGGCGCCGATTATCAAGTACGTTATATCTCGCTTCTTTTAGTGCGAGATTAAACATATCTTCATGATTTCCCAATAAAACAACATGGTGAGAATAGTCTTTCTGTAAATTGTAAAAATATTCCCACACTAATTTTGTATTTTTCCCTCTATCACACATATCCCCAAGACAAATAAGTTTATCCTCTTCAGGATTGAATTTCACTTCATCTAACAGTTTTTTCATAGTATAATAACTACCATGAATGTCTGAAATAATAATTTTCCTCACAAACTCACCTACTTTATAAACACTCTCTCGTATATTCCTTATAATAAAATATATCCCCTTATATCGAATTTGTTTATTTTAATTATTTTTATATCATGTACTCTGGCTCTACATCACTGTCCCTTATGTCTTTTTGATACCACACCACATCATACCAACGGTTAAATTTATAGCCCACATTTTGAAAATATGCTACTTTTCTAAAGCCATGTTTTTCA
>ERZ773018.1922-NODE-1922-length-10767-cov-5.231889_pt1 | contig 10767 bp, 15 predicted proteins | sample MGYA00580840_ERZ773018 | MGnify/ENA primary metagenome ERZ773018 (study PRJEB29015, sample SAMEA2738125) | human oral metagenome | biome: human oral; feature: human-associated habitat; material: saliva | place: China | collected 2256 ... | reverse complement strand
CGTTACCCACGAAAGTGGATACGGGAATACAATTGTTGACGGACGTGAGAAAAACTAGTGGTCAAAATCTAATATTGACTACAATTGACATGGTTTTTCAGAGCAGAGACAAACTGAACAAAAGATTTTAAAAATGTTGGAACGTAAAAAACGTAAGGATTTCGTGCGAAATGAAATGAATCATGCGGGTGGATTCTTGAAGCTCGCACTACTTGAGTTTGCATTAATTATCGGAATCGCACTAACTGGGATGTATGTATTCCATGTGTTGAATCCATTTATCATGAATTCATTTGCAATTAGACTTGGTGTTGTATTCGTTACTCTAGTAATTGGATTGATTTTGACTAAGAAATTCTTGCAAATCCACATGTGGGGTTGCAAACGATTCGGAATTGACGATTGGGATTAGGAGGACGCTGACTAATGCGTGAAATTATTATAATTTCGACAGCAATGATTATTATATTCTTGATGAGTCTTGTTATTAGTCGAATAAAATCAACAAAAGTTGCTATAGTCATTGGAGTATTTTTAACTGTAGCTGCTGGGTTCAGTGGATATTTTACACGAACATGGGAGTTCAGACAGCAAGTACTTGAGTGGGCGACTCCGAGTGGTGATGATTACGTTTTTACATATAGAGACAAAGAATTGTTGTTTTATATTGGAGTTGCACTAATATTATGCATGCTATTACTAGCAGCTTTGTGTGCATTTATTGATGTGAAGGCGGAATCGATTCGTTCTATCGTCTACATTCCAGCGATGATGTTATTCGTAATGGCGTTCACCGGTACTAGTTACAGAGGTTCAGTGAATGCGTTCAAGAATGTTAGTGAAAATGTGATATCGAAAGAATTACTATATCACGTTGGAGACGAGCTTAATTTTGAAATTGGTGGAATTGAGACGGACAAGCCGATTCAGTGGACTTCAATCACTACACCGTTAAACATTGACTCTTTAAAGAAGAATATCTATTGGCGAGTGACCAAAAACGAGGTAGCGTCAAGAATTGATAATATTTATAGAACGGAATACAATTTCGTTGGCGTTGGTGATGATATACGTTTATTTGAAAAGTGGGTACGAGTGTCGGGTTCACAGTTGCGGGCTACAAAAATCACACGTAAAACAACAGAAGTTGTAAGTAGTAGTGAACATTATCCAGACATTACGACAACTGGAAAACGATATTACATGGTCGTGGACTTAGAACCAGCTGACAATGACTGGAAATCGAAATTCGATGACTGGAAGAAGACGGTGGATGAGTTGAAGAGAATCGCTCAACCGAAAGACAAAGAAAAGAATTAATGTTAGCTTAGAAATAGGTAATGATGAAAGACACTCAATTGAGTGTCTTATTTTTTATTGCTTTGATGTTACAAACGTTTTCATTCAATTTTCATGTAATTTCATTGTCATAATGATAGTTTTGACTATGTACTCAAATCGGAAGTTATGTTACAATAAAAATAAGAAATATTATGCAAAAGTGAGGTTTGAGCAATGAATAAATATTTAGAATATTTAGATAAATTAAATTCTTTAGTGGATACTAATGAGTTAGAAAGAGTACAAGAGGATTGTCAACGACAAAAGTTACAAGTACGTAAATGGGGTCGTTTAAGTTCCATAGCTATACTATTGACAATCGGTCTATGTATCCCAGCTTTTGATGGTTTGGGTGAATTACTACGTTCGGTATTATATGGTTACAAATATAATGGTGGTGAGACTGTGCTCTGGTTAGCTCTATATGTCATCGTAGTTGCATTTACGCTTTGGGTGATAATGACTTATATTGACAGCAATTACAGGTTGAGTTCAATGTTAGGAATTTCTTATGTCGAACATAGTTACTCTACTGTCAGAAATACTATCGTCGATGAGGGCGAGGAATTCATGCGAAAACTATTTGTGTGGGAGCGATTGTACACAATGACAGTTGACGATAAGCGTAAATATGATTATGTGCTAAAAGTGATTCGTACATTACGATTGGAGTACGAGCGATTCGAGAACAAAGGAGTGTGACTTTAGTGAACGAATATTTGGACTATTTAGAGAAACTAAACTCATTAGTAGACAAGGACGAGATTCTATTCAAGTCTGCTAAGGCTATTGTTATTAAAGACCGTAAGAGATTATGGGATTGGACTTTTTGGTTGAGTCTACTAACAGGAATTTTGTCAATTGGCGGAACGATTATGAGTATGACATCATACTACTATCACCATCAAGGCACATGGGTAACACCACTTGTGATTGGAATGATTTGTGTGGTGTCGTGGGTATTAGCTACTGTAGCAGCAAGTAAGTCAATCGACTACTATAACGTATTATTAGATTTAGAATATGCTTCACCAATTGATTCTAGTTATGCTATTGTTAGAAATGCAATTGTCGACGAAGGCGATGAGTTTATAAAAACGCTATTTGGTTGGTCAAAATTGTATGTTCTTTCTAGCGAAGACTGGGCGAAATACGGGTATGTGTTACATGTCATTGATTCATTGAGAGAAGATTATAAAATTATTGAAAGTAGGGAAAACAAATGAAAAACTATTTGGACTATCTAGAAAAATTGCAAAGTAAAATGGATTTCAGTGAGAGTGTTGACGACGATAAGGTCACACTTTATTTTGAACTACGAAATGTCAATCGAAGATTATCTAAGCTATTCATTGTGACTCTTGTGATTCTAGAACTATTCTTGTGGGTTCTAGGCATTCAAATGAATGTGGTGAATCGTAACATCATTGCAGTGCTTATGGTGTCATCTCTGGTATTATTAGGATATGGTATGATTCGACATGGTTTTGATTCTATACATTACAACAACATGGTATATCTTGAACGAGATAAGATTTATTTTGCGAATTACGATACCATCAAAAATGAAATTTTAAATGACGGTGATGAACAAATGAAACAATTAGTAACATGGTGGCGAATGTGTGAACTCACAACTGAGGATAAAGAAAAATATGCAGAGCTACTACGTATTGTGCATGATGTTTGTCGTGAGTATACGATTTTGTGAAGGTAATTGATTATGGAAAAGTATATAGAAATGCTACAGAAAATTAGGGATGGTGTTCATATTGAACGATTACTAAATGAATCACCTTCATGGATTGAAATTGCATTGATTATTTCAACCACAGTAATGGGAGTTGGGTTCGTTTTGATGTTAGGAATTCTGTCACTACATTCTAGCTCTACCAGTTCTATTGTGGCGGAGGGATTAGCTATAGTAATGTCGTTCGCCGGAGTGTTGGTAACTACGGTGTTGTTTTTGTATAGCTTGTATACCACACATCAAGTAGAACACTTAACTCCAACGTCGGAATCAGAAGTTGTAACATACGTTTCTCAACTGAGTAACGATGAATACAATGAATTAAAACAACAAGTAGAATTAAATCGTGACTCGGAACTTGAGGATAGCGATTTGAAAGCAATCAACAATTTACTCATCAAGAAAATGCTACCACGACGTAGTAGCATTATTTTCTTTAGAACTGGAGCGATTGTAAATGAACGAATATACTGAATTATTAACAAAAATCAAAGACATGGGAATTTCACCAGCTGCTGTAGATGGTGTTGTTGAGATGATTAGAAATACATTTGTGATTGGATTTCTGATGAATAGATAAAATAGGGAAAAGGAAGTGGTGACAAGTGAGTTATTTAGAATATATTAATAAACTAAGTGAATTGAAGCAAACGATTGTTGGATATGGGGATTCGCTAAGTGCACTAGGAAACTTGTTTGTTCTTTTAGGAAAGTTAGCACTAACGACTATCGTTGTCGGAGCATTGGCTATGATTATAGCGGTAGTGGTAGATTGGTTTATTGAAAAATTAATGGGCGGGATATCTAGAATACTCAAGGAGAGTATTGGGGTTAACTCATATGTGTTGTTCATGTTCATAGCGATGGTGGGTACACTGGGGAGTTTTGCAATTCTCAATAGTGTCGGTTTTATCAGTGCAATCAGCAATCAGGGTGATGAAAAGTCCATAACACATAGTGATTCGTTGATACAATTACATAATGACTTAGTAAATTGGAATGATTCTGATTTTAATGAGTTGTGGAATTCGACTGTAAAATACAAGTTGACTAAAAGTGACGATGACGAATACTGGGAAGTAGTTAAGGTTATCAAAGAAGTAAAATCGGATAGAGATAAGTTGAAGGAGTGATGTGAATTGAATCATACAGAATTTATTAATAAGTTAGAAGAATTATCTCAAGTCATTCAAGGCACACCAGTATCCGAATGGGATTTGTTTACAGCTCAAGTGACCGCATATATGACGATGATTTTTGCTTCTTTAATTATAGGATTTCTAATGGCTGCTCCATTGATAGCTATGCACTCCGCTGTAACTGACGAAATAAAAGATTCTGGAGCTACCAGCAATGCACCGCTTTGGTTCTTATCAATGTCAATAGCGTTAGTAATCAGTATCCTAATTGGTGTGATGGCTTGGTGTCTAGGACAACAATTCATTTCTGGTTCAGCAAATCATGCAAGAGAGCTACAGCAGCAATATTATGTACATCAACGAGCGTCAACTGATTTATACAATCAGTTGGTGGACATGACTGACGATGAGTTTAATGAGTTATCGAATGCGAGTTCAAAATATGAGCTAACACGGGAACAAGAGCACAAATATAAATATGTCAAGAGAGAAATTAAAAAAGTGGACAAAATGAAACGTAATACTAAATAAAACATCGCATGGGACACAACAAAGTTGTCACACTAGGCGATGATGTGGAGCTAGTACGTTAACATTAGCTTTTTACTTTAGGTCTGTACTCCATGCGTATCTATGTTATAATGATAATGAGGATTATTATATTGGAATAGGAGATTGAGTATGACTTTAAAAATTAAGGATGATAACTTAAATGAGTTGGATGATTTTCTACGTACTCATAAGAATGATTCTACAGATTGGTATATTTTCGTACATGACAAGGATTATATTGAAGTGGACAAAAACTGCGTATGGATTAAAATTCCAGAGTCTTGTTATAAAGTCTACACACTATGGTCGGAAGGTCTAAAAAGATTTGTGAACGACAATGATGTGCTACATGTGAATCCAAACTTACTAGAAAACTTAAACGGTATGTCAAGATTGTTTAAAGACTGTAAGATTAAATCGTCGAATAATCGTTGGAACTTACAAGATACTACTGGTTTTTACGCAGTAAAAGCGTTTGAGGGTACTCGATTCAAAGGTGAGGTTCAAGATGTTACGATTACGAGTAACATGTTAGATGCTACTCGAATGTTTGCAAATTCCGATGTGGAATCAGTTTCGTTTATAGACACGAAATTTTTAGACATGACAGAACTGTTTTTAGATTGCAAAGTAGGGACTGTTCTACTCAATAATTGTAAATGCACTGATACATCGACGGAAGACATGAAATGTAGAGACATATTCACAGATTCCATGGTTAAAAAGATAGTATTTATTGATTGTGAAAGTAAACTCATCGATAGTATTATGTATACGTTGAATGGGAAAGATGACTTTGACAACGTGGAAGTGATAATTACAGAAAGTGAGGAATTGTGGTGATTGGTTATGTTGCGACGCACAAAGATGACTATAATGTAGGTGAGACTTACAAGGTAAAAGGTTTGCCGAAGGTGGAGTCGGAGTACGGATATGTGGTTTATACTTCTCTAACTCTTGCTATTATAATGTATGGTATGGTGGAAGAAACTAGGATTTATGAAGCTGAGATTTTGGGAGCGACTGAAAAGGAAAGTTTCGGTAGATATGTCAGAACAAACAAGATGAGAGTAATTAAAGAAATAACAACGGATGAACTTTTTGAATCTGACGATGACGAGTACGCTAAGGTTCTAGCTTATATAAGAGAACCAGAAAGACCGGGAATGATTGAGTATCTGAACAAGATTGTACGACCGACAATGCAGTATACATTATCAATGGCGGTTTGGCGATTGACAGGTAATCGATATTTTGATGTATTTAAGCGTAGCAGTTATGATGTAATACGAGAGTTGGTTGCGCAGTACGGAACACGTACGCAACGATGGTATCTAATAGATGACGAGGACGCAGGCGTTCGTAACGCAGTCGCCATGTATGGTGACAATTCTCATCGCGAAGCACTCTTGTACGATAGGGACGATGATGTTAGAGAATCGGTTGCTAGGTTTGGAAACGATAAATTACGAACTCAATTACTAGATGACGATGACTGGAATGTATGCTTCACGATTATCATGTTTGGAAATGACAAACACAGGGAGTACCATTTAGACAGAGTTTTCAACGACGAGTGGACGTGGAATTTTATTTATGAAAACTCAGGAAAACGACTAAGAAACAAAATGGACAAAATGCTAAAAGAAAGGAATGGTGAGTAAATGAAGGGTTACAAGATTTATGATGAGGATTTTTGGTGGATTGAAGACTGTCCATGTGAGGTTGGGGAAACTTATGAATCAGTTGTCGACAAGGATTGGCAGCATGGAGATAACGAGTTTAAGTTTTGTGAGCACTTTGATGCTATTTTCGTTGGGCGTAGGCTATCACCTAAGCTTCGAATTTTTGAGGTAAAGGCATTAGGCAACGTAAGACATGAACACATGCGTGAGAGTACGAACAAAATCAAAATCTTACGTGAGTTACAATTAGAAGATTTTATTGAAATTGATACAAACTATTCTAAATTATATGCGTTTTTGAAATACAAAAACACACCATATTCATGGAATGATTTTATCAAAAGCTCTTATGCACCAATTAGGGAACTAGCTGTTGAGTTCGGGAATACGTATGTTCGTTGGAAACTAATAAATGACAAGTCTTGTATGGTGAGAGCTGCTGTGGCTAGATTTGGTTCTAATTTACAACGATGGTTATTGATTAACGACCAGAATCATGAGGTTCGAAGGAATGTAGCAAGATATGGAACTCACAAGCAACGACTCCGGTTGGTTAATGATGAGAATAAAGAAGTTAGACGAGCAGTCATTGACTCGGACGATGGAAGATTGTTTGATAAAATGATTACTGACTCATGTTATGAAATTAGAGCAGAAATTGCTAGACGTGGTAATCGTCACCATAGAGATATTCTAGCACATGACAATAACCCACGTGTGCTACGGGTCGTTTTTAGATGTGGAAATGTCGAGCAGCAAGATTATATTGCTCGAAATTGTTCTGACAAGAATGTCATCATGGAAATTATGGAATATGGTAATGACTATCACATTGACATGGCTAAACGAAACGCTCCATGTTTGTTTAAGGGGGTGTTGTTAGATGGATAATTACATCAACAAAATTCATGAAATTATCGAAAAAGTAAATCCACAACTATATGTGGATGTCCGATACTCACAACAAATAGAACTGTATAAGTTTTCGCTTGTAAGTATTCTGATTGGTATTGGGTTATTGGCTATTGCATGGTGGGCGTCGGAGTTTACGAAAATCGATGTAGACTGGATTGTTCGTACAGGAGGTTTTGTCATCTGTTGCGCAGTACTCATGTTATTATCGACAATGTCATCTCATAAACCGGAGGTACGTGATGCACTAGATTCGACTTCAAAATCAGCTATTTCTGATTATGTGGGGAATTTAAGTAATGATGGATACATTGACGTGGAGAAACAAGTGAGAGCTTACGGTCACCAAGTCTCATTAGATTCTGAGATTGAACGAGCAGTGAATAATTATTTATTGGAAATATTGGACAAGTAGGATTCTACTTGTCTTTTTAGTTTAGGTCTGGACATTATTCCAATATGTGATATACTATAAATATAAAGATAATTAATATATTTATAGGAGATGAATTAAAATGAAAGCATACAAAGGATTCAATCCAGATTTAACGTGGGATGGATTTCAGTTTGAAATTGGTAAAACTTATGAAGTGGACGGAAAGCCAATCTATTATAAGAATGGCTTCACTGCTTGTGAGAATATAGATTCTGTATTTATAGAATGCGGACTTCGTAATGATAATATAATTTGCGAGGTGGAAGTGCTAGGCGATACTGACAGAGACGGAAATAGTTCGAGAGTAGTTACAAACAAGATTAAGATTATTCGGGAATTGACAGTGGAAGATTTGTTGAAGTTCAACACAACTAAAACGTTAATTAAAGCAATCATTTTAGACCCAAGTATCATAACGGATGATATGTTGAGTCATAGTGATTGGGGAGTTCGTGTGACTATTGTAGAGCTTGGGAAAAATCGACACAGAAATATTTTAGTGAATGACAATCATTTTAAGGTTCGTATTACAGTTGCTATTTACGGAACAACTAAGCATCGAGACATTTTGATAAATGATTTGAATGTATGGGTTCGTTGTTATGTCGCTCGTTACGGTACAAACAAGCATAGAAATATTTTAATTGACGACCAGCATTGGATGGTGCGAAAATATGTTGCAAAATATGGTACAAACAAGCAAAGAGACATTTTGAAAAAAGATAAGGATTATGATGTAGTTAAAGCTGCTTGGAAGTACTATAAATAATGGAACTACATGTCTAGTGGGACAGTCGAAGTTTTTTTCGACTGTCTTTTCTTTAAATCAAATTGTCAGACAATTCTCACAATTCAATTTAGGTCTGTACTCAATCCGAGTATATGATATACTATAACTGTAAAGATAAGATGTTCTGTAGTAGAAGGAGACTGATTTAAAATGAATACATTAGAGACTGATATTTGTAATCACATGCTTGAGCATGGGATATTTGACACTATGATTCGATATAAGAAAGATGCTCAACAACTCGGTGTCATTTTTAAACGTATCCACGGTATGTACCTCAGTCAATATTGCATCGCACATAACCTCAAAATACCCAAAACAAAACGTACGTGGCAAGAGAAAGCACGGATGATATCGGAAACCTTTAATCAACAGATAGTGGAGTACACTGAGGTACGTAGAACTAAAAATCCACTAACGTTGAAATGTTTGGAGTGTGGCAAGGAGTACTCGACATCATGGGACCAGTTCAATAGTGGTCAAGTGTGTTCTTGTGTAAAGAGTTATCAAAAAATGGTAGTTGGTACGGAATATTACGTGGGGCAGTTTCTAAAGAACAACTGGGAACTCACAAATCCAGAAGATTTCGTCAATAGTCACAGTGTGTTGACACTCAGACACACATGTGGGCAGACTCGAACCGCCATGGCTAAAACATTACGACAACAAACAGGTATATGTCCATGTCAACAATATTCCAAAGAGCGTGTAGAACCCACCCACAAAAAGGTGGATTCAGTCATCCCACCACACATCCGTGAAACATTGATTGAGTGGGGAATGCCTAGCAGTCAAATTGGAATACTGCGCAAGCGTGTCAAACGTATCAACGGTGTCGTTAGTGAGGTATCTCAGACAGAGTTACGTGTAGAAACACCTAACGGTGAGGTGACGATGGCGATGTTTACTTCGAATGATAACCCGATTGTTCGTAAAATGTATGACCATGGCTTGACCAAAAATCAAGTTAAATATTTGATGGCAAAGGCTAGAAAATATGGATATACCATCATCGATGTCACGAAAGAGTATATCATCGAGCAACACGAGTGTGGATATATTTACAAACATCGTCGGAAAACGAACATACACCATCCAGTGTGCCCTTGTCAAATGGACAAACAATTCCACGAAGATTTGAAGGCGTATCCGTTGCAACAATCCTTTGATGAACGATGGACGTTGGTCGAATACACTGGCAAATCTAAGCCCATTACCATCAAATGTAAGAAGTGTGAACACGTTAGAACGTTGAAAAACATATCTAAGTTTTACTATCATGTTCGATGTGGATGTGAAGATACGATATCTTACGGTGAACGAATGATATTTAATCTATTGAACCACAATAAAATCCCATTCGAACGCCAATACATGTTGGATAACAAGCGGTTTGATTTTTATTTACCGGATAGCAATCTGCTGTTGGAGTATGATGGAATCCAGCACACCATGGATGTCCCATGGTGGGGAACAACCAGAAAATCCCAACAGGAAAACGACGCTTTGAAAGATAACATTGCGCAGACTCATGGGTACACACTCATCCGGTTCTCGCACGAAGACAACATCGACAATATCATCCGTGAATTAAGTCCATACGTGCAGTTAGAAAAACGAAAAGGATTCGATTACAACAAACCAGTGAAATTGTTACCGGATGAGGTTCTTGATGACTATGTTCACATGACGTATCAGCAGCTGCGGCAAAAATATAAGGGGTTGGGTCTCTCGCTCAGTCTCGTCCGATTGAACAAGGAGTTCAAATCAAAATACGGTGCGACGAAAACAGACTATCGACGACAAGCTGGGATAAACTCACCGTTCACCCGACCTAAAAAGAAACGAAAGAAAGACTAACCAAGAGAAGTTGCTCTATGTGGTAATGGCAAAATCATAGGACTCAATTAGTCGATGATATTGACTCGTATGTTAGATGCAATGTTGCTAGGTATGGTAATCGAAATCTTCGTAAGCGATTGATGCACGACTCCGATGATGATGTCCGAAATACTGCTAGATACCGAAGTAGATTTTAGGTAGGACTATAGAATTGTCAGACAATTCACTCAATTAGATATATTCTAAGTAAATTCAAAAGTCCCGAAATCTAGAAAGTTTTCGGGACTGGAGAATAAAAAAAAAAAGATGTTCGACGATTC
>ERZ773018.1921-NODE-1921-length-10767-cov-14.819268_pt1 | contig 10767 bp, 9 predicted proteins | sample MGYA00580840_ERZ773018 | MGnify/ENA primary metagenome ERZ773018 (study PRJEB29015, sample SAMEA2738125) | human oral metagenome | biome: human oral; feature: human-associated habitat; material: saliva | place: China | collected 2256 ... | reverse complement strand
GAGTTTATATCTTTTTTACAAAAATAACTACCGAATTTTCGGTAGTTATTTTAAATTTACATAATATTAGATTTTCTAATTATCAACACAAAATTAGCTTTTTACTATACTTTTGTTAATTAAAACTTATTCAGAAACTCTAATTTCACAATATAATCAAGAAAGCTTATTAGAAAAAAGTCTATAAACAATATGTTTAAAATTACTAGTATATTTTTCACTAGTAATCTTTTTAAATATTTATTTTCTTCTTTTGAAATTGTATCATCTCTTTTTAATCTTTTTAAAATAATACAATCATCAATTAAACTAAATAAAGAAAATATACTACCTAACAATATAATACTAGTAAAAGTAAAATAAACATTACTTGACATACAAACATCTCCTATTCTTACAGTAATTTAATAAATTCTAATTATCGCAAAATAATTCCTAAAGATATAATCATTTTTAATACTTTATTTTTCATAACGCTACTCCTATTTAATTTTCTATTATATACTTTTTTTATTAAGATTTTTAAAATCACTATATCTGTTTACATATGAGCTAAAACCATCTCCGTTTTTATATCTTAAATAACTCCCTTATGGGACTACTGGTGTCTCCATTCTTATATCGATAATAATTTCTATAATTCATGCTTATACCTCTCACTATAAAGTGTAACAAACCATAACTGTGTTAATTTAGTTAGATTATAATAAAAAAATAACTAAATGTCAACAGTTTTACTGTCAACACTTTATGTTTTTAAACAATTAAAAAAAGCATAGAAAATACTATTCTATACCTTTTCTTTGCTAAATAAAATTTATTATTAAAGGAATTAAAATTACAGCTAAAATTCCTGAAATTGAAATTGAAACTGTAGCAATCGAGCCTTCAATTTCTCCAATCTCCATCGCTTTTGCAGTTCCTAGAACATGACTACAAGAACCAAGTGCAACTCCTTTTGCTACTTTATCATCTATTTTAAAAATCTTAAAAATTAACTCCCCTACACTATAACCTATAATTCCACATATAACTATAAAAACCATGGCTATTTCAGTAATAGCTCCTATTTTCTTAGATATTTCATAGCCTATTGCAGATGTCACAGATTTTGGTAACATCGATAATATAATTTCTTTGTTTATACCAAATATATTACATAAAAATATTCCGATTATTACTCCAATACTTATTCCAACGATACATCCTAGTAATATTGGAAGAAAATACTTTTTTATAATTTCTAAATTCTTATAAAGAGGTACTGCTAATACTACTGTTGCTGGTGCTACAAAAAAAGTAATTATATCAGCTCCAATCTTATAATTTGAATAAGGTATCTTAAAAGTCAAAAGTACTAAAATTATAAGAACAGAAGATGTAACCATGGGACTTAGAAATTTTAGTCCTAATTTTACTTGAATTTCGTATCCTATAATAAATGTTATAATTGTTAAGAATATTCCAAAAAGTGGACTATTAATTATTATCTGCATTTTGTTCTCCTTTTACAAAAATCTTTACAAAAAACGAAGTAGCAAATGAAGTAATAGTTATTGATACTACTACACTTACAAATAAAATTAGAAATATTTGTAAAAACTTTCCATTAAAAAAGTGAAACTTATCTATAACTCCAATTACTAATGGGGTCATAAAAAGTGTAATACTTTCAAGTAAAAACTCTGAAACTTTTTCTATTTTTTTTAAATCAATTATTTTAAAATATAATAATGCAACTAGAAATAACATTGATAAAATTGTAGCTGGAATTGGAGACTTTAAAAATATTTCCAAAACAGTTCCAATAAACAAAAAAATTAAAATAATCAAAAATTCATAAATATGTTTAATACTTATCATCTCCCAAAATAATTAAAGGGTTATTACTAACCCTTAAATTTCAAATATATCATATTTACCATACAATTCATCCAAATATACTATTGCTAGAACAGTTGGACCAGTATGACAACCTATAACAGCATCTACTCCACTAATTATTATATTGTCATTATTAAATTCAGTTTTTAATAATTCTTTTATTTCATTAGCTTCTTCTTCGCAATCTCCATGAAGAATCAGTATAGTTTGTTTATCCAATACACTTGATCTACTTTTTATAATATCTAAAAATTTCTTTTTAAAAGCTTTATTTCCTCTAACTTTATCAAAAAAGTTAAGTTTTCCTTCATCTTTTGAAATATCTAATATTGGACAAATATTTAATAAATTACCTAAAATAAATTTGGCTTTATTTAATCTTCCACCTCTATATAAATAAGTTAAATCATCTAAAGTAAATATATAATTTATATGTTTTTTGAAAAATTCTGTATATTTTAAAATATCTTCTACCGTTTCATTATTATCTATCATTTGTGCAACTTTTACAGCCAAAACACCATACCCAAAACTTGCACCTAAACTATCTACTATATGGATTTTTGAATCAGGAAATTCTTCAAGTAAATCATTTTTTACCATATTTGCAGTATTAAAAGTTCCAGAAAGTCCAGAAGATAATGAAATATAAATAATTTCATTATTGGCTAAAAGTTCTTCTTTAAAAGCATCATAAAAATCTTTATAAGAAACCTGAGAAGTTTTGTAGTTAACCCCTTTAGCCATATTATCAAATAATTTATACTTATCTATGTCTTTATTTAAAATATATTCATTTTCTCCGTCTGTAACACTCATATTAAATATATGAATTTTATATTTTTGGGCAATTTCTACTGGAATATCTGCTCCCATATCTGAAAATAACTTTATCATTTCTACCTCCATTTTAAAATTTACCTAGTCTATATAATATACTATTTTTTAGTTTTTTGCAAGAAAAAAATAGTTTTGTGATAAAACTATTTTTAAAATAAATATATTAATTTGTAATAACTAAATTAACAGGTAAATCAAATTCATTTATAGGAACTTTATCAATAATTTGATCTTTAAATGCAAGGGATATTGTATAACCTTTATAGTCTTTTAAATACCTATCATAATATCCTCCACCAAAACCAATCCTATAATTATCTTTGTCAAATCCAACACCTGGAACTAATATTAAATCAATCATATCTTTTTCAACGATATTTTCTTTTTTTTCTGGAGGTGTTTTTATTCCATAATAACCTTCAACTAGTTCATCTAAAGAATTGATTTTATAAAAAATCATATTCCTACTTTCTTTTTCGCATATTGGAGAACAAACAGTCTTACCTTCATTCAATAATTTTTCAATTATTGGATAAGTATTTATTTCTGTACCAAAAGGAATAGTAAGAGCTATACATTTTGCTTTTTTAAAATTTTCATTTTCAAATAGTTTATTATATATAGCTTTTTCAAATGATAATCTTTCTTTACTATTAATTGTTTTTAATTTTTCTAATATATCTTTTCTTAAAATCTTTTTGTCCATTAATAATCACTAACTCCTAGTAGTTTACGAACTTCTCCTACAAAATATAATGAGCCAAATGCAGAGATAACATCATCTTTGTTAGAAATACTAAAAGATTTATCTATAGCTTCTTGATAATCTTCAAAGCTATATACTTCTTTATCAGTTAAGCATCTTATTTTTTCTCTTAGATCAGAAGCATTCATGGCTCTATCCGAATCTGGTCTAACAGTTAAAAACACATCAAAACAAGGAATTATTTTTTCAAGCATCTCATTGTAATCTTTGTCTTCTAAAACACCAAAAATTGCTATTTTTTTTGTATTTTTATAATAAAAATTCATATTAGATATAAACTTTTCAACTCCATCAATATTGTGCGCTCCATCTAATATAAAATCAGGTTTTTTTGAAACTAATTCAAATCTACATGGCCAACTAACTGTAGAAAATCCTTTATATATACTTTCATCAGATATATCAAATCCCATGTTTCTAAGTTCAATAAGTAATTCTAAAGAAATAGTTGCATTATTAACCTGATGAGAACCTAATAAATTAATTTTTAAATTTTTAAAATTCTTATAGTTAATAACTTGTCCAGATTTTTTATTTTCTAAAATATCTATTTTTGATAAATCATTCACTATGACTTTTGAATTTTTTTCTTTTGCAACTTTATTAATTGTTTCCATAATCTCGTTGCTTTGAGCATATAATATTAGTGGAATTCCTTTTTTAATTATACCAGCTTTTTCAAGCGCAATTTCAGAAATTGTATTTCCTAAAAATTGTTGATGATCAAAGCTTATTGAAGTAATCATAGTTATTAGAGGTCTCTCTATTACATTTGTAGCATCAAGTCTTCCACCAAGACCTACTTCCATAATTGCAAAATCACACTTTTCACGGTAAAAGTACAATAGGGATACTGCCGTTATAAGTTCGAAATCAGCTGGAAATACTTCAAGAGTATTTGCAACATTTCTTACTTCATTCATTAATTCTATTAATTTATCTTCTGGTATATTCTTATTATTAATTCTAATTCTTTCTTCAAAGTTATATATAGATGGAGAAGTAAACATACCAACTTTATATCCTTGTGAAACTAAAACAGAGTTTACAAAAGAAGTGCAGGAACCCTTTCCATTGGTTCCTGCAATATGAATAACTTTTAATTTATCTTGTGGATTTCCTAATTTTTCCATAAGAATTTTTATATTTTGTAAACCTAATTTAACTCCACTGCAAACTTCTCCTCTAAGTTTTATCATTGCAGTTTCATAGTCCATATTATTTTACCTTTTTTCTAGCAGCAATTAAACATTTTTCAGCTAAAACTGATGTTGTAATTGATCCAATACCACCAGGTACAGGATTTATATAACTAGCAATTTCAGAAACTTCATCAAAATGAACATCTCCTGTTACCTTTCCGTTTTCGTCATAATTTGTTCCAACATCAACAACAATTGCACCTTCTTTAACAAAGTCTTTTGTAACAAAATGAGCTTTACCAATAGCTGAAACAAGAACATCTGCATTTTTACATACTTCTTTTAAATTTTGAGTTCTACTATGACATACAGTAACTGTAGCATTTTTTGCTAATAATAACATGGCAACTGGTTTTCCAATAACATTACTACGTCCAAGAACCACTGCATTTTTTCCAGATAAATCTAAATCATAAAATTCTAACATTTTAATTACTGCAGCAGCTGTACAAGGAATAAAACTATCTTCTTTAGGATAAAAAACTTCCCCAATATTGTATGGGCTAACTCCATCAATATCCTTTTTAGGATTAATTTTCATACCAACTAAATCATCATCAATATGTGATGGTAATGGTCTTAATAGTAAGAAACCATCAACATTATCATCGTTACCAATTTTTTCAAGTTCAGCAATAAAATCAGCTTCAGAAATATCTTCTGGAAAATGAAATTGCACACATTCAATTCCTAAAGATGATAATACTTTAATTGCTGCATTTTCATATCCAATTGAGTCGCTTCTATCTCCAACTCTAATAAAACCACAAGTTGTAATTTTTCCTTTTTCTTTTAATTCAGCAACTCCAGCTTTAATTTTTTCTTTTAAAGCTATAGCTACATCCTTACCTTTCATTATTGTTGTCATAACAATCTCCTTATTTTAAAAATCCATTAAAAATTTCTTCAAAAGCTTTATTAGCAAGTTCAGTTCCATCTTTTAATAGTTTCATGGATTTTTCATTTATAGTTTTAATATTTTCTTCATTTTTCATTGAAGAAGTATTTGCGAATACACTTAAACTTGCACCTTTAAGCGCAGATTCTAAGAATACAGCTCCAGTTGCAACATCTCCAATAAGATTTTGATTTCCAATTCTTATTAGTCTATCAACTAAACAAAGTGCCTCATAAGATTTTTCCATAATTTGTAATGGAATCATAGCAGCATTATAAAGATTAACCTCTAAAGCTTCTCTTTTTAATCTTTTTTCTTCATCAGTTGTTCTTGGCATCTTGTAACATTGAGATAGTGGATAAAATGCATCTGCATCTCCTTGAACAAGTTCTTTTAATGAAACAATTAATTCATTGTATTTCTTAATTTGTTCCAAAATTTCTTCTTCAACATCTTTAAATTTTTCATTACCAGTTGTATAAATTGCATCCATATTTAGAAGTGCTACTCCTAAAGCACCAACAAGGGCAGAAGCTCCTCCGCCCCCTGGTACAGGTTGTTTATCTGATAATTCTTGTATAAATAAATTTATGGTTTTATCACACATTTTTTGTTCCATAAATTCCTCCTATTAACTAGAATAATCCAACTATTTTTCCATCATCTGTAATATCAATATTATTAGCAGCTGGTACTTTTGGTAATCCAGGCATTGTCATAATATCTCCACTGTAAGCAACAGCAAAACCTGCTCCTGCAGCAATCTTAATATCTTTAATATTTACTTTAAATCCTTCTGGTCTACCTACCTTATTCTTATCATCTGAGAAAGAATATTGAGTTTTAGCCATACAGATTGGAACATTTTTATATCCTAATTCTTCAATAGTTTTAATTTTCTTTTTAACTCCTGGAGAGAATGTTACTCCTAAACCACCATAAACTTTTTGAACAATTTTATTTAATTTTTCTTCTAGTGAATCTTCTATATCATAAATTTGGTTAATAGGTTTACTATTTTCAGCAAGTCTTACAACTTCATTTGCTAAATCAACAGCACCTTCTCCACCTTTTGCCCAAACATCTGAAAGTACAACATTAACACCTAATTCTTTACATTTATCTTCTATTAATTTTAATTCTGCTTCAGTATCTAATGGGAATTTGTTAATAGCAACAACGCAAGGAATACCAAATAGATTTTGCATATTTTCAACATGTTTTAATAAGTTTGGAAGACCTTTTTCTAATGCTACTAAATCTTCATTACCAAGTTCAGTCTTAGCAAGTCCACCATGCATTTTTAATGCTCTTACAGTAGCAACTACTACAACTGCATTTGGGTTTAAACCAGCAAATCTACATTTAATATCAAGGAATTTTTCTGCTCCTAAGTCAGCTCCGAAACCAGCTTCTGTTACAACATAATCTGCATATTTTAAAGCTAATTTTGTAGCAATTATACTATTACATCCATGTGCAATATTTGCAAATGGTCCACCATGAATAAATGCTGGAGTATGTTCTAATGTTTGAACAAGATTTGGTTTAATAGCATCTTTTAGTAAAGCTGCCATTGCGCCTTGAGCATTTAAGTCTTTTGCAGTTACAGGTTCGCCTTTTCTATTATAAGCAACAATAATTTTTCCAAGTTTTTCTTTTAAATCTCTTAAATCATTTGATAGACATAAAATAGCCATTACTTCTGATGCAACTACGATTTCAAATCCATCTTCTCTAGGAACACCATTAGATTTTCCATTTAATCCATCAACTATGAAACGAAGTTGTCTGTCATTCATATCAACAACTCTTTTCAAAGTAATTGTTCTTGCATCAATATCTAACTCATTTCCATGATTAATATGATTATCTAACATTGCAGCTAATAAGTTGTTTGCAGCACCTATAGCATTGAAATCTCCTGTGAAATGTAAGTTAATATCTTCCATTGGAACTACTTGAGCATATCCACCACCTGCAGCACCACCTTTAACACCAAAAACTGGTCCTAAAGAAGGTTCTCTAAGTGCAAGAGCTGTTCTTTTTCCAATTTTATTTAAACCATCACCAAGACCTACAACAGTTGTTGTCTTACCTTCTCCTGCAGGAGTTGGAGTGATAGCAGTAACTAAAATTAACTTTCCATTTGGTCTTTCGTTATAGTCTTTCAATTCATGTATATTTAACTTTGCTTTATAATTTCCATAAAGCTCTATAGCTTCTTCCGGAAATCCTAAGTAATCAGCTACTTCTCTGATAGGTTTCATTTTTGCTTCTTGAGCAATTTGCACATCTGTTTTCATAAAAATTCCTCCTTTTTATTAACAAAACAATTTTTAGGGAATCGTTATTCCCTCTATTCAGTATACAATTTATTTATTAATATGTCAATATCTTTTAATATAAAAAGTTTATTATACATGTTTAAAATCAAATATACACTTTAATTACAAAATACCCTTATAAATAATATATAACACAATAATTTTTAAAACTTTTTAATAATGTTTATAATAATGAACGTTTTACACTTAAAATTATAAATATTATTTTATTTATATTCAAATAAAAAAGTCGAATTATCTATACATATAATTCGACTTAGCATTATTTATTATTTTTATTTTACTTCTTTTTTATTATTTTTGATACTTCAGCTACTATAAATGGAACAAAAGCAAGTGGTATTGCTACTGATAATTCTTTTATTCCTAAAGTTACCGTATCAAAATATGGTTGTAGGAAAGGTACATAAACAACTATTAGCATCATTACAAATGATAAGGCAGTTCCATATACTAATGTTTTATTTGAAAACACACCAATATGGAATAAAGTAAATCTACTACTTCTAACTGAATAACTTCTTAAAAGTTCCGCAGTAATTAGTGTAAAGAATGCAACTGTTCTTGCACCTTCGATATGATTAGGATAATGATGCATTCCATAGAAATATGCTCCTAGTGTAGCTACTGTTATAGCTATAGATTGAGAAACAATACTATAAATCATTTCTTTATCTAAAATTGGTTCGTTAGGATTTCTTGGTGGAACTTCCATAATATCTTCATCACCTTTTTCAACCCCAAGTGCTAGAGCTGGAAAACTATCTGTAACTAAGTTTAACCAAAGTAGTTGAATTGGTATAAATGGTACTGGAATATTTAATAAAATAGAAATTAGTACTATTAATATTTCCCCAACATTACAAGATAACAAAAATGATACGAACTTTTTAATATTTGAATATATAATACGTCCTTCATGAACTGCTGAAACAATTGTAGCAAAATTATCATCAGTCAAGATTACATCTGAAGTATTTTTCGCAACATCAGTACCAGTAATTCCCATTGAAACACCAATATCCGCTCTTTTAATTGCTGGTGCATCATTTACTCCATCACCTGTCATAGCAGCTATATGACCATTCTTCTTTAATGCACTAACAATTTGTACTTTATTCTCAGGACTTACTCTTGCAAATACTCTTGTAGTTTTTACTACTTCACAGATTTCTTCTTCAGTCATCTTATTAAGCTCACGACCCATTATAGCTTTTGAATTTTCATCTAATATTCCTAAATCCTTAGCAATTGCAACTGCAGTTTCAAGATAATCCCCTGTAATCATTATTGGAATAATACCAGCTTTTTTACATTCTTTAATTGCTTCTTTTGCTTCCGGTCTAGCTGGATCAATCATTCCCATTAATCCAACAAAAATCATATCTCTTTCAATGTTTTCTGAAGTTTTATCATCTGGTAAAGAATCAAATTTTCTATATGCAAATGCTAATACACGAAGGGCTTGTTTAGCAAATTCACTATTTTGTAAAAGAACTTTTTCTTTTAATTCATTAGTAAATTCTTCTACTTTTCCATTTATTAAAATATATTTACAATTATCTATTACTATGTCTGGTGCACCTTTTGTAGCAGAAATAACATTTGATGAAAAAATATTCTCATTAAATGTTGTCATCATCTTTCTAGTTGAATCGAAAGGTATTTCAGCAATCCTTTTATGATTATCATTTAATTCATCTTTTAAAATACCAACTTTTTCAGAAAGTGTAAGTAACGCACCTTCAGTGGGATCCCCAGTTATTCTATAGTTATTTTCATCTTTAATAAGTTTTGCATCATTAACTAATGTTGAAATAGTTGAAATCGAAATAAAATTGTCTATTTCTTTAGCATTAACATTTTCTCCATTTAACGATACTTCACCAATAGGTTCATAGCCTGTTCCTTCTACATCATAAACTAAATTATCAACATAAACTTTTTTTACTGTCATTTCATTTTGAGTAAGAGTTCCTGTTTTATCTGAACAAATTACTGTAGTTGTTCCTAATGTTTCAACAGCTAATAGTTTCTTTACAATCGCATTCTTTTTAACCATTTTTGTCATACCAAGAGATAGTACTATTGTAACTATAGCTGGTAAACCTTCAGGTACAGCAGCAACAGCAAGAGATATTGCAGTTAAAAGCATTAGTAAAAATTGTTGTTTATATAAAAGTCCTACAATAAATACAACAATACAAACTCCCACTGTTATTAGTCCTAATGATTTTGATAAACCTGCAAGTTTTCTTTGAAGCGGTGTATCTTCATCTTCAAAAGAATCAAGTGTTGTTGCAATCTTTCCAATTTCAGTATTTTCACCAGTTGAAACTACTACTCCAAGGCCTCTACCATATGAGATAATAGTTGATGAATAAGCCATATTTTCTCTATCACCAATTTCAATTTCTCCATCATAAATTTTATCAGCAAATTTTTCTACCGGTACAGATTCTCCTGTTAATGAAGATTCATCAATTTTTAAAATAAAACTTTCTATCAATCTTAAATCTGCTGGTATAATATCTCCAGTTTCAAGTTCAACAATATCACCAACAACAAGTTCTGGAGATGGAATATGAATTAATTTTCCATTTCTATAAACTTTAGCCATTGGACTTGCCATTTTTTGTAAAGCTTCAATTGCTTTTTCTGCTTTTCCCTCTTGATTAAGTGAAAGAATTGCATTGACAACTACAATTGCAATAATTATAAAAGCATCTGTTATTTCACCTACAACAGCAGACATTATACAAGCACCAATTAATATTAAAATCATCGGATCTTTAAATTGGTCAATAATTTTTGAAAGAAGTGATTTTT
>ERZ773018.1917-NODE-1917-length-10780-cov-4.808578_pt1 | contig 10780 bp, 10 predicted proteins | sample MGYA00580840_ERZ773018 | MGnify/ENA primary metagenome ERZ773018 (study PRJEB29015, sample SAMEA2738125) | human oral metagenome | biome: human oral; feature: human-associated habitat; material: saliva | place: China | collected 2256 ... | reverse complement strand
CTATTTGATTTTTTATCTAAAATCTACATTCGTAACTCACTTATTTTTTTACTTTAGATTAAAATTTAATTTTGCAACAGCTCCTTTTTGTTTCTATAAAATATGATATAATTAAAAATAGTGAATTATTTTTTTTGGAGGGAGATATGGTTATTTTATATGCATTATTACAAGCAGTAATTATTTCAATAGTTATTATAATTGCTATTTGTATTCTTATTTTGTTAATAAAAAGAAAATTTAAAAATAAAGATGTTATTTCATTAAAAGGAGTTAAAACAGTAGTTTTTAATATAGGGGATCTTGTTGAAGACTATATGGTATCAGCTGTATCTATAAATAAAGCTTTATCACATGACATAGTTTTAAAAGCTTTAGAGAACTTAGTTGATGATAAAAAAATAGAAAAAATAATAATAGATGTTGATGAGATAGATTTATCGAGAGTTCACATTGAAGAAATAAAAGAAATTTTTAAAAAATTATCAGCTGATAAAGAAATCATTGCAATAGGAACTACCTTTGATGAGTATTCTTATCAAATAGCTTTACTTGCAGATAAAATCTACATGCTAAATACTAAGCAATCTTGTTTATATTTTCGTGGTTATGAATATAAGGAGCCTTATTTTAAAAATGTTTTAGCTACTTTAGGAGTTAAAGTAAATACTTTACATATAGGTGATTACAAGGTTGCTGGAGAAAGTTTTAGCCATGATAAGATGACTGAAGAAAAGAAAGAATCTTTAGTGAATATTAAAGAAACTTTATTTCAAAATTTTATAAACTTAGTTAAAGAAAAAAGAAAAGTTGATATAACAAATGAAATTCTTTCAGGAGATTTGATTTTCGCTAATTCTGAAAAAGCTAAAGAGTTAGGTTTAATTGATGGTGTATCTACCTATGAAGAAATAGGTGTGGACTATGATGAAGACACAGTTGACTTTGTAGAATATATTTCAGCCTATAAAAGAAAGAAAAATAAAAGCAAAAATACAATAGCAGTAATTAATCTTGAAGGGGAAATAGACATAAGAGAAAGCAGAGAATCTGTGATTAATTATGATAATGTTGTTGAAAAATTAGAGGTATTGGAAGATATTAAAAATTTAAAAGGACTTGTTTTAAGAATTAATTCTCCAGGTGGAAGTGCTTTAGAAAGTGAAAAAATATACCAGAAGTTAAAGAAATTAGAAATTCCTATTTATATTTCTATGGGAGATTTGTGTGCAAGTGGAGGATACTATATTGCAACTGTTGGAAAAAAACTATTTGCTAGTCCTGTAACATTAACAGGTTCAATAGGAGTAGTTATTCTATATCCTGAATTCACCGAAACAATTAATAAATTAAAAGTAAATATGGAAGGTTTTTCAAAAGGAAAAGGTTTTGATATCTTTGATGTATTTTCAAAACTAAGTGAAGAATCAAAAGAAAAAATTATATATAGTATGAATGAGGTATATAGTGAATTTAAAGAACATGTTATGCAAGCAAGAAATATAAGTGAGGAAGATTTAGAAAAAATTGCAGGTGGTCGTGTATGGTTAGGAAGCCAAGCAAAAGAAAATGGGCTTGTAGATGAACTAGGGACTTTAAATGACTGTATAGATAGTTTAGCAAAAGATTTAGAATTAAAAGATTTTAAATTGGTTTACATAAGAGGAAGACAATCTATAGCAGAAATTGTGTCTGCAATGAAACCTCAATTCATTAAATCAGATATAGTTGAGAAAATGGAAATGCTTAAAAGCTATTCAAATAAAATTCTATATTATGATGAAAGTTTAGAAAATTTATAGTATTTTTATAGGGGGAAAAAATGGGGCTTGTAATTGATGCTTTAATAAATATTTTAAGTTATAATTTAAAAAAAATTATAGGTTTTAATTTACCGATATCAGATATTATTATCTATTCAATAATGTTTGGGATAGTATTTTTTAAAGTTATAAAATACAATAAATTAGATAATAAGGAAAAAAGAAATTTTTATATAAATTTATTACCTATATTAGGGGTTATTGGAACATTTTTAGGAATATGTTTAGGGCTTGCTAATTTTGATTCTACTGAAATTGAAAGTAGCGTTCCTCAATTATTACAAGGTTTAAAGACAGCCTTTTGGACTTCATTTATAGGAAGTTCTTGGGCCGTATTTTTGAATATGAGATATTCTTCAAAAGATAAGGAAGAAGCTGATGATGAGGAAGAAGAAATTTCTCTATTAAAGTTACAAATTAATGAGTTACAAAAGCTAAATAATAACTTTTATATTTTATTTGAAGAAAATAAAAAGGAAAAAGAGACTCTTCATCAAATAAATAAAGAAATATTAGAAGGTATAAAAGCTAATAATATTATGAAAGAGCAGCTATCGCAAATGGAGGAGTTAAAAGATATTAAACAAGAATTAGTTTTAATGAATCAAAAAGAAGATAATAAAACTGAGCTTTTAAATAAAGTTTTGGATAGTTTAAATAGCTCAGAAACAGTTTTAAGAGATATAAGTTCTTTTAAAGAAATATTAAATTCAATATTTGAAAAAGAAAATAATAAAGATGAATACATGAATAAAATATTAGATAATATGGATAATTCTAAACATATTTTAGAAAATATACTTTCTTTTAAAGAGATATTGAACTTAAGATTTGAAAAAGAAGCAAGTAAGGATGAACAACTAAAAATGATTTTAGAGAAATTTGAAAAAATAGAAGAAACTTCTAACTTACAAGTTGAAATATTAAAAAAAATAGAAGATGAGACTTTCTTATTAGATGATATACATAATGACTTAGAAAATTTAAATGAGAAAGCAAATAGTCAAATAAGTCAATTAGAAAGTTTGGAAAAATTAAATGTTTTAGATGAGTTAAATAATAATATTGATAGTCAATTAGAAGAGATTTCGGTAGTCAATACTAATGTCTTAACAAAATTAGATAGTTTAAATGTTTTAGAAGAAATTAAAAATAATACCAATTCTCAACTAGAAAAAATTTCTGTAATAAACTCTAATATGTTTGCAAAATTAGATAATTTAGAAAAATATGACTCCAATATATTTGCTAATTCTTCAAAATCTATTGACTTTATTTCTTCAATATATGGAGAAATAGAAGAATATAAAAATAGATTTAATAGCTTTATAGATAATTCAACTAGACAAAATTCAGAATTAGTTATGGCATTTAAAGAATTTTCTAGTTATATGCTTGAAGAAAATAGTAAAGTATTTGTTGAAGCACTAAATAAGACTATAAAAGATTTTAATATTAATTTAGTAGAAACATTTGGATCTAATTTTAAGCAACTAAATGAAGCAGTTTCAAAACTATTAGATTGGCAAGAACATTATAAGGATACGATTGAATTAACAACAGAAAATCAAAAAACTATATTTGATAGTTTTAGAAATATTGAAACAGAGTTAGATAATTTTAATCAAAAGGCTAAAGGAGTAAATACTATAGTCTCTGACTTGGCACTATCAACGAAAGAGGCTTTAGAGCAAAATTATAGATTAAATGACAGTTTAGAAGTTCTTGCTCAGTTAGATAGTCAAGTAAAAGAATTGTTACCTAATTTTATGAAGATTAATTCTAATCTTGATGATAATTTAAAAAATTTTAACGAGGAAACCAATAAGATAACTAAGGAATTGAAAGAATTTACAGATAATTTAAGCTCAAGTCTTGATAAATCTAAAAATCAAGTTAGTAAATTGTTGGAAGATACAATAAAAAGTTTCTCTTCAATAATAGAAAAAAGTGAGGAAAATAACAAGGAAATTGTAAGAAGTACATCAGAAAAAATAAAATCCTTAAATGAAGATTTGGATAAACATATAAGAGAAAAAATAACTAAAATTGATAAAATTCTAAAAGAAAAAATTCAAGAAACTGATGATTCTTTAAAAGATAATTTGAACGATATAATTAAAATGTTAGGAAATATATCAGAGAAATTTGCTGAGGATTATGAACCTTTAGCTAATAAATTGAGAGAAATTGTGCAATTACCTAATTTAATTGAAAATGATAAGAAGGTGAAATAATGAAAAAAAAGCACTATGAAGATCATTTTTCACCAAGAGTAGCTGACTTAATGTCAGCTTTAACTATGATATTTCTTTTTATTTCAGTTACCTACATGTTACAAGTAAATAAGCAAAAAGAGCATATTGAAGTAATAGCTAAAGATTTTAGAAATACAAAACAATCTATTTATAAAGATTTAAATAAGGAATTTGAAGAGGATTTAAAAAGATGGAATGCCTATATAGACAAGGATACACTATCTATAACATTTAAAGAACCAGATGTATTTTTTGATGTTGGAAGTAGCGAAATTAATAGTAATTTTAAGCTGATATTAAAAGACTTTTTTCCTAGATATATAGAGATGCTCTATAAAAATTATAGAGATGAAATTGAGGAAATAAGAATAGAAGGTCATACCAGTAGCGAGTGGAATAAAGATGATGATGACTTACAAGCATATTTTAAAAATATGTCTTTATCACAAGCAAGATCAAAAAGTGTTTTAGAATATTGTATGTTATTAGACTCAATGGAGGAATATAGAGATTTTCTTATTGAGAAAGCAACTGCTAATGGTTTATCATATAGTCATAGGATAATAGAAAATGGTAAAGAAAATTATAATAAGTCAAGAAGAGTTGAATTTAAAATAAAAACAACTGCTGAAGCACATATAGACCAAATAATAGAAGCAGGAGGCCTAAATGAATAAATTAAATTTTGTTCCTCTAAAAGAAGTTATGAATAAAATGGGGATAGATGAAAGTATCAAGCCTAATATAGAGATGTTAGAAAAAAGAAAAATAATTTGGAGAAAGATTAGTGATTTTTCAGGTTTGGATGTAGATATAAATAAAGTTACTTGTTCGAAAGAAGGATATATAGAATATGAAGGTTTTTCTAAATTAATAGCTTATATTAAAGAACAAAATTTTTCTAATAATATAGATTTTAATAATCCAAATAATTTAAAAAAATTTCATATTGCATATAATTGTAAAGTATTAAATAGAGCTAGAGAAAATAAAGATAACAAATATCAGATAGTTTTAAATAAGAAACCTAAATTTTTAATTGATATTTTTGTAAAGAAAAATTTAATAGAAAAAGATGTAGAAAAAGAACTAAAAGTTTGCCAATTTTGTCTTGATGCCTTACATTATAAGGGATATGATTATAATAAAATGGTATATAAGATTAGAGAAGAATTCGTTAATAACTTTTCTTTTGAAGAATTCTTAGGAGAAGAATTTGATAAAAATGAAAAAGATTTTAAAGATTAAGGAGTATTATGAAAAATAGAATATATAAGATTTTAGTAGTTTTTCTACTTTTTAGTTTACAAAGTTTTTTGTATGCTGAGATAAATTATCTAAATAAAAAAGGAATGACAGTAGAGACAAGATACACTGTTCCCAATGGATATAAAAGAGTAAGTGTTGAAAAGGGAAGTTTTGCTGAATTTTTAAGAAATCAAAAATTAAAGCCTTATGGAGAAAAAGCCTTATATCATAATGGGAAAGAAAAATCAAGTAGAGGAATCTATGATAGTGTATTTGATGTAGAAATAGGAAATCAAGATTTACACCAATGTGCAGATGCTATTATGTTACTTAGAGCTGAATATTTTTATTCAAAAAAAGAATATAATAAGATAAATTTTCATTTTACTTCAGGTTTTGAGGCTAAGTATTCAAAATGGATGGAAGGTTATAGAATAAATGTTCAAGGAAAAGGTTCTTATGTTAAGAAAGCTAATCCCTCAAATACTTATAAAGATTTTAAATCTTATATGAATATGGTATTTGCATATTGTGGAACTCTTTCATTGGAAAAAGAAATGAAATCACAAAGTTTAGATAAAATGAAAATAGGTGATGCTTTCATTAAAGGTGGAAGTCCAGGACATGTTGTTCTTATCGTAGATATGGCAGAAAATGATAAGGGAGAAAAAATATTTATGTTAGCACAATCTTATATGCCTGCACAACAAACACAAATATTAATAAATCCTAGTGATAGAGACTTAGGTGTGTGGTATTCATTAAAGGGAAAAGATGTACTTATCACACCTGAATGGGACTTTTCTTTAAATCAATTGAGAAGTTTTTAATAGGAGATTTTTATGCTTAAATTTTTATTTTTATAAATATTTTTTAGAAAAGTTAAAAATACATGATTAAAAATTTTAGGAGGTGGACTTGTGAAAAGATATTTTCAGATAATGAAAGCATATTTAAGAGGTTCTTTGATGTATCAAATGGAATATAAATTTAATTTTTTAGTAGGAGGAACTTTTGAACTTATTTGGATGGCTATGTATATAATATTTATAAATGTAGCATTTTTACATACCAAAGATATAAATGGTTGGAATAAATATCAAATGTTAATGCTTACCTTTCAAGGTGGACTTATGGATTCAGTGTTTACATTTGCAGTAGTACCAGGGTTAAAAAGATTACCAGAATTAATAAATAAGGGAACATTAGATTTTTTATTATTGCAACCTGTCAATAAAAAATTTAATATTTCATTTAATGAATTTGATATTCCACAAATAAAAAATATTTTTATAAATATATTTGGGATTATCTATTGTATAAAAAAACTTCACATAGTACTCACACCTGCGAAAATTTTAATATATATTTTATTATCAATTAATGGATTTTTAATGATATATTCAATTATGTTTATGCTAATGAGCTTAGCATTTTGGTTTATGAGAATGGATATTGTTATGGGTATTGGCTCAGAGTTGATTACTGTTGGAAATAAACCAATGTCAATTTATCCTAATATTATTCAAAAAATTTTAATCTTTATTATTCCATTATTTGTTTGTTTTAACTTTCCAATTCTATATATAGTAAAGGGCTTAAATTTATATTTTATTATTTATTCCTTTATAGCAACAGCTATCTGTTTTATGATTTTAAATTTCATTTTTAAAAGGTGGTTAAGAAGATATGTCAGTGCAGGAAGTTAATAATGAATATGTAATTTTGACTGAAAATTTATGTAAAGATTATATCTATTATAAAAAAGAAGCTGGATTAAAAGGTAGTTTAAAAAATTTATTTCATCGTGAAAAACTTATTAAAAAAGCTGTACAAAATCTTTCTATAAAAATTCCTAAGGGAGCTATTGTTGGGCTTATTGGTTTGAATGGAGCAGGGAAAACTACAATGACAGGTATCATAATGCCAACAAGTGGTAAAGTAGATGTGTTGGGTTATTTTCCTTTTGATAAAAAGAAAGAATATTTACGCCGTATTGCTATGGTTATGGGGAATAAAAGTCAACTTTGGTGGGATTTACCTGCATTAGATACATTTGAATTAAACAAAATAATTTATGAAATTGATGATTTGGAGTACAAAAATACTCTTAATTCTATGATTGAAATTATGGGGGTTGAAAAGCAATTAAATGTTCAAGTCAGAAGATTATCACTTGGAGAAAGAATGAAAATGGAGCTTATTGCCAGTTTAATTCATAAACCTGATATAGTATTTTTAGATGAGCCTACAATAGGTTTAGATGTAATTACTCAATATAATATCAGAAATTTTTTAAAAGAATATTGTGTAAAATATGGTTCAACTATTCTTTTAACCAGCCATAATTTTAATGATATTGTAACACTTTGTGATTCCATAATTTTAATAAATAATGGAGAGATGATTTATTCAGATACATTTAAAAATTTTCAGAAGCAATTTTTCAATCAAAAATATTTTGTACTTAAATTAAAAGAACCTAATGTAGATGAATTTATAAAAAAACTTCATTTAGAAAATGATATTGAAATAGAAAAAATAGACAGCAATTCAATTAAAATAGCAACTGATAATAATAAAAGTTTGGATATATTGAAAAATATTTCAGGGAATTTTATTCAAGAGCTTAGTGATATTAATATTGAAAATATTAGTATGGATGATGTTATAAGAAAAATCTATCAGAAATAAGGTAGGTGAAAATTTGTGAAAAAATATTTTAAAATTTTTAAAATAAGTTTGATTAGCTACTTAGAATACAGAGTAAATTTTGTATTATCTTTTTTATTTTCCTTAGTTCCTTTTTCAGTCAGTATTCTGCTATGGGTAGCTGTTGCTAAACATAGTGAATTTATAAAAGTAAAAGAAGTAGTTAGTTATTATTTTGTAATTCTTATAGTTAAAAATATAACTACAACAAACTCAATTATTAGATTTTCTGATGATATAAGGCTTGGAGAATTGAATAAATATCTTTTAAAACCATACAATTATTGTTTCTATAATTTAATGGCTGATTTACCAGAAAGAATAGTTTTTATTGTTATGAACTTTATTCCTTTAATTTTAATTTATACTTTTTTACATAATTATATTAATTTAGATTTATCTTTAATAAAAGTATTCTTTTTTATTATATTTTTAATATTGGGATATTTAATTAATTTTTTTATAGATTTTTTAATTGGACTTTATAGTTTTTATTTTTCAAAAGTTTCTTCACTTTATACTTCAATAAAAGTTTTAAGAAATTTATCTGCTGGAAATATTTTTCCACTTTTAATGTTACCAGCTAAAATATTTTTGACTTTACAATTTTTACCTTTTATGTATACAAGCTATGTTCCTACTATGCTTTTACTTGAAAAAACTTCTTTTGACTTGATACTAAAAAATTTATTTATATCAATAACTTGGCTAACTATACTTTGCTTATTTTCAGCAATGCTATGGAAAAGAGGTATGAAAAGATATTCTGCTTATGGGGGATAAAATTTTAGCTAAGGTAGTAAAAAAACTTCTTTTTTGATACAATCATAGGTGAGGAATAAAAAGGGGAATTAAAATAAATGAACAGAGAAACAACAATAAGGAAAAAACAGATTAAATATATAAATGAAAATGATTATAATCGTATTTTTGTAATTTCAGATTTGCATGGTAACTATGAATTATTTTTAAAGTTTATTGAAAAAATCAATTTACAAAAAGACGATTTGTTGATAAATCTTGGGGACTCTTGTGATAGAGGAATACAATCCTATGAACTTTATTTAAAATATGATGAAATGATAAAACAAGGATATAATGTTTTACATATTCTTGGTAATCATGAAGATATGCTTTTAACAACAGTGAATACTCTAGATTATGATAAAATGATACATTGGTTTATAAATGGTGGAAAAAAAACAATAGAATCTTTTAAGAGAGTTACTGGACTATCAATTGAAGATTTTTTTGATTTAGAAAAAAATAAATTTCTTATAGATTTTCTATCAAGTTTCCCAATTCTTATAGTTTCAAATAAAACTATATTTGTTCATGCAGCTTATAATCCAGATTTGCCACTTGAAAAACAGGAAGAATATTTTTTAATTTGGAATAGAGAAAATTTTTGGAATAGGAATAAAACAGGAAAAGCTATTTATTTTGGACATACTCCATCTAAAAAAGAAAATCATACAATAGTATATTATCCAAATAATTGTACCTGTATAGACTTAGGAACTTATAGATATAATAAAATTGGAGGAATAGAAATTAAAAGTAAAGAAAAATACTATATTGAAATGTTATATCAAGGAGATGATAAAAGAAGATTTGTATTAGGAGAAGTTACAGGAGATAATCCATTAATTTGTTTTGGTGTCAATCCTAGTAATGCTAAAATTGTAGATAACAAACTTCAAACTGATAGAACTATCGAAAAAATAAGACATATTGCTGATATGGAAAACTATGATGGATGGATAATGTTAAATTTATATGCACAAGTTACTTCTGAGCCTAATAATTTGGATAAAATTTTAAATAGTGATTTACATAGTAAAAATATTGAAGAAATAGAAAAAATATTAAATAGGTTTCCTGATTCGAATATATTAGCTTGTTGGGGAAATTTAATTGAAAAAAGAAGATATTTAAAATATTGTTTAAAAGGTTTAAAGATAGATAATGATATTGCTGATTACAACTTTCTCGATGAGATAAAAGATATAAAAGGAATTATTAGTTTAATTAAGGGTAGAAAATGGTTTTATAGAGGAATGATTACTAAAAAAGGTCATCCTAGGCATCAACTATGGACTAAAAATAGTGCTAGATTAGAAAAATTTAATGTTAATGAATATATAAAAACTTTATAAATATATGCTACACTTAAAATCTTGCACATAAGATTGGATGTGCAGTTTTTACTATAATCTTTTTTTAAGGAGGAAATAAAAAGGTTGATAGAAAAGAAGTAACTATGTTAAAATTTAAGGAAGATGTAAATCAATTGAGAAGTTTTTAAATAGGAGATTTTATGCTTAAATTTTTATATGTAGGTTTAGGAGGAGCTTTAGGAGCTATATTGAGATATAGTTTTTCCTTTCTTCCTATATCATCTAATAAAACAATCTTTATAAATATAATAGGGGCAATAGTAATTGGCTTTGTATCATTTTTTAGTAAAAATATAAAAGTTTTAGATCATAGATTAGTCCTATTTTTAACAACGGGACTTTGTGGAGGATTTACAACATTTTCAACTTTTTCACTAGAAACAGTACAGCTGATAGAAAAGAATGAATATTTCTTAGCATTATTATATTCATTAGGAACTGTTAGCTTATCACTTGTTGGTATTTATGCAGGTTATTATTTAGCTAAATTATTTTAACAATATTTAGCAAGAAGTCCCCTACTTCTATAAGTAGGGGATGAATTGCTTTTTTATTTTCT
>ERZ773018.1912-NODE-1912-length-10799-cov-6.355827_pt1 | contig 10799 bp, 5 predicted proteins | sample MGYA00580840_ERZ773018 | MGnify/ENA primary metagenome ERZ773018 (study PRJEB29015, sample SAMEA2738125) | human oral metagenome | biome: human oral; feature: human-associated habitat; material: saliva | place: China | collected 2256 ... | reverse complement strand
CTCTTAACCCTATCTCTTTTTTTAGTGGGAAGATAAAATCCTCTTTTGGGCGTTTGTTTAAGAAAGCAAAGAAAAAACTCTCAGATAAACTTCACGGACTTGTCAATAAGCACATCCAATCCGATAAACTCAAAGACAGACTACATACGGCTATCTGTACCGTTACAGGGCACCCTGTGGACGTGGCAGATGGCACTTTCTTTACTGATGAGGAAGACTTCTTCCTCTCAGGGGTAATTCCCTTCTCGTGGCAGCGTATCTATTACAGCCAAAGCGACTATCGCGGTCCTTTGGGCTATGGCTGGCATCACAGTTATGATATGGCTATCGTGGTAGACGAGCACAGCCTCACTTTTAGAATGAGTGATGGTCGCCCTATTGCCTTTGTGCTGCCCACTGCCGACCACCCTGTGCTGAACATCGCTGAGCAAATGGAAGCGCGATGCACCGCTGAGGGAGAGTACTATATCTGGAACCGCAAAGAAGACCTGTACTACTACTTTACTAAAGAAAAATATAAAGAACAACAACTGCTAAGCCGTATTGTAGACAACAACGATTTTAGCATTGACTTCTTCTACAACCGCAGTGGGCATCTTGAAAAGATCATCGATAGCTGCAAGCGTACCCTGCGGATTGAAAACGATAGCAAAGGGCATATCACCAAAATTATCGCTCCTCACCCTGAGTACCAAAGCAAACCAGAAGATAATGCACTGACAGTCGCTATTTATGAGTACGATACTGAGGGCAACCTTATCAAAGAGACCAACGCTGCGGGCGATAGTATGCACTTTGAGTACGACAATCACCTGCTCACCAAAGAGGTATGGCGTACAGGGCTTACGTGGCACTTTGTTTATGATGGTAATAAGACGGGGGCACGCTGCGTGCATACGTGGGGCGATAAAGACCTCTACAACCACCGCCTGACTTTCTTAGAGGGAAAAACCATCGTTACCAACAGCTTAGGGCACGAGACCACCTATTATCACAAAGGCGGGCTGGTATACAAGCAGGTAGATGCTGAGGGAGGCGAACAGCATTGGCGTTACGATGCCAACAATCAGCTCATCGCCTATACCGACCCATTAGGCAGTACCTACTTTTACGACTATGACGAGCGTGGCAATACGCTAAGGGCAACCGACCCCGAGGGAGGCAATACCCAAACCGAATACCCGCATCCAATACTGCCCTTAGGGCACTTACCTACGAAGTTTAAAGACTTAAACGGAGGGGTATGGCGTTGGAAGTACGACAAGCGCGGGAATGTCATTACCCGCATCAATCCCGAGGGGGCTATTACCACAATGGAATACCAAGACGGGCTTTTACAGACCATCACCGATCCGCTGGGCAATACTACCTCACTCAAATACGATAAGGAGCACAACATCACAGAGGTGAGCGACAACAGAGGCAATCGCAGTTATTTTCAGTACGATAAATGGGGGCGATGCACCGCTATTACCAACCCCAAAGGAGCGAAGCAAGAGCGAACCTTTGACGTGCTTAATAGGGTTGTTAGGGTAAAGGACTTTGACGGCAATGAAATCAAACTCGCTTACGACCCTATTGACAACCTAACCTACTACCGCGACAATATCAATGAGGTAAGCTACAGCTACAAGGGAATGTGGAAGCTCGGCAAGCGTACTGACCTTAGGGGTTCGATGATGTTCAACTACAACACTGAAGAGCAGCTCACTGCCATCTTCAATGAAAAGAGAGAGCGGCATTACTTTGAACTTGACAAGGTAGGGAATGTTATTGAGGAAACGAACTTTGCTGAAAAGCTAAGACGCTACAAACGCGACTTGGCGGGTAGGGTTATTGAAGAGACACTGCCCAGCGGCAAGCAAAGAGCTTATAACTACGACAAGGTAGGGCGTGTAACCAAAGTGGAGATGGTCTCAGGGATGCGCGGCAGCGATGAGGAGCTATCGCAGTTCTTTGAGTACTACCCTTCAGGAAAACTCGCTCGTGCAGTGAATATCAACAGTGAGGTTAAATTCTCTTACAACAACTTAGGACTACTTACCAAGGAATACTGCAATGGGGAGCAAATCACCCATAGTTATAACAACTTAGGGCAGCGCATTAGCACTGAGAGTAGCAAGGGAGCAAACTTACAATACGAGCACGACAGCTTTGGACAGCTCAGCAGGATGAGCGTACAGCAAGAGGGCGTGCAGTGGGAGAGTACCCACCAGTACGACAGCTTAGGCTTTGAGTTGGAACGCCACCTGCCAGGAAAGATACGGCAGACCTTTAAGTATGACGATATAGGCAGGCTTATAGACCAACAGACACTCACCGACTATAAGGTACGCCACCAACGGCGTTACACTTGGGGCGTGGGCAATCGCCTGCAACAAACTAACGACAGTAAGTTTGGAACTACCCATTACAACTACGACCTTGTGGGGCACCTTCAGCACGCTACCTTTGGCGATCATACCCAGCAATGGCGCAAGAGCGACAAGACGGGTAACCTCTTCAATACAGAAGATAAACAGGGAATAGAATACTCAAAAGGCAACCGCTTAAAGAAATGGCACGGCTGGACGTTTAAATACGATGACGATGGCAACCTTATAGAGAAGTACAAAGGCGGCGGGAGTTGGTTTAGCTCAAAAGAAGAACGTTGGCAGTACAAGTGGGATGCTTTTGGAATGCTCAAGGAGGTAAAACGCCCTGATAATCAAAAGGTAACCTTTACTTACGATGCTCTTGGCAGACGCCTTAGCAAGCATTTTAGCCGCACCACCACCCACTTTTTGTGGAGTGGCAATGTGCCGCTGCACGAATGGAAAGAAACCTTTGAGTTCAATTACAGCACAGGCTTATACGACTTAGGTACTGAGCACAGCCCCACCACTTGGATTTTTGAGGCGGGCTCTTTTGTGCCCTGTGGAAAGATCTCCAATGGCAAGCATTACTCCATCATCACCGACCACTTAGGCACGCCCATAGAAGCCTACAACCAAGAGGGCGATCTGATATGGGGACGCGAACAAGACCTCTACGGCAACTCCCGACAAGGATTTGCTAAAGAGAATTTTAGGTGTCCTTTTAAATACCAAGGACAGTATTACGATCCTGAGATAGAACTCTGCTACAACCGTTTTAGGTATTATCACCCTGAGACAGGACGATACATAAGTGAAGACCCTATTAAACTCTTGGGAGGATTTAATGTGTTTGCTTATGTCAGTGATACGAATGCGTGGGTGGATGTTTGGGGATTGAGTAAAAATAAATATACAGAGGCAGAGGGTAAAGAAATAGCTCACAAAAGATTAAAAGAAGAATTGGATTATTTAGACACATTACCTTCAAAGAAAAAAAGGAAGATAACAACTGTCGTTGTAGGAATTAATTTAAATACAGGAGAAATTGGTGTAGGAAAAAAAGATTCTAATAAACATGCTACAGATATATGTGCAGAAGATTTAGCCATAGAACAATTAGGAGGAGAGTATAATTCTGATATAAAGATGACAGAAGCTATCAGGCCAAGAAATAAGGAAGTGATACCTGTATGTCATTCTTGTCAAGAAAAATATCCAAGAGAGGCGTTTTTTGATAATGTAACTTTTAAAGAATGAATTTTATGAATAGAATTTATAGTATAATTAAGGTAGCTAATAGTATTAATTGGAAAAAACTAAAGGATTGTGAGGGCTATGTAAATTATGATATAGTAGAGAGGTTAATTGCTTTAACTAATACTAATAAAGGAACACGAAAGGAAAATTATTGGAAATTAGACAATCAGATTGTAGTACAATCAGGGTTGTCTGAAGTAGCAGTCTACGTACTTCCTTTTCTGAATGAGTTTATAAAAATATCTTCGTATAGAGATTACCTTTTAGACTTATTATTTGAGATTATTGAGGGAAATGATATTTCTTCTGACGGAAGTTACGTGGAAACATCTGCCACTATACATAATACTCCTTTTGTTTATTTCACAAAATCTGAAAATACTGAGCTAAATAGGATTACAGCAATTATTGATGATTATATAAAAAAACAATATAAAACATACATTGATTTGTTATTTGAGGTTAAAACAATATATGAACTCAATGTGTTGTTAGATATTCTTTTAGGATTTAATGATAAGGTTTCTAAAATGTATCTAAAAACTATTTATCCAAAAGTAAAAAATATATCCACAGAAAGTTTTAAATATCTTCTCAATAAATATGAAGAAGAACTACTAGAATAGTTCATTTGTTGTTATAAAATAATGTATCAGAAGAACTTATCATAGAAAAATTATCTTAGTACAGGACAAATTTTTATATACTATCAAAGGAAGGAGATCCTGATTTTAGAAAAATCTATAGTGCTTGGTTAAATTGGAAATCTTGAAATAGTTAAAGATACAACAAGAGCTATAAGATTACAGAAGATAAACAGGGAATAGAGTATGGAAAAGATAGTGCTGCGCGGGCGCAAAGCAGCAGTATGTGAGCCGCTTAAAGAAATGGCACGGCTGGACGTTTAAATACGATGACGATGGCAACCTTATAGAGAAGTACAAAGGTGGCGGGGGTTGGTTTAGTGCTAAGGAGGAGTGTTGGCAGTACAAGTGGGATGCTTTTGGAATGCTCAAAGAGGTAAGACGCCCTGACAAGCAAAAAGTAAGATTGAAATTAGGCAATTTAGGTTAAATGGTGAAGAAGCAGCTACTCTGCTCAATCTATTTGAATATAATGATGATGGTAGCTTAAAGACTATTATCAAGACAGCATTAAGCAATGCAGATTATAGAGAGATTATTTATCCTAAAAAAAGGTAATCAGGTAAATAAGATTAAATAATTCGCACTTTATATTAGTTATCTTGCTACTATAGCATAAAATTTTTATTTGTAACATTCTAACAATCATACTATAATGTTTTACTGAAGAAAATTCCATTAAAAACATTTGTTATAATTGAAAAAGTTTTTGTAACTTTGCATCCAAGTATAATTTAAAAAGAAAATATCTATGGCATTATACAACTATGGTATCGGTGGTAATGAGGTAGAAGTCGATGCAAATGAATCTATTGCAGACATTCCCTCCAACAGAACCCTTATGGTTCAGAAACTCACAGATGAAGCTCCTGTAACTCCTGAGACAGTAGAAGGTTTGCAGACAGTGGAAGAAGTGTTTGAGCACTTCAAACCCTCAGTAGAATTAGAACTCCAAGATGAAGCAGGCAATGAGATAAAAGAGAAAGTTGAGTTTAAGAACCTTGCTGACTTTGGAGCTAAATCACTTCAAGAAGGCAGTGAACTTATGAACCGCCTAAATACAGAAAAAGAGCAGAACATTAAAATTGCTAAACAAGCAGCCTCTAATAAATTGTTAGCTAAAATATTAGCTAACCCAGAGAGTAAAGAAGCTCTTATGAAGGTATTAGAAGGGTCGTTAGAAGAATTAGAAAAATCTGAAGGCAATAATAAAATAGGATAATTATGGCAGATAATAAGTTACAAGCACAGAGAAGTACTGCTACCACAACCGTAGTAAAACAAGAAACCGCCGTCTCAGCATCTGCTTTAGATGCTCTCAAAGAGTTTGGAGGTTTTGCTTTTTTAGAGAACCTCATTGATGGTTACTCAAACCTTAATCCCGCCAGAAAGGCACGCCGTAATATATTTCTTACTGATGAACAATGGTCATCAGAGAGAAAAAACCTTATCAATAGATTAAGTGTTTGGTTAGACTTGCTTAAGAACAGTAATAATGTAGAGCAAATGCGCGATGCTGCTAATAGCAAAGCAGAACAGATGGAACAGTTGCTAAACTTTAACCTTAAAAAGTCACTTGAAAGAGTAAAAGAATTAGAACGGTCTTACCGTTCAGTAGCACTGTTCTACAAGAATACAGAAAGTCCTAAAGTAAAGAATATATCTATTGTAAATGCCGATATAAGCCAGCTTAAGGATTTGGATAACACCCTATTTATTGACCATATCAGCAGTGAGTTAAATAGAAATTACGATCGCTTGGACTTGCGTAATAACTATTCTATCTTGGTAGTGCCAGGTTATTTAGGTTCTAACGCAGTTTTGGACAAATGGTCAAAGATAGCCTATAAGAATAAAGTGATGTTGGTTACTGACTTTGCAGACTTGGAAAGTGCAGATGATGTGATTGATATATTCTTCAATGCGAACCACTCAGGAGGAGATGTATACAAGTCTAATACACTGATGACTTGTAATTGGCTTTTGGGTAGAGAGATGAATGCAAGAGTAGGAGAAGATGAGCACTTATATGTACCAGGATCATCAGCCTTAGCAGGAAAGATTTACAACACACTGATGGCACAAGTCGTTGCAGGAAAGAAGTTCGGCAGCATTAATGAAGTAGAGAGTGTACGCTTTGATTTAAAGAAGAGTGAGATTTCAGAATTAGAGAAAATAGGTTTGATACCAATGGTCAATGAGTTCAGCAAGGTAATGGCATTCTCAGGAAAGACGTTATTCAATGGTGATAATTTAGGCTTACAGACCTATTCAGTAGTAAGGGTATTTGACTATATCGCCAAAGTACTGATAGACTTTTTGAACCGCAGAGCATTTGAGAACTTTTCTTCAAAGACAGAGGATGATTTGCGTAGACAGATTGTAAAGTTCCTTGATAGCATACAGGGACCAACAAGGTTGATAGAGAAGTTCAAGGTGATTCGTATCCAGCAGGATAAAAAACAGAAAGACAGAGTATGGTTGGATATTCATATTACTCCTTACTTCCCGTCAAAGAGTTTTGTGATACAATTAGAAGGTCGCAAGGGAGAGGGAGAAGAAGAGGCAGTTTGGGAAAGTCAGTACCAACAGCAAGAATAACCTTAGAGAGTGTAGATATAACTAAGTAAGATATAGAAAGGCTATCCAAAAATTTAAGTGGACAGCCTTTTTAGGTTTTATTTAACATTTAGTAATAATTTGAAAATCAGTGTTTTGTAAAATATTTTAGCAGAAAGAGTGAAAAACATTTGGTAGGTTCACAAAATAGTGCTACCTTTGCGTCATAGACAATATTTTAGAATCTTTCTCTTTTTTCCAAAATAGAATAGTTGTCTACAAAAGGAGGAAGTATTTCAGGGTTTTGTCTGAGGAGACTTCGCTTCTTTTGGTATTATAGCGAATTAAGTCGAGTCTCTTTTTGGGATTTTTTAATAACAATTAATTTAAATTGCGTATGGGATCTTTTAGAGCTTCATTCGAATTTTCTGGAAAAGAATACGATGTATTGTTTTCTAATTTTGAGTTTAGTAGAAATACAGACTCAAAGGGTAAGCCTTCTTCTAATGTATTAGGAGGCAGAGTGCGTTTAATCATAGAGTCAACAGAAGACACCGCTGTTGTTGAGTCTATGCTCAATGGACAATTCAAACCTGTTGAGGGTAAAATCGTCTTCAAAAAGACAGACGAGGATGCCAAGATGAAAGAGGTTGAGTTCAAGAACGCTTATGTTGTTAATTACAAAGAGACTTTGGATGTTAACAATGATGTGCCGATGACCATTGATGTAACATTCTCTGCTGAAGAAATCATCATCGGAGATGCGTCATTAGACAATCGTTGGCCAAAGGCATAGTTGGATATTTTTGTCTCAACTATGGTAAAAGACAATGAGCTCTCGGGTGTATCTTTCATTCGAGAGCTTTTTTCAAAAATAGACGAACTAATACCTTAAGATATAAAAGTAATTTTTTATGATTTTAGATATATTTGACAGCAAACAGATCAGTATAGATGGTAAGTTTATTGATAGCTATAAAAAGTTGAAACTTGAACAGACTATTAATGATCATCATAAATTTACACTTCATTTAGATAGTGGTGTATCTGATAAGCTCAATACAGATGCTATAAATGAGGCTAAGGAATGGTTAGGAAAAACAATTGTTATTAGCACTACAGGGAAGGATTTTGTAGGGGTTGTTACAGATATTTCTTTTGAAGACTCTTATAATGAGGATAAATATATAGTAGTAAAAGGCTTCTCTCCGACAATTCTATTAGAAGATGGTAACAAATCACAATCGTGGTTAGGAAAAACGTTAGCGGATATTTTTAAGGCGCTTACTAATAATGGACGCTTAAATGTGAAAATAACCCCAGAGTATACAAGCTCTATAGAATATGAAGCTCAATATACAGAGAGCAATTTTCATTTTATACAACGTCTTTGTAAACAGTATTATGAATGGATGTTTTATGATGGAGAAACTCTTATGCTGGGTAAGCCTGAAAAGCCAGAGGCAAAACAATTACTGATAGGTATAGATATTTCTAAAATCAAGACACATATTACAACAGAAGCAAGGAAATCAAAATCGACTTCATTTAGTTCCTTAAATAATAACACTTATTCAGCACAAAGTCCAGATAATGTATCAGGATTAAATGATTTAGGAGATTTTGCCTTTAAAACTTCGTTGCAGATTTATCCTGAAGGACACAATGAGTTTCCCTTAGCTCGTATTCCTGACCAATCAACATTAGACAAATTGATGAAGCGTAGACAACAGAGTATAGCTTCTCAAACACATTATATAGAGGTAACATCAACCTGTAAAGGACTGACTATAGGGAGTGTTATCGAAATAGCCTCAGCAGACCCTTTAAAAAGGGATAATATTGAAACCAAAGGGAAATATATTATAACAGAGATAAAACACGAAGTAGACTTTGATAAGTATTATCAAAATGAATTTAAAGCCTTGCCTGCTGAGATTGCTGTACTTCCTGAACCAGAAGTAGAAATGCCTATAGCACAAGTACAAATGGCAACAGTGGTGAGTAATGATGATCCTAAAAAGAAAGGCCGTGTACAAGTAAAGATGAATTGGCAGAGTGGGGATATGAAAACTTCGTGGATACGAGTAATGACCCCTGATGCAGGAAGCAGTGATTCAGTAAGTTCTAATAGAGGTATGGTGTTTATTCCTGAAAAAGGCGACCAAGTATTAGTAGGTTTTAGGCATAACAACCCTAATCGTCCCTTTGTATTAGGAAGCCTTTTCAATGGTAAAAGTGGTGGCGGTGGTGGTAGTGATAACAAAACAAAAAGTATCACAACTCGCAGTGGAAATACAGTATCTCTTAATGATGCTGATAAGAGCATAACAATATCAGACCCCAGTGGAAGTCAGGTTTTATTAGATGGAAAGGAGAATATTTTAATGTCCTCTAAGACTTCAATTAATTTGACGGTAGGTAGTAGCTCTATAACAATAAATAAAGAAGGGAAAATTACAATAGAAGGAGTTGAGATTGAAGTAAAAAGTTCTGGATCTATAAGTAACACATCTTCAAAGGTTACAATATCGGGAGCAGAAGAGGTAGCTATCAATGGTAAAAACTCTACAAACATTAATGGAGCAAGTGTTAATGTATCAGGAAATGCCACTACAAATGTAAGTTCTTCAGGAACGACTGTTATTGATGGTACTATTGTAAAAATAAACTAATATGGCAAGTAATCCTATTGAAAATAGTATAGAACAACTAACTGAGGACTGGTCATTAGCTGTTGAACAAGCTGATGTAAGACTTGTTAGAATTTTATCAGAATATGAAAACCAAAGTCTGATAGATACTTTTTTTGATTATCTTTTAGCGATAGATATAGAAAGTGATACTTTTGTATTCTGTAGTGAAACGGAATATACAGATACAAATGCTTTTTGTCAGTCTATTGTGAAAGAAATAGAGGAAGAAGTACAGATTTGGAATACAGCAAATATCCCAGAGGATATACCTCATTCAGAAATCAATTGGAAAGCAGATCTTACAATTGAAGATCCTATAACACTATTGACACAGAACCTAAATAGTTTTAGTAGATACGTCTCACCAGATGAAAAGCAAAAAATATGTTTGGTCTTAAAGCAACCTGCTTTTACTAAAAAAGAGGCTACTGAGTTTTTTTCAGAGATCCTAAAGCAAGATTTAGTGAGTAATTTGCGTTTTACGGTAGCAGATTATAAAGAGGGTACTTTGTATGATAAACTATCATCACAATATCCAACAGAGGTTAAAACCATCATTCCTTCAATGGATATAGCTGGTCTTGCAGAACAACTTGCATCGCAAGAAGTCAATGAAGGAAGTGCAGATAGCCTTTATAGAATGTATTTGATGCGTTTATTTAATAAGGCAAAAGCAAAAGATTCTGAGGGAATAATGCAAGAGGCTAAAAATTGTTTAGATATAATCAGCAAAGAAATTGAGAATGATGTCAATTGGATTTCACAAATAGTAACTGTTTATACCGTAATTTATGGTGATAAATTGCGTCTAAAAGATTATAAAGAGGCTTTATATTTCTCTGATAAAGCGGTTGAAGCAGCTACTTTATCTGAAGGAAAAATCGACCCTACATTGTCCTATCGTTTGATGGGGCAAACACTTACAGGAAATGGAGCAATTTTGTGTATCCAAAAACAATGGGAAAAAGCTGTTAAGGTATATGAACAAGCTACTAAGGCTTATGAAAGTTGTGGTGATTATTTAATGCAGTGTGAAACACTCCGACTCTCTGCTTGGGTAAAAGAACAAAACAATCAGAAAAGTGATGCTATAGATGATTATACAAAGGCATTTTATTTAGTAAATAAGATGACACCTGAGATAGCAAAACACTCAACATATCCTCTAATTGTTCAGAAGCTATTAGATAGTACTATTAGATTAGACAAGCTATCTGATAAGGAAATGGACAATGTATTGTCTCCAATTTTAGGAGAAGAATGGAGAAGTTATGTGAAAGAATACA
>ERZ773018.1909-NODE-1909-length-10813-cov-2.897007_pt1 | contig 10813 bp, 10 predicted proteins | sample MGYA00580840_ERZ773018 | MGnify/ENA primary metagenome ERZ773018 (study PRJEB29015, sample SAMEA2738125) | human oral metagenome | biome: human oral; feature: human-associated habitat; material: saliva | place: China | collected 2256 ... | reverse complement strand
CTCCGGTGCACCTTGACGGCGTGCGCCGCCATGTCGTCGACCGTCTCAGCCGCGAGCAGCAGGTCGCCATGGCTGAGCTCATGAAGGTCATCGCCCAGGCCCCGGACTCCTCCTGTGGGCTCTCGGCGGCCTCGGCCTCCTGAGACTCCTGCGCGATCAGTGGGCGTCGTCAGCCGGTCTCGTCACCGGTGGCGGCGCCCACAAGTCTGTCCAGACCAGGTCCAGGTCCGCCAGAAGGCGGCGCAGCAACGGCAGCGAGATGCCGACGACTCCGTGAGGGTCGCCGTCAATCCCCTCGATGAACGCGCCGCCCAGGCCGTCAATGGTGAAGGCTCCGGCGCACCACAGCGGTTCCCCGGTGGCGATGTAGGCCTCGATCTCAGCCTGGGACGGGGAGCCGAAGCGGATGGTGGCCGAGCTGACCCCCTCGGCGATGGCGCCGTCGGCGGTGCGCACCAGGAAGTGCCCCGTGTGCAGGGTGCCGGTGCTCCCGCTCATCATCCGCCAGCGCTCATGGGCATCGGCGGCGTCGATGGGCTTTCCGACGACCTGGCTGGAGATCTCCAGCATGGAGTCGCAGCCCACGACCACCTCGGCCTCCTGCGGGTCGGTGGACGCCATGACGTCGAGGGCCTTGGCCCGAGCCAGGGCCTGGACCTGCTCGGCGGCGGTCGGGGCCGCTAGCCCGGCCTCGCGGCGCCGTCGGATCAGCTCGTCGAGCACGGCCTCCTCGTCGACGTCGGAGACCCGCACCAACGGCTCGACCCCTGCGGCTCGCAGGGTGGCCAGTCGGCCGGATGACTTCGAAGCCAGGAGAATCACGTCGCCAGACTATACGGGCCGGTAGTCTCGGATCATGATCTCAGGCGGAAGCCCCTTCTCGCGTCTCGACACCGTTCCCGTCACCGGATCCACCCAGGACGACCTGCGCGCAGTCCTCACGGGACCTGAGCGGGCATCCTGGCCGCACCTGTCGGCACTGCGAGCACTCGCTCAGACCGCCGGCAGAGGGAGGTCCGGGCGCGCCTGGGTCACCCCCGACGACGGAGGCGCCCTCCTGGTCTCCGTGGTGCTCAGACCCCTCGTCCCCGCCCAGTGCCTGGGCTGGCTGCCGCTGCTGGGCGGCCTGGCCGTCCGCGACGCGCTGGCCCCCCTCGTCGAGGGCCTGCCCTGGCGTGTGGGGACCAAGTGGCCCAACGACGTCGTCGCCCTGCCTGATGACCCGGCGGCCGTGCCCGCAGTGCCCGGCTGGGCCGGCACGCGCAAGATCGCCGGTGTCCTCAGCGAGCTCGTCACGCCAGAAGCTGCTCAAGGGACTGCAGCTCACGGGCTCGCGTCCGATGTGGTTCCCGCCGACCGTGACGAGGCCCCCATGGTCATCCTCGGGATTGGCGTCAACATCGGGCAGGCGGCCGAGGAGCTGCCGGTTCCCTGGGCCGGCTCCCTGCGCACGCTGGGCGCGGTCGGTACGGGGAGCGGACCCGATCCGGAAGACGCCGTGGAGATCGTTCTGACGGCGATCGGCCACCACCTGGCCCGACTCGTCGGACAGTGGGAGGAGGTCGGCGGGAATGTCGACGCATCAGGCGGCGCTCTCGGGCACCGACTGCGCGAGGCGCTGACCACCCTGGGGAAGCAGGTCAGTGTCCAGGCTCCTGACGGTGAGCTCGGTGGGCTGGCTGTCGACGTCACCCCCGCCCTCGTGCTGCGCACCCAGGCCGGTGACACCGAGGTTCGCGCCGGCGATGTGACCCTCGTGCGAATGGAGGGCTGAGAGGGTCGTGAGAATCATGAACTCGTTGCTGGTGAATGCGGTCTGTCGCCCAATGGGCATGAGCGTGTGATCTGCGCTACTGTGGCAGGGTGACATTAGACAGCCAAGCGAGCGAGGGGCTCGCACCGGACTCCCGCGGGGGTGTCCCCCAGCAGATGGCTCACCAGGGCGCGCATCGTGTCGAGGGTGAGGCCGCTGCTGAGGTGGACCCCGCGGAGAGAACCACCCTGGTGGGACACGAGAGCCTGCTGCTGGGGGAGTCCCCCACCCTTACCCTGACCGAGCTGGCTCAGCGAGCCGGAACCAGTGTGGAGGTGGCGCAGAAGTTCTGGCGCGCCATGGGCTTCGCCGATGTCCAACCCGATGAGGTCCGCTTCACTGACCAGGATGTTGCCGCACTTCAAGACACCGTGGCGCTGCTGGATGAGACCAGTGACTCCTCCCTGGCCTCGGCCAGCGTGCTCGAGCTCCTCAGGGCCCAGTCCTACACCATGGACCGCCTGGTCCTGTGGGAGCTGGAGACCTTCGTCACGGACCTCAGTGAGCGTCTCGGGCTGGATGACACCGCCGCACGGCTGGTGGCCCTCGATCGCATCGACGGCCTCGTGGAGCTCCTGTCGCGCCAGCTGACTTACGTGTGGCGCCGCCACATGGCCTCCATCCTGGGGCGCACCGATGCTGAGGTGTCGACCCGGGGCAGGGAGGACACCGGCCCCGACCTCTACCCGCTCATCCGCTCCCTGGGCTTCGTCGACATCGTCTCCTTCACTCAGCGGGCCCAGGGCATGAGCAAGGCCGCACTGACCCACATGCTCGAGGACTTCGAGAACACCGCCCGGGACGTCATCACCTCCCGAGGGGCGCGGGTGGTCAAGACGATCGGGGACGCTGTCATGTACATCTCCGACGACCTTCTCGTCGCCGCCGACGTCGTCACCGCCTTAGTCGAAGAGCTCCAGAAGGGGCCGGACGCCATCCGGGTGAGGGCCAGCCTCGTCGAGGGGCGGGTCATCTCCCGCTCCGGGGACGTCTTCGGCCCCACCGTCAACCTGGCCTCCCGGCTCGTGGACGCGGCTGAACCCGGCGGTATCCGCCTGGACGAGTCCACTGCTATGGCCATCCTCCGCTCGCCGGAGGCGGCACGGTACCGGGTGGGGCAGTGCCATGAGGTGGTGGCCAAGGGGCTGGGGCAGATCGTGCCCTGGTCGCTGGAGCGGACCTCGCCGACCCGCCCCTGAGTCGGAGCCGTCGTTCCGTTACCATCTCGTGATTTTCTGTCCGTTCGGCTTGTGAACGAGCCTCTCGAGCACGAGGTTTTCCGCGGTATCGTCGCCGAAACGTGTTCTTGGTGTGAGCGGGTGGGGGAGTCGCCGCCCCGGAAGTGGTCACGTCTTGGTATCTTCTCCACCCCTGGGACGATGGCGGTGGGGGCGTGTCGTCGCCTAACATCGCGGATGTGACAACTGTTCTGCTCGTCGAAGACGACCCTGCCATCTCCGAACCCCTCGCCCGCGCCTTCGGACGCGAGGGCTATGAGGTCCTGACCCACGGCACCGGTAAAGGCGCCCTCGAGGAGGTCTCGGCCGCCGACATCATCGTCCTGGACCTGGGACTGCCGGACATCGACGGCCTGGACGTGGCCCGTCAGGTGCGGGCCCAGGGGCTGACGATCCCGATCCTCATGCTCACCGCCCGCAGTGAGGACTCCGACCTCGTCGTCGGTCTGGACGCCGGGGCTGATGACTACGTCACCAAGCCCTTCCGCCTGGCCGAGCTGCTGGCTCGCGTGCGGGCACAGGTCCGCCGCGCCTCGGGGGAGGCCACCGAGGACGAGCTGAGCGTCGGGGAGATCCGGGTCGACGTCGCCGCTCACCGGGCCTTCGTCGGCTCGCGCGAGCTGCAGCTGACGACCCGGGAGTTCGAGCTGCTCCGGGTCCTGGTGCGCGCCGGCGGCAAGGTCGCCTCCGGTGAGGACATCCTCAAGGAGGTCTGGGGTGAGGACCCCACCGGGAGTCCCCAGACCCTCCAGATGCACGTGACCTGGCTGCGTCGCAAGCTCGGTGACGATGAGGAGCGGCCTGCGCTCCTGCTGGCCCAGGAGGACGGTTACCTCCTGACCGCCGGCTGAGCCGCTGACCGGGAGGGCCTCCCCGGAGGAGTGACGGGTTCCCACGCCGCCTCGATGAGCTGATCGGGGCTGAAGGAGGACGTGCCATGCGGCGTTACGCCATGACGATGACGATGTCGGCGGTGTCCGTGGCCGTCGTCCTGCTGGGACTGCCGCTGGGGGGCGCCTGGATCGTCAGCGCGTTGCGCTCCGCCGGAAGCGGCGACCGGGTTGTCATCATCGGCACGGTCATCCTCACGGTTCTGGTGCTCACCGGTACCGCGCTCACGGCGGCCTCCGTTGTGGCCTCCCGGGTCTCCAGGCGCATCTCGGCCCCGCTCATCTACCTGGCCGCCGAGGCCGAGCAGCTCGGCAGCGGCCAGGTCCGCCCGAGGCTGCGCTCCTCGGGGATCGAGGAGATCGACCTGGTCCAGGCCGAGCTTGTGCGCTCGGCCGAGCGCGTGGCCGGGCGCATCGCCGCTGAGCGGCAGTTCGCCTCCGATGCCTCCCACCAGCTGCGCACGCCGCTGACCAGCTTGTCGCTGCGCCTGGAGGAGATCGAGCTGCTCGCGGGTGAGGAGGAGGTGCGGGCGGAGGCCCACGCCTGCCTGGAGCAGGTCGAGAGGCTCACCGGCGTCGTCGAGGACCTGCTCAAGGTCTCGCGCCGCTCCGGGGGCGGGACCACGGAGGCGCTTCACCTCAAGGACATCTTCGCTCAGCAGCGCGAGGAGTGGGAGCCGGCCTTCGAGCAGGCCGGGCGCACCATCACCTTCTCCGACGAGATCAGCCACCCGGTCCTGGCCACGCCCGGGTCCCTGGCCCAAGTGCTGGCCACCGTCATCGAGAACTCCCTGCGCTACGGGGCCGGGACGACCTCGGTGAGTGTGCGCGGGGCCAACGGCGGTCATGCGGTCTTCATCGACATCGCCGATGAAGGAGAGGGCGTGGCCGAGGACATCGCACCGCACGTCTTCGAGCGGCATGTCTCCGGCTACGGCTCCACCGGTGTCGGGCTGGCCCTGGCCAAGGACCTCATCGAGGCCGACGGCGGCCGCATCGAGTTGTCGCAGCGCAGCCCGGCCGTCTTCTCCATCCTGCTCAACGCCGTCCCCAAGTCCCTGGACCCCAACAACGTCCTCCCGCAGGGCGCGCTGGTCTCGGTGGGGCGTCGTCGTCGTTTCTGAGTCGCTGCTGAACCCTCGCGCGACGACGAGGTGAGGGCTGAGAGGCGGGGCGTCAGGACTTCTGGCGGCGGGACTTGATGAGCTGCGAGATGCCGGAGATGAGCATCGGCGCCACTGAGATGAAGACGATCACCAGGATCATGGCGTCGATGTTGTCCTGGATCCACGTGATCGTTCCCAGGAAGTAGCCCAGCCAGGTGATGCCGAAGGCCCAGAAGGTGGCGCCCAGGATGTTGAAGGTGATGAAGTGGCGGTAGTTCATCTTGCCGACGCCGGCGATGACGGGCGTGAAGGTGCGCACGATCGGCACGAACTGGGCCAGGGTGACGGCCTTGCCCCCGTGGCGCTCGAAGAAGTCCGAGGTGCGCTCCACGTACTCCTGCTTGAACAGACGGGAGTCGGGCTTGTTGAAGATCGCCGGCCCCGCCTTGCGCCCGATGAGGTAGCCGGTCTGGTTGCCGGCGACGGCCGCGAGCCACACGAGGGGGGCCGCCACCCAGATGGGGACGGGAACTCCTTCGGCCGGGTTGGTCTCGCCGATGGCCACGAACATCCCCAGGGTGAACAGCAGTGAGTCACCGGGCAGGAAGAAGCCGATGAGCAGGCCGGTCTCGGCGAAGATGACGAGCATGACGCCGAGGATGGCCCAGGGGCCGAACCACTTGACGATGGTCGTGATGAGGTTGGCGGCGTCGAGCCACTCGGGGCCGAGCATCGGTGCGTGGACTAAGGGGAGGGCGGTGGGCAGGTTCAGCGCCGGTGCCAAGGTAGTCAGGGCAGTCACCGTGCAAGGCTAAACGCTGTCCCGGCGGCCATGCCGTGAGAGCGATCCCCTCGGGGCTGTGGCATCGGGCACCCCGCAGGCCGCTGCCAACCGGGCCGGTCTTGTTGGGCCTCAGGGGCGAGCTGAGACGGGAACGGCCGAAGACGCGGCCTCGCCGCCTGCCTGCCCCTGGGTGTCGGTGCTGTCGGTGTCGTCGTCGGGGGAGTGGTCCTTGTGCCCGGTGAAGACGATGTAGTGGTAGAACACGAACCGGAATGCCGTCCCCAGGCCGAAGCCGACGACGTAGGCTGCGACGTTGTCCGCCAGCGGGGAGGTCAGCCCCAGGACGTGGTGGGTGAACAGCAGGCAGAACTGCGTGATGGCGATACCGCCCAGGTTGGCCAGGACGAACAGCGTGGCCTCGCGGGCGACGTTCTTCTGGGTGCGACCCCGGTAGGTCCAGTAGCGGTTCGCGATCCACGAGAAGACGGTCGCGGTCGAGGAGGCCAGCAGCTGGGCGGAGTTGGGGTGACCGGAGAGGACACCGGTGGGGCCGTGCTGGAGCAGGTTGAACAGGCCGACGTCGATCACGTAGGCCGCAGCGCCCACCATGCCGAACTGCATGAACTCCTTGACGAGGGCGATGAGCCTCTGGGTCAAGGAGTTGCCGGAGGAGCGCGTCATGGCGGGCATCCTATGTCGATCACAGTCAGGTCATGCAAGCCGGGGCCGCTCACGGCACCCAGTGAACACTGACGCTGCCCAGGTCCCACACCCACGAGACCCACAGCAGCTGGCCGGTGACGCAGGCCGCCAGCAGGGCCAACCGTCGGCGGATGGTGCCGGCCGCCGCGGCCAGCGCCCAGCCCACCGGGGCCAGGGGCAGCAGGAGACGCAGCACCGACGTCGTCGGATCGAAGAAGACCAGGAGGTAGAGCAGGTAGCCCAGGCACCAGAACCAGGCCGCGGGCCCCAGGGCCCGCAGGCTCGGGGCGCTCAGGAGCAGGCCCACGGCGACAAGCACGACGACCAGCAGCGCCGGACCCAGGTGCGGACCCACCCAGTCGCCCAGGCGGACCGCCCACTGCACGACGGGCGCCAGGTCCGCCCCACGCCAGGAGGTCTCGGTGGCGGTGTAGGCGTCCTGTCGGCCTGTGACCAACCAGGCGATGACCGGCCAGCTCAGGGCCGCCGAGCAGGTGAGCAGGGCCAGCGTCAGCAGTCGCAGACGCGCACCCGGCGCCTGAGGGGCGTGACCCGGCAGAAGACGGGAGAACCAGGTGGGTGGAACCCAGCCCCGGGCGCAGGCCACCTCCCAGACCCACCACAGCCCCAGCGCCGCCCCCAGCGGGACACCGATGGGGCGGGCGAAGCAGGCCGCCAGCGCCACGGGGATAGCGGCCAGTGCCCGCCCACGGCTCACCAGCCACAGCGTCAGCCCTACCAGGACCAGCCCCAGGGGCTCGGCGTAAGGCACCTGGAGAACCGCGGCGCACGGCGAGGACCAGACCAGAGCCACCGCCCACAGGGAGGCCCGGCCGCCCGTCAGTGGTGAGAGCCAGCGGTCCATGACGATCGCCGCCGACGCCGAGGCCAGGACCGACACGAGGGCGGCGCGCACGTAGAAGGACCAGCCGGTCCAGCCCAGCAGGGAGGCCACAGCGCTCAGCAGTGGCATGAAGGCCCACGTGTTCTGGGCCACTCGTCCGTCGTCGCCGACGGGCAGCCGCTCCGGGTAGCCCTCCTCAACGATCCGGTTGTACCAGCCGGCGTCCCAGAAGCGCAGGTGCTCCTCCCAGGACGGCGCGGCCCCAGCCCACGGGGTGACGGGAGTGTCCTGGGCGCCCAGCCGCAGAATGATGAAGGTCAGGGTGCTCGCCACCGCCCAGACCGTCAGGACCTGGAGCCAACGGCGCGGCCCCGAGGCAGCGCCGTGCGTCGAAAACGAGGGCAGGGCCTGGCGGGAGGTGGAGGACGCGGAGGACGCGGAGGACTCTGAGACGGGTGGGGTCACGGCCCCCACCCTACGGTCTGGACCCGTGCGCGGTGAGGATGAGCGACATGCGGGTAGCCTTGGGGTGTGAGCGCACCCATCGTCGCCGTGATCGGAGGCGGGCAGCTGGCCCGCATGATGCAGGAGGAGGCCAGTGCTCTGGGGATTCACCTCAGGGCGCTGGTGGAGGCCGCGGACGGGTCCACCGGACAGGTGACCCCGGACGCCCCCGTCGGGGCCGCCGACGACGAGGCTGCCGTGCGCGCCGTCGTCACCGGGGACGGTAGTGACGGGCCCGCAGGTGGGCCGGCCTCGGTCCTCACCTTCGAGCACGAGCACCAGGACTCGGCCCTCCTGGAGAGGCTCCAGGCCGAGGGGGTCAGTGTCCAGCCCACCCCGCAGGCCCTGACCCTGGCCCGCGACAAGCTCGCCATGCGGAGGATGATGAGCGGGGCCGGGCTCCCGCAGCCCGCCTGGGCGGAGATCGGCGGGCCGCAGCAGGAGAGCGCCGAGCAGATGGTCGACGCCATTGAGGCCTTCGCCGCCGAGCACGGCTGGCCCGTGGTCCTCAAGACGCCGCGTGGAGGCTATGACGGCCACGGGGTGCTGCTGGTGCGCAGCGCCGAGTCCCTGCGCCAGGGCGAGGCGGCCGAGTGGGGCGCCTCGGTGGCGCGCGTCCGAGCGGGCCAGGGCGACGGCCGCGGGGCCGGAGGGGGAGGCAGCCTCGGAGGAGCAGCGGTGACCAGTCTCCTGGTGGAGCAGGCGATCCCCTTCACTCGCGAGCTCGCCGTCCTGCTGGCCCGCACCCCCAGCGGGCAGGTCGCGGTGTGGCCGGTTGCCCAGACGGTCCAGGAGGACGGCATGTGCGCCGAGGTCCTGGCGCCGGCGCCCGGTCTCGACTCGGCCGCCGTCGAGGAGGCCGAGCTCATCGGCCGCACGGTCGCCGAGCGCGCCGGGGTGACCGGGGTGCTCGCCGTCGAGCTCTTCGCCGTGGAGGCATTCGGGGAGCCCACGCGTCTGTACGTCAACGAGCTGGCAATGCGTCCCCACAACTCCGGTCACTGGACCCAGGACGGGGCCGTCACCAGCCAGTTCGCCCAGCACCTGCGGGCGGTTCTCGACCTGCCGCTGGGGGCCACGGAGGCCACAGCGCCCACCACCGTCATGGTCAACCTCATTGGCGGCCGTCGCGAGCCGGGAACCGACGCCCTGGCCCGGGCCATGGCCGCGCACCCCGAGGCCCGCATCCACCTCTACGGCAAGCAATGGCGAACGGGACGTAAGCTCGGGCACGTCACCATGACGGTCAGCCCGGACCAGGAGGTCGCCGACGTCGTCGAGCAGGCGCGCGGGGCCGTCGCCATCCTGCGCGGGGACGCCTGAGCCGGCCGCATTCAGACCACGGCACGCAGGACACGACAGAACACTGCAGGACACCGAAAACAGGGAGGACGTTGATGAACGAGGTCAGCGCAACGACGGCGGACATGCAGGACGCGGGACGACCGGTGGTCGGCATCGTCATGGGGTCGGACTCGGACTGGCCGGTCATGGGGGCCGCAGCCGAGGTCCTCGACGAGTTCAAGGTGGCCTATGAGGCCGACGTCGTCTCCGCCCACCGCATGCCCACCGAGATGATCGACTACGGGCGCGCCGCTGCTGAGCGGGGGCTGCGCGTCATCATCGCCGGCGCCGGGGGAGCGGCCCACCTGCCCGGGATGCTGGCGGCCGTCACCGAGCTGCCGGTCATCGGGGTGCCGGTGCCGCTGAAGTACCTCGACGGCATGGACTCCCTGCTGTCCATCGTGCAGATGCCCGCCGGGGTCCCGGTGGCCACCGTCTCCATCGGCGGGGCCCGCAACGCCGGACTGCTGGCCGCGCGCATCCTCGGCGCCGGGCAGGGCGAGGAGGCGCAGCGCATCCGCGCCGTAGCGCTCAATGACTTCGAGCGGATCGATGCCGTTTCCGAGCGACTTGGACATCTTTCTGCCCTCGGAATCGCGCACCAGACCGTGAATCAGCACGGTGTGGAAGGGCAGCTTGCCGGTCTGTTCGATGCCGGAGAAGACCATGCGAATCACCCAGAAGAAGATGATGTCATAGCCGGTCACCAGCACATCGGTCGGATAGAAATAGCGGTACTCCGGCGTGTCCTCCGGCCAGCCGAGGGTCGAGAAGGGCCAGAGTGCCGAGCTGAACCAGGTGTCCAGCGTGTCCTCTTCCTGACGGAAGCTGTGTCCGCCGCAGTGCGGGCAGGTCTCCGGCATGTCACGCGCCACGACCACTTCGCCGCACTTGTCGCAGTAATAAGCCGGAATCCGGTGTCCCCACCAGAGCTGGCGGGAGATGCACCAGTCGTGAATGCCCTCGAGCCAATTTAAATACGTTTTTCCGTAGCTCTCCGGCACAAACTTGAGCTCGCCCGTCTTCAGCGCCTCAATGGCCGGCTTTGCCATCTCCTCCATCTTCACAAACCACTGCGGCTTGATCATGGGCTCGATGACGGTTTTGCAGCGGTCGTGTATGCCGACCGCATGGCTGTGCGGCACAACCTTCACAAGGAGACCCGCTGCCTCGAGGTCCTTGACCATGGCCTTTCTCGCCTCGTAGCGGTCCATGCCGTCGTAGGGCGAGCCCGGGCAACGCACGGTCGCATCGTCGTTTAAAATCGTGATTTCCGGCAAGTTGTGGCGCTTGCCCACCTCAAAGTCGTTCGGGTCGTGCGCCGGCGTAATCTTAACCGCACCGGTACCATAACTCATGTCGACATATTCGTCCGCGATGATAGGAATTTCCTTATTGACAATCGGCAGTAAAATGCGAGTTCCAATCAATTTTTTATATCGCTCATCGTCTGGATGAACCGCAACAGCAACGTCGCCGAGCATAGTTTCTGGGCGCGTAGTAGCAATGATAATCTCGCCAATTTTATCTAATGTCGGGTAAGCTATTTTCCACAACTTCCCTTTCTCGTTCTTATGTTCTACCTCGA
>ERZ773018.1908-NODE-1908-length-10813-cov-25.571854_pt1 | contig 10813 bp, 6 predicted proteins | sample MGYA00580840_ERZ773018 | MGnify/ENA primary metagenome ERZ773018 (study PRJEB29015, sample SAMEA2738125) | human oral metagenome | biome: human oral; feature: human-associated habitat; material: saliva | place: China | collected 2256 ... | reverse complement strand
ACCGCCGCCTGGTCGCCTGTGCGATCACCTTCGGCATCGTCACCACCTACATGTTTGTGCCGATTGGCTTTGGTCGTATCTTCCTGCACGACATTCTCTACAAGAATATTGAGGACGCGGGCCTGCCTGTCGAGGGCATCGTCAACCCGATGGCCGCCATGGCGATCCCCGCCGCCTCGATGGCCGTGGGCTGTGCCATCGCCCTGTTCGTCTCCTACCGCAAGCCGCGCGAGTACGAGCAGCGCGAGACGGAGTTCAGCAAGAGCGACAACAAGCCCGTCGACATGAAGAAGGTCTGGGCGGCCGTCGTGGCCCTCGTCGCATGCTTCGTCATCCAGGCTGTCCTGACCAAGATGGATTCCGAGGCCGACCCGCTGCTCGTGGGTGCCCTCGTGGGCCTGTGCCTCATGCTCGCCATGCGCGTCGTGCCGTGGCAGCAGGCCGACGACGTGTTCAGTGGCGGCATGAAGATGATGAGCCTCATCGGCCTCATCATGATCACCGCGCAGGGCTACGCGGCCGTGCTGAAGGCCTCGGGCCAGATCGAGCCCCTCGTCGAGCAGACCTCCGCAATGTTCAACGGTTCCAAGGCTCTGGCCGCCGTGATCATGCTCGTCGTGGGCCTGATCATCACGATGGGCATCGGCTCCTCCTTCTCGACCCTGCCGATCATCTCCGCGATCTACGTGCCCCTGTGCGTGACGCTGGGCTTCTCCCCCGTCGCCACGGTCGCGATCATCGGCACCGCGGGCGCCCTGGGCGATGCCGGTTCTCCCGCGTCCGACTCGACGCTTGGCCCGACAGCTGGTCTGAGCGTGGATGGTCAGCACGACCACATGCGCGACACGGTTATCCCCGAGTTCATCCACTACAACATCCCGCTGCTCATCGGCGGCTGGATCGCCGCGATGGTCCTCTGATTCCGTCGCTCTCCTTCACGAGGCCGGGTCTGGGTTGCATGAATACGCAACCTGGCCCCGGCCTCGTTTATTGGTCGTCATGTGCGCTCTCTCCACCGTGCGCTCTCTCCACCGTGCGCTCTCTCCACCAAAAGTCGCACGTAATTCCGTTACTACCCATGATGAACAATGATGAAACGACATCAAAGTCCGCCGAATTACGTGCGAAAGTAGCGATGCGCTCACAACGGTGGCCCCGGCCTCGTTATGCACCCCCGCGAGCGCGAGGGCTAGCGGCGGACAACGATGAATGCCCTGGCGGATTCTTCTTCCTCCCATTGGGCCGACTCCCAGAGTTGTTCGAGCGTGATTGCCTCCACCCACGTTTCGACCCAGGTCTCGCCGAATTGCTCGTCGTTCCATGGATCGTGGATGAGCGCATGGTCGCCCGAAATCCCCCACGCGTAGACCCAGTGGGGAGTATGTTCACCGTTGAGATCCTCCAGGTCGACAAGCGCGATGACGCTGTTTCCCTGTTCGAGGGCGGCGCGCAACTCCCAGAGGCCCCAGGCGCCGATGCGGTCCCGAACCCCCAGTGCCCTGGCCTCGTCCACGTGCTGCCGGTGGATGGCGCGGCGGACTGCGGGGGACGCCGCGTGCGCGCGTGTCAGCCCGACGATCGGCCCCTCATGGGTGACGACCACCTCGACGCTTTGTCCGCGCCGCGCAAGAGCCGCCGCCAGCCCGTAGGGCCCCACCCCGAGGGAGTACGTCGATTCGCGCCACAGCTCCATCTCGTCGACGAGGCCGTAGCTGACCTGGGCGGGAGCAGCAGCGCGGGCGTGCGCGAGGGCCATGAGCGCGCTTGCCGGACCGCATGTGAAGTCGGTTTTCTGCCGCACATACGCGGGAATCTCCTGGGGACGAGCGTTCCACCTCACCCATCCGTGCACGCTGGCGTGCCCATGGTGGGGGTCTTCTTCGATGGACAGCGGTGAGCCGACCGCCCCTGCGGCAGTAAAGCCTCGGGAGCGAAGCGCCTCCTCGAAGACGGAGCCCGTCTCACGCGTCACGGCCTTCACGATCGGGGTGGCCGGAGCACTATCGAGAACGGCCTGGATGAGAGTCTCCCAGGGCCGAGCTGACTCGGTCCTGTCTGTCTTCGCGTCGCCGCCCTCCAGCAGACACGTATCCACGATCGTTCGGTGGGCCGACGTCCTCCGGTGAGCTTCCAGGAGCGCGCGGCCGGAGCATGTCCATAGGGTCGCGGACACGGCCGGCCCCATCGCCGCCCACCGAGCGGCGTGCGCAGCTGGGATGCCGAGAGCCGTCAGCTGCTCGCGCGCGTTGTCTCCGGGATGGATAGGCGTGTTCGTCGGGGTGGTACTCATGCGGACTCCCTGCCTCGACCGGGCACGGCGCTCAAAAGCTCAGCGGTGTACTCCTCGGAAGGATTGCGCAGGATCTCTTCAGTCGAGCCTTCCTCCACGACGACGCCGCCCTTCATGATGACGAGGCGGTCGCACATCGCGCGCGCCACCGCCAGGTCGTGGGTGATGAACACGAGCGCGAATCCCTGCTCCGCCTGCAGGCGCGTCAGCAGCTCCAGGATGGAGGCCTGCACGGACACGTCGAGGGCCGAGACTGCCTCGTCGGCAATGAGCACGCGCGGACGGGTTGCCAGCGCACGCGCAATCGCCACACGCTGGCGCTCACCGCCCGAAAGGCGGGCGGGTCGCCGCTTCGCGTACTCGGCCGGGAGCTCAACCGCTGCCAACAGCTCCGCCACGTCGCTGGCCGGGCGACCCGCGACGCCCGCCGCCTCGGCGAGTGCCTGCCCGATGGTTCGCGCGGGGTTGAGCGCAGAATACGGGTTCTGGAACACGATTCCGACGGTCGGTCCTCCCTCGGCATGCGTGCTGACGTGGACTGTTCCAGAGTCGGCGTGTTCCAGCCCGACAATGATGCGCGCGAGCGTCGTCTTGCCCGACCCTGATTCTCCGACGATACCGATGGATTCTCCCTGCGCGATGTCCAGGGACACGTCCATGAGGGCGACGTGCGATTCCTTGCGTGATCGGAACGCCTTCGTCAGGTCGCGAACCTCGACGATCGTCTCCCCGCGGTCGGGTATGGACTTGCCTTCGCGCGGGTTGGGTCCATCGATCCGCGGCTCCGCGTCAGCCAGTCGTTTCGTGTACTCGTGGCGCGGCGACACCAGCACCTCGTTGATTGGCCCCTCTTCGACGATCTGGCCGTCTTTCATCACGATGACGTCATCGCCGAACTGCCGCGCGAGTGCCAGGTCGTGGGTGACCAGCACGAGCGTCATGGCGTGCTCGTCACGCAGGCGTGTCAGCAGCGTCAGTATGTCGCGCTGCGTCGTGATGTCCAGGGCCGTCGTCGGTTCGTCGGCGATGAGGACGCGCGGCTGCGAATCGAGCGCTGCCGCGATGGCGACGCGCTGGCGCATTCCGCCCGATAGTTCGTGGGGGTACGAGCGAGCAACCCGGGCGTCGAGTCCGACGTCCGCCAGAAGCGCACGCGCACAATGCGCGCGCTCGGAGCGACTGGCGGTACGCGCGGCCGTGATTTGCTCGCCGCACGGCAACGTCGGTGCCAGCGAGTTGAAGGGGTCCTGCGGGAGCCACACAATGCCGCCACCGCGCTGCTTCTTCAAACGCCCCTGGTCCGCCGCCAGGTCGTAGCCTTCCCCGCCCAGCGACACCGTTCCGCTGGGAGAGAGAGCCGAAGGGGTCAGCGCGCACAGCGTCCGCGCGAGCATCGACTTTCCCGCACCGGACTCGCCCACGATAACGAGAGTGCGCCCGCAGCGGGCCTTCACGCTCACGTCGTCGACGATCACCCGTCCACGGCGGTCGGTGACGCTCACATGCGAGGCCACGAGGCCGTCGCCGCTGTCACGTATCGTCGCGGCGCTCATAGGTCACGCTCCTTTCGTTCAGCAAACCAGTCACCCGCAATGTTGATCGCTGTGGCCGTCACAATGATGGCGAGGCCCGCGGCCACAGACGCGGCGGGATTATGGGCGAGGAGGGCTCGTCCATCCGCGAGCTGTCGCCCCCAGTCGGCATCCTGCGCCCCGACGCCGAGGCCCAAGTAGGACAGGCCGGACAGAGACACGAGCGCGAATGCGATGTTGACAAAGAGGTTCGCCCACACGATCGGCGTGATGTTCGGCAGGATATGCACGGCGAGGATACGAGGACCGGACAGGCCCAGGACGCGCGTGGCCTCGATATACGGCTGGGGCTTTTGCGCGAGAGTCGCCGAGCGGATCATACGCACGTCCGAGGGAGCAAACAGCACGATCAGCACGCCGACCGTCACCCAATAGCTGCCACCAATCACGCCCGCGACGACGATCGCGAGGAGCGTGACGGGAAGCGAGAGCAGCACCTCGCAGGAGCGAGACACGCAGGCGTCCCACAGCCCGCCGCGCCACGCCGCGCTCATCCCGAAAAACAGACCGGCCACCATCGAGCCCACGGCGATGACAATCGGACCAATGATCGCGGAGCGCGCGCCGGCGACCATCAGGGCGAGAACATCACGCCCCACCTTGTCGGTGCCCAGCAGGTGCCCGGGAGTACCCGCCGGGGTGACGCCCAGAGCGACGTTTTGGTCCAGCGCGCCAGGAACCAGCACGGACGGGAAGATCACACAGATCGCGACAGCGACAAGCACCACTACAGACAGGACCACCGAGCCGGGAATCTTGCGCGCGGAGGAGCCAATGCCTCGTCCCAGGGCACGCGGAGAAAACGACAGCGCCATCAGGCTCCCCTCCCCTCGCCGAGCGTCTGACGCGGATCGACAGCAAAGGAGACGACATCGACGATCAGCGTCACGACGATGATGACGAACGCAACCAGCAGCGCGATCGCCTGCACGACAGGCACGTCCTTGTAGGTGATGGAGTCGGCGAGGAGCTGTCCGAGGCCGGGCAGGGAAAACGCCTCCTCGACGAGCACCGTGGACCCAAAGAGCGTCCCCAGGATCAGGCCAGCGGATGTGATGATCGGCAGCGCCGCTCCCCGCACGTACATGGCCGTGATGCGCCTGCTGGGCACTCCCCGCGAGCGCGCGAAGGTCACGTAGTCCTGGGCGAGTTCGGCACCCACGGCCGCCCGGGTGATGCGTACGAGCATCGCGCCGATTCCGGTCGCGAGGGCGATGGAGGGCAGGGTGAGGTGCCACAGGGTGTCGACGATGCCTGTTCCTTCACCGAAGACTGGGAACCATCCGAGCATGAGTCCGAAGACGTACAGCAGGACGAGGCCGAGGGCGAAGCCGGGTGCGGACACGCCGACGACCGACCAGCCGACGATTGCGCGGTCGACCCACGTTCCTCGGCGCCGGGCGGCGCCGATCCCCAGGGGGATGCCGACGGCGACGGCGAGGATGAATGCGCCGATGGTGAGCCACGCGGTGAGCGATACCCGGGAGGCGAGAACGTCGGTCACAGGTGTCGCGGAGCGCACGGAGTCTCCGAAGTCGCCGGTGAGGGCGCGGGTCAGCCAGTGCCAGTAGCGCACGACGAGGGGTTCGTCGAGGCCGTAGCGCTCGGTCACGGCCTGGCGGACCTCGGGGGTCAGTCGCCTCGTGCCCACCAGGATCTTCACGGGGTCTCCGGGTACGAGATACAGGAGTGAGAAGACCAGGAAGGACAGGAGGGTGAGCACCACTGCCGCGCCGTCGAGGCGACGGAGGATGTAGCGCAGCATTTACTTGGCCAGCTCCAGGGAGGAGGCCCACGGGGTCATGAAGAAGTAGGGCGTGTACTGCGTTGGGGTGACGCGCGAGGCGAAGGCCGTCGACGTCTTACCCCACCAGATCGGCGAGTAGATCGTGTTCTCTTGAGCAATGCGCTCTGCCTCGACGATGTCGGTGACGCGCTTGCTCGGGTCGGTCTGGGTGGCCTGAGAGGCGATCAGTCCCTGGACCTGTGCGTTCTCATAGCGTGCGGGGTTGTCGGGGCCAAGCAGCCACCCGGCCACCTCGCCCGGGTCGCCGGTCGTGGAGGTGTAGCTCATGTAGGACAGGCCGTAGGTGCCGCTGCCGACCTCGGAGATCCACTCTTCGATGGGTTTGGAGGTGACGGTCAGGTTGATGCCGATCTGCTTGAGGTTGTCGGCGATCGCGAGGGCGGCGGATCCCAGGTCCGGGATCGGCGAGGGGTAGGTCAGCTCGGCGTCGAAACCGCCGGGGACCTTGGACTGGGCGAGTTCGGCGCGCGCGGCGTCCAGGTCGAAGGAGTCGATGGGCAGGCCCGCTTGCGCGTCCGCGGCCGCCTGCTCGCCGATCTCGCTGCCCAGCTGGTCCGGGGGTTCGATGCCCGTCGCTACCGTCGCCTGTCCCTTGAGGATCGAGGAGACGATGGTGGAGCGGTCGACCGCGTGGGCAATAGCCTTGCGCACGTGGATGTCGTCGAAGGGCTCGACGTTCTGATCGAAGGTGAGACCCACGTAGGAGCGATCCGACTCGGTCAGGACACTCACGCCGTTGATCCCTTGGAACTGCGGCACCTGGTCGATCGGCAGCTGGGTGGCGATGTCGATCGTTCCGTTCTTTTGCGCGAGGAAGCGCGCGTTCTCATCCGAGAAGAAGTCGAATTCGATGGTCTGGGCGGGGGTGTCTCCGCCCCACCAGGTGCCGCTCTTTTCGAACACGGCCTTGGAGTCTGGCTGGAAGGAGACGGCCTTGTAGGGACCCGTTCCCATGATGAGGTCGGTCGAGGACCCGTAGGAGGCGGCCGCCTCGTAGAAGGACTTTTCGGTGATCCACAAACCGCCGTTCGCGGTGACCGTCCACCCGAAATTAACCGCGGGGGCGGGCAGGGTGATCGTGATCTGGTTGTCGCCGCTTTGCTCGGCCTGGACGCCGGCGGGCCAATAGACCGCGGAGGATGGGGACTTGTCGGGGTCCTTGGCGATGTCGATCGAGAAGAGGACGTCGTCAATGGTGACGGGGTTCCCGTCCTGGAACAGGGCGTCGGGTCTGATGTCGAAAACCCAGGTCTGGGCGTCGTCGGTGTGGTACGAGGAGGCGATCGCGGGGATCAGCTGGCCATTCTTATCCAAGGCGAGGAGGCCTTCGGAGACGACCTGCGCGACGTAGTAGTTGATGATGCCGGTCTCGTGGGCGGTGTCCAGCGTGGACAGGGAGCCCGGCAGGCCCACCGCGATGGTTCCCTCGCGGGAAGCCGACTGGGCCGCTCCTCCCGACGGCGCGCAGGCCGCAAGGGTCGCACACATCATGGCAGCGACGGAGGCGAGGGTGGCTGCTGTTCGTGGGATGCGTGCGATGTGCATCGGTGTCTCCTTGTGTCTAGTAGTGGCGTGAGTGCCGACATCTACCGTATGCACTGGAGAAACGTTGCGAGAAGGATCCTCGTCAGGCGATCATTTGTAACAGTGGTTGATTACTTGTCATCTATGTGTCAGGTACCGCGTGACGATGTCGTGCAGTACCTCGGCGGTCGCGCGCACGTCCGCGAGCGCAATGTGTTCGTCGTGTGCGTGGAGCTGGGCGTAGACCTGCCCCAGGCTGGCCCCGCTGTCGTAGGCGCCGAATCCGTATCCGATGCCCCCACACCTTCGCGCTACGCGCAGGTCGGTCCCTCCGGGCATGAGGACGGGGACGACCCGCGCGCCCGGGTAGCGGGCGCTCAGCGCGGACGCGATCGTGCGGTACAGGTCTGTGTCTGTTGACGAGGCCGTGGCGGCCTCACTGAGGAGGCGCTCGATAGTCACGTGCTCCGCGAGGTCGCCGAGGGCCGCCGTGATGGCGGCGTCCACATCATCGTCGTCGATGCCCGGTAGGGTGCGGATGTCCAGCTCGAGGGTCGCGTGGGAGGGCATGACGTTGATGGGTCCGCCGGAGCGGGCGACCGTCTGGGCGACGGTCACGTGGGAGACGGCGTGGGCGTAGGCGGCCAGGTCCCCGAACTCGGAGTAGTCGCCCTCGTAGGTGCCGTTGATCAGACTTGTTTCGGTCGTTTCCTCGAACTCGAAGGCACGTACAAACCCAGCCCAGACCTCGTCCGTGGCGGCGGGCCAGCGGGCCGAGGACAGCGCCGCGCTCACCTGGGCGAGCCGCTCGACGGCGCTCGTGCGGCCCAGCGGAACCGAGCCGTGGCCGGCGTCGCCCCGGATGTGCAGGCGACGCTGAGCGGCACCCTTTTCTCCGACGACGATGACGATGCTCTCCCCTCCCCTGGCTCCCACGATGCGCGAGCCGCCCATTTCGGACAGGGCAGCCTCCCACGGGAAGGCGTCCGGCCTATGCTCGCCGATCCACGGGACGCCCAGTCCTCCTCGTGCCTCCTCATCGGCGGCGGCCACGAACACCAGGGAACGGGCTGGAGGCACACCCGCTTGGGCGCGGCGCGCGACCTCGCGGGTGACGATGGCCATCGCGGCGGTCAGGTGGAGCATGTCGACCGTGCCGCGCCCCCACATGACGCCTCCGTCGATGTCGGCCCCAAAGGGCGGGTGCGTCCAGCGTTCCTCGTCGACAGGGACCACGTCGGTGTGCCCGATGAGGGTGAGCGCGCCCGAGCCGCGGCCCTGATCCGAGCCACGGCCTCGTCCCTGGATTCGATCCGCGCCCCGGGCGGCCTCCACCGTCACGACCAACGTGGTACGGCCGGGGTGCGGGGTGATGCGTTCGATTGACACGGGCAGGCCCGCGAAGAACTCCTCCAGCAGATCGGCAGCGCGCTCCTCCCCGCCCGAGTCGGCGGTCAGGTCGTTGACGCACCCCAGGCGCACCAAGTCCGCCAGCAGGTCCACGGTCTGCTCGCCCAGCGATTGCGCGCTCATGGTGATCCCCTTCCGCGCGGGGGCCTCGTCCCGGCACCCCTGTGTGACACCCACGGTATCCCCAGGCGCTCGCGCTCTCCCGGGGAGGACAAACAGGGAGCACTTGTAACGGGCTCGTGTGAGCAACCCGCGCCCTGCGCCTCGGCGCTGCGTTGGACCCGCGTACCTGCGGAAAAGTACGCTAGTGGGGCAAACAGTCCACGACTCGGATGGAGACAACTCAATTATGGCCATGAACACCCGTGCGCAGGCGCCTCGCGTGCCCGACCGCGCCGCCCCCGAAGGCCTCGAAGCCAAGTGGGGTGAGGCCTGGGAAAACCAGGGCACCTACGCTTTTGACCGCAGCGCGACGCGCGAGCAGGTGTACTCGATCGACACTCCCCCGCCGACGGTATCCGGCTCCCTGCACATCGGCCATGTTTTCTCCTACACGCACACCGACGTCGTGGCCCGCTACCAGCGCATGACCGGCAAGTCCGTGTTCTACCCGATGGGTTGGGACGACAACGGCCTGCCGACCGAGCGCCGCGTGCAGAACTACTTCGGCGTGCGCGTGGACGCGACCCTGCCCTACGACCCCGACTTCGAGCCCCCGCACGTGGGCGGCGACGGCAAGTCGATCAAGGCTCGCGACCAAAAGCCGATTTCCCGTAAGAACTTCGTGGAGCTGTGCGAGCGCCTCACCGTCGAAGACGAGGCTCAGTTCGAGGCGCTGTGGCGCTACCTGGGCCTGAGCGTGGACTGGAAGCAGAACTACCAGACGATCGGCGCGCGTGCGCGTAAGGTCGCCCAGGCCGCGTTCCTGCGCAACCTGGCGCGCGGCGAGGCCTACCAGGCCGAGGCCCCGGGCCTGTGGGACGTCACCTTCCAGACGGCGGTCGCCCAGGCTGAGCTGGAGAGCCGCGAGTACCCGGGCTTCTACCACCGCCTGGCCTTCCACATCACCGACGCCGAGGCCGCCGCGAAGGCTGCCGCCGCGGGCGCACCCGTCGAGGACGGCGTGGACGTGTGCATCGAGACGACGCGTCCCGAGCTGCTGGCCGCCTGCGTCGCCCTGATCGCCCACCCGGACGACGAGCGCTACAAGCCGCTGTTCGGCACGACGGTCTCCTCCCCCGTGTACGGCGTCGAGGTGCCGATCCTGCCCCACCCCGAGGCAGAGATGGACAAGGGCGCGGGCATCGCCATGTGCTGTACCTTCGGCGACACGACCGACATCGACTGGTGGCGTGACCTGGAGCTGCCGCTGCGCGCGATCCTGCGCAAGGACGGCCGCATCATCACCGAGACCCCCGAGTGGATCACGACCGACGCGGGCCGTAAGGCTTTCGAGGAGATCACGGGCAAGACGACGTTCTCCGCGCGCGAGGCCGTGGTGGCCGCCCTGCGCGAGTCGGGCGAGCTGAAGGGCGAGCCGACCAAGACGATGCGTCAGACCAACTTCTTCGAGAAGGGCGACAAGCCCCTCGAGATCGTCACCTCGCGCCAGTGGTACATCCGTAACGGTGGCCGCGCGTGGACGAACCCGGCCTCGGGCGCGGATCTGAACGAGGAGCTCATCGGCCGCGGCCGCGAGCTGGAGTTCCACCCCGACTTCATGCGCGTGCGCTACGAGAACTGGGTGAAGGGCCTGAAGGGCGACTGGCTGGTGTCCCGTCAGCGCTTCTTCGGCGTGCCGTTCCCGCTGTGGTACCGCGTGGACGCGGACGGCCAGGTCAACTACGACGACATCATCACCCCGTCTGAGGCCGCTCTGCCGGTCGACCCGTCGACGGACGTGCCGGAGGGGTTCGCGGAGGATCAGCGCGGCGTGGCCGGCGGCTTCGTGGGCGAGCTGGACATCATGGACACGTGGGCGACGTCCTCGCTGTCCCCGCAGCTGGCGTGTGGCTGGCTGGATGACGAGGACCTGTTCGCTCGCACGTACCCGATGGATTTGCGCCCGCAGGGCCAGGACATCATTCGCACGTGGCTGTTCTCCACCGTGGTTCGCGCGAACTTGGAGTTCGGCGCGCTGCCGTGGAAGCACGCGGGCCTGTCGGGCTGGATCCTGGATTCGGACCACAA
>ERZ773018.1906-NODE-1906-length-10817-cov-3.702379_pt1 | contig 10817 bp, 10 predicted proteins | sample MGYA00580840_ERZ773018 | MGnify/ENA primary metagenome ERZ773018 (study PRJEB29015, sample SAMEA2738125) | human oral metagenome | biome: human oral; feature: human-associated habitat; material: saliva | place: China | collected 2256 ... | reverse complement strand
GTAGCAAGACACCACTTGAGTCAGCCATGATTATCGGTGCTGATATTTCAACAGATAAACCACTCCGTGATACCATCCAGTTCTTGTCAGACACGGTTGACCAGATTATCGCCTACAGTGCCCAGTTGGGAGAGTAGGGGGATAAGAAAAATACTCTATAATAAAGTTGATCTTTTTGAAAATCCGATATACAATATGTCATTGTTTATTTAATATTTACAGAAGATGATAGGAGAATATAATGCCAGTTACCAGTGAAAAATCTATTACAAATGCATTAGTAAAAATGCTTCCCAAATTATGGGCGAGGAGTAAAAAATTTTATAATGATAAACAGTTTAAAGTCGAAAGCGAATTAGGAGTTGTTTTCAAAGATTACTTGGAATATTCATATGAAAAATATTCTACTGTAAAGACATTATTATACAAAAATGAAGGTAAATTTTTATATAATTTTTATGAACCACAGTTTTTAGAATCTGGAAATGGAGAGGTTGTTGACACTACAAATTCAAGTTTGATTTTTCAGAAAAATAATAAAATAATTGTTACTGGAACTGGCGGTGTAGGTAAATCTATGCTCATGAAGCATATATTTATAAACCAAATAGACACTGCAAGTAGCATTCCAATTTTCATAGAATTAAAATCTATAAATGAGAAACCATTGGATGATTTTGATTTTGAATTATTTATTTTTGAAGAGATTAAATGTCATCATTTGAATATAGAGAGAGAACATTTTCAAGAAACACTAAAATCTGGCGCATATACTATAATATTTGATGGACTTGATGAAATTATATCTACTCATAGAAATGTGTTAGACAAATCATTAAAAGAATTTGTAGATATATATAATAAAAATAGGTATATTCTTAGCTCTCGCCCGTCCGATGATTTTATAGGTTGGTCTAATTTTTTAGAATATGAGATTAAGTTACTGACTAAAGAGCAGGCTGTTTCTCTCATTTTAAAATTAGAGTATGAATCAAAATTAAAAAATAAGTTTGCAAAAGAATTAAAAGATACATTATATGATAACCATGAATCTTTTGCTTCAATCCCTCTGTTGTTAACTATTATGTTAATGACATATGAAGATGGTGCATCTATTCCCAATAATCTAACTGATTTTTACAACCTAGCATTTTATACTCTCTATCAAAAACATGATGCATCGAAATCGGGCTATAAAAGAGAATTGAAATCGAATTTATCTCTTGAACAATTTAAAGAAGCTTTATCTTATCTAGCAATGAAAACGTTTTTCAAAGGACAGATAACCTTTAATACTGACAGTTTTAATTCTTATCTTGATTCTTTCAAAGAAAAAAATACAGTGAAGTTTGTAAATTCAGATTTTATTAGGGATTCTATTTCTAATGTTTGTATGATATCGCAAGAAGGCATAAATTATAAGTTTGCACATAGGTCATTTCAAGAATATTTTGCTGGTGTAGGTGTAAGTAAATTAGATGATAGTACTCAAAAAAAGCTTCTAACCTCATGGGCTATTGAAGATGGAAATCATATTGCTTATAATAAAACATTTTTAACAACTTTATTGACTGTTCAAAAAAATCGGACATATTTGAATTTACATGTAGAATTGATAAAAAAAGTAAGAGCATTATATGAAGATTTAGACGATTTAGGAAAATTTATAAGTCATTTCTTTAAAACATTTAAATTAAGCCTCAATCTCTCAAAAGTGGGATCGGAAAAAATCGGATTTTATGTTAGCGATGAATACAAGGCCTTCTATTCTTTGCATTTTAAAATTATTAAAGAATCGGGTTTAGATATAAGTGATATTGATGATGATGCAACCTCAGAAAGGTACTCAGAAAAAGTGATTGAATTTTTAGAAAATAACAGAGATATAACTTATGACCAATTTTCTGAAGAGTATAAATCATGTTTACGCCTGTGGATTGACTCTTGGTTTGTTAAAAGATTAAATTTTATTTTTGAGTGGTCTAATCAAGTTGTTGAAAAGAATAAGACTAAAAAAAGAACAACCTCTGCTATAATTGATGATATTTGATGTAGAATAGTAAAAAATGAAAGAAGCTGGATGTTGTTAAAATTAACACAAGATATGGTATTTATTGGAAATAAAATTGAAATAATCTACTCAAAATAATCTCTATCATTTATTAAAAGAAGAGCACGAATGAAAAAACTGCAACCTCTTCCATTTTATGGTAAAATGGACATATCAGATTTTAGAAAAGGAAAAACCCTATGAAATTTCTTGAATTAAATAAAAAGCGTCATGCAACTAAGCATTTCAATGATAAAGCAGTTGATCCAAAAGATGTGCGAATGGCGATTGAAATTGCAACTTTAGCGCCAAGTGCTCATAATAGCCAGCCTTGGAAATTTGTAGTTGTGCGTGAGAGAAATGCAGACTTGGCTGAGATTGCCTTTAATGCTAATCAGGAGCAAATCAAAGAAGCGCCTGTGACGATTGCTCTCTTTACAGATACAGACTTGGTGCAGCGCGCTCGTAAGATTGCTCGTACTGCTGGTATAAAAAATATGTCTGAAGAAAAATTGCAATATTACATGCAAAATCTTCCGACTCAGTACAGTCATTACACCGAACAGCAAAAGAGTGATTATTTAGCTCTTAATGCTGGATTGGTAGCTATGAATTTAGTGTTGGCATTGACTGACCAGGGCATTAGTTCCAATATTATCCTTGGATTTGATAAGTCAAAAGTCAATCAAGTGTTAGATATTGATGAGCGCTTCCGTCCAGAACTTTTAATTACTGTTGGCTACACAGACGATAAACTGGATCCAAGCTATCGTTTGCCAGTGGATGAGATTATTGAAAAACGTTGATAGAAAGGAATATGATTTTATGACGATTGATTTTAAAGCAGAGGTTGAAAAACGTCGCGATGCTCTATTGGCTGACTTATTTAGCCTTTTGGAAATCAACTCCGAGCGAGATGATACGAAAGCAGATAAAGAACATCCTTTCGGGCCTGGACCTGTTAAGGCTTTGGAAAAATTCTTAGAATTAGCTGCGCGTGATGGTTATTCAACGAAGAATGTGGACAATTATGCAGGGCATTTTGAATATGGCGAAGGAGCTGAAGTTCTTGGAATTTTTGCACACATGGATGTGGTACCGGCTGGAAGCGGTTGGGATACAGATCCTTATACACCAACAATTAAAGATGGAAAACTCTATGCGCGTGGTGCGAGTGATGACAAAGGGCCAACGATGGCTTGCTATTATGGACTGAAAATCATCAAAGAATTAGGTTTGTCGACGTCTAAGAAAGTTCGTTTTGTAGTTGGTACAGATGAAGAATCTGGTTGGGCTGATATGGACTATTATTTCAAACATGTTGGTCTTCCAGAGCCAGATTTTGGTTTTTCGCCAGATGCAGAATTTCCGATTATCAATGGTGAAAAAGGAAATATTACTGAATATCTTCATTTTGCAGGGGAAAATAGCGGAGCTGCGCGCTTGCATAGCTTTACTGGCGGACTTCGTGAAAATATGGTTCCTGAATCTGCAACAGCAGTAGTATCAGGAAATATGCCAAATCTTGTAGATAAATTGGACGAATTTGCTAAAGAACATGGACTTCGCTTTGAATACCAAGAATTATCAAATGGGCAAATGGCAGTAATGATTATTGGGAAATCTGCCCATGGGGCTTCGCCACAATCTGGTGTCAATGGCGCGACTTATCTGGCTAACTTCTTGACCCAGTTTGATTTTGCAGATTCCGCTAAAGACTATCTTGAAGTGGCAGGAAACATTCTTTTAGAAGACCACGAAGGGAAAGCCTTAAAAGTGGACTATGTAGATGAAAAAATGGGTGCTCTTTCTATGAATGCAGGCGTCTTCCGATTTGATGAAACAAGCGATGACAACACCATTGCTCTTAATTTCCGCTATCCACAAGGAACCAATCCAGCATCAATCAAATCTAAATTGGAAAACTTACCTGTGGAAAATGTGACATTGTCAGAGCACGAGCATGTTCCTCACTATGTTCCAATGGAAGATCCGCTTGTGACAACGCTTTTGAACGTGTATGAAAAACAAACAGGTCTAAAAGGTCATGAACAAATTATTGGTGGTGGAACCTTTGGTCGTCTCTTGAAACGCGGTGTTGCTTATGGTGCTATGTTCCCAGGATATACAGATACTATGCACCAAGCAAATGAATTTATAGATATAGAAGACCTGTTCCGAGCTGCTGCTATTTATGCAGAAGCAATTTATGAATTAATCAAATAAAGCATGTAAACTCAGCTAGAAATAGTTGAGTTTCTTTCAAAGAAAGGGGAATATTATGATTTATACAATTACGAGTGCGACAGGTCAATTGGGGCAAAAGGTCGTTGCCGAAGCACAGAAACAGTTAGACACTAATGAAATTCGGTTATCTGTTCGGAGTCCCCAAAAAGCTAGTCAATATGCAGCAGCAGGGATTGATGTCAGATCAGCTGATTATTTAGATGTAGATTCTATGGTCACAGCTTGGCGTGGAACGGATATCTTGATTTACATTCCAAGTATTTCTCATCCAAGCATTGTGCGTGTGCCAGAATTTGAAAATTCAGTCGTTGCGGCAGAAAGAGCTGGAGTTAAGCACTTTATCTTTGTTGGATTTTTTGCTGATCAAGTCAATAGTCCATTTCACATGGCAGCTTTCTTTGCTTATGCAAATACTCGTCTAGCATCGGCTGGATTTTCTTACAGCATTATCAAAAATGCTATGTATGCTGATCCATTGGTGCCTTACTTACCTGAGTTAATAGAGCGCAAGGCTGTCATTTATCCAATGGGAAATTCGAAAATGAGCTTTATTTCGCGGGAAGATAGTGCAGTAGCCATTGTCAAACTAGCTATGTCGTCTGCTCTACAAGGAAAAACATACATTTTGACTCAAGGTCGTAACTATACAATGCTAGAATTAGCTGATCTTTTGTCTGAAATATCGGGTCATGAAATTGACTACCAACCGGTGACAGTTGAGGAATTTGCTGCTCTTTATGATCAGCCCAAAGGATTTGGAGTTGTGCTGGCTTCTCTCTACCAAGCTGGGAGTCAAGGCTGCTTGGACATTGTGACAGATGATTTTCGGACAATCACAGGACGGCAGGCAACTGATTTGAAAATTTATATGAAGAAAAATTATCAAAAATAGAGGCAAGGAATGGAAACGCTAGAAGACATTAAGAAAGCTATTATGGTTGATCCACAAAATCAAGTATATACAGAGCGAGGAATTGAGCCGCTTTTTGCAGCTCCTAAGTCGGCGCGGATCAATATTGTTGGTCAAGCTCCTGGTATTAAAGCGCAGGAAACACGTTTATATTGGAATGATAAGAGTGGAGATCGCCTGCGTGAATGGATGGGTGTTGACTATGATACATTTTATCATTCTGGCTATTTTGCTGCGATTCCGATGGACTTTTATTTTCCAGGGCATGGAAAATCAGGTGATTTGCCACCTCGCAAGGGTTTTGCTGAAAAATGGCATCAACAGATTTTAGAATTGTTACCAGATCTGGAATTAACTATTCTTATTGGCCAATATGCTCAGAAGTATTATCTTCATCAAAAGGGAACTGTAAAGTTAACCGATACGGTAAAACATTATCAAGATTATTTGCCAGAATATTTCCCACTTGTTCACCCATCTCCACGAAATCAAATCTGGCTGGCCAAGAATCCTTGGTTTGCAGAGCAAGTGATACCAGATTTGCAGGCGAATGTTCAACAGATTATTTCAAGATGAGCACTTGCTCATCTTTTTTTGAAACCAAATCTTTGACAAAAAAGGTTCGATATAGTATTATAAATAAACTTCTATATCGTATGTTTTAGAAAGAAGAAAAATGGGTAAAAAAGTAGTCAATAGTGGATTTTACATTGGGAAAATTCATCGTTTATCTAATCGATTAATGAATCATATTTTGTTAGAACGAGGGATTCAAGCTTTTAATGGAGAACAGGGACGTATTTTACACGCGCTTTGGCAAAAAGATTATCAAAGCCAAACCGAACTGTCAGAGCAGACCGGTTTGACGTTGAACACTCTAACCAAAATGATTGACCGAATGATTCGCATGAAGCTTGTGGAACGGTGTTCTCATGAAAAAGATAAGCGGAAAAAGATGATTTGTCTGACAGATTATGCAAAAGGATTAAAAGCAGAATATGATGCAATTTCTGATGAAATCATTGAAATCTTTTACAGTGGTTTTTCTGATCTGGAAATCAGTGAATTTGAGATTTATTTAGAACGTATTTTAGTAAATTTAAGCCAATCAAGAAAGGATGAAGCATGAACGAGTTAATCAAATTAGTCACCAATCAATGGCAGTTTCTGTTAGGTCTTATCTGGGATCATGTCTGGATATCGGGTTTGTCTATCTTACTTGCTTTGATTTTTGGAGTTGGACTTGGGATTTTTATTAGTTTCAAAAAAAGCTGGGCTGGAGTCGTTATTGGTTTAGTGAATACTCTTTATACAATTCCCTCTATTGCACTTTTAGGGATTCTGATTTCGATTACGGGGATTGGTAATAAGACAGCAATTGTAGCATTAACCTTATATGCCCTGTTACCAATGGTACGGAGTACTTATACAGGCATTTCTGGTGTTGACCCGCTTCTCATTGAAGCAGCAGAAGGAATGGGTTCTACACGCAAGCAGATTTTAACCAAGGTGCAACTGCCCCTTGCCTTTCCGGTTATGATGGCAGGTTTCCGTAATATGGTTACAATGACCATAGCTCTTGCGGGGATTGCTTCTTTCGTTGGTGCTGGCGGTCTTGGTGTAGCAATTTACCGTGGGATTACGACTAATAACCAAACCCTAACTTTGGTCGGAAGTGTTTTAGTCGCCCTATTGGCATTGGTCTTTGATTTTCTTCTTTCTTTGGTTGAAAAATCAATCCTACGTCATAAAAAAGTATCTAAAAAATGGTTAGCTGTTTTCAGTTCTATAGTTCTTTTGATGGCAGGAACCATCGCATTTTTCCAAATGAATCCAATGGGCGGAACCGTGAAAATTGCGACCAAACCACAGACAGAAAACTATATCTTAGGTGAAATGCAAAAGCAAGTTATTGAAGAATACACCAATCTTAAGGTCAAAATGACTAAAGGTGTTGGTGGTGGGACTGCCAATATCCACCCTGCTATTACAAAAGGGGAATTTGATATTTATGCTGAATACACCGGTACAATCTGGGAAGTTATTCTTAAAAAATCAGGTTCATATGATGAAAGTCAATTTAAGATACTTGAAAGTCAATATCGTAAAAAATATCAATTAGAATGGGCAAATACATTTGGATTTAATAATACGTATGGTTTGGCAGTTCGTAAGGATATTGCAGAAAAATACAATATCAAAACCTTTAGTGATTTAGCTAAAGCAAGTCCCAATTTAACTTTTGGTGCAGAGTATGACTTCTTTGGTCGAGAAGACGGTTTTGCCCGATTGCAATCAACCTATGGTATGAAATTCAAGTCGCAAGTGGACATGGATAGCGGACTGAAATATCAGGCAGTTAAATCTGGCAGAGTGGATGCAATTGATATTTTCACTACAGATGGACAGCTTCATGGAGCAAATCTCGTCGTTTTGAAAGATGATAAAAAAATCTATCCTTCTTATCAGGCAGGAACAGTTGTTCGGTCAACAACTCTTAAAAAATACCCTCAATTGAAAAGAGCACTGGCTAAATTAGATGGTATTTTGAACGATAGCAAAATGGCAGAATTGAACCACAAAGTAGAAAATGATAAAGAAGAACCTGCTAAAGTTGCTCATGACTATCTTGTAGAGAAAGGAATTTTGAAGAAATGATTGAATATAAAAATGTCAGCAAATTTTACGGAAACCGCGACATTATCAAACAATTAGACTTAAAAATTGAAGATGGAGCCTTTCTGACGATTGTAGGAACTTCTGGTTCAGGAAAAACGACATTGTTAAAGATGGTAAATGGTTTGGTCAAGCCGAACCAAGGGCAAATCCTTATCAATGGTCAAGATGTTCAAGACACGGATTTGATTGAATTGCGGCGGAAAATTGGTTATTCTATTCAGGGAAACGGCTTGTTTCCGCATTTGACAGTTGCTGAAAATATTGCTTACGTCTTAAATTTACAAAAGAAAAGTCAAGCAGACATTGACCGGATTGTAGATAAAAAATTAGCTATGCTAGGCTTGGAAAATGATTTGAAAAATCGTTATCCGTCTGCTCTTTCTGGTGGACAGGCTCAACGAGTGGGGATCGCACGTGCATTAGCTGCAACTCCTAATATTTTGCTAATGGATGAGCCTTTTGGAGCAGTAGATGCTATTACGCGCTATCAACTGCAGCATGAGTTGAAATCTTTGCATGAAGAAACAGGAATTACTGTTATTTTTATCACGCATGATATAGCAGAGGCACTAAAATTAGGCACTAAAATCTTGGTGTTAGATATGGGAGAAATTCAGCAATATGGCACGCCAGAGGAAATCAAACAACAGCCAGCTAATGAATTTGTAAGAAAATTGCTCGAATTAGCTAGTTAAAATCTATGTTTGCGAATAGGGAATAGGAGGTTTAACTAATGAGAAATAAAATGAAAGCAATGGTGATTTATGAGCCAGGCGGTCCAGAGAAATTTGTTCTAGAAGAACGAGCTATCCCATCTGTAAAAGAAGGATGGACCTTAGTCAAAATCAAAGGTTTTGGTATCAATCATTCAGAAATTTTTACTCGGAAAGGTTTATCTCCAACTGTTCAATTCCCTCGTATTTTAGGAATTGAGTGTGTAGGACAAGTAGTTGAAACGACAAGGAGAGATTTGCAGGAAGGGCAAAAAATTGTTTCTATTATGGGCGAAATGGGACGTGTGTATGACGGTTCTTATGCTGAATATGTATTACTTCCAAATGAGCAGATTTACCCTGTAGACAGTCAATTATCTTGGGCGGAATTAGCAGCAATACCGGAGACCTACTATACTGCTTTTGGCTCCTTCAAAAATATGCAGATAAAAGAGGGAGACTCAATCTTAGTTCGAGCTGCAACGAGTGGTGTTGGGTTAGCCTTTTTAAAGTTAGTAAAAGCACAATTCCCACAGAATCGTGTAGTTGGTGCAGTTCGTTCTCTTGCTAAAAAAGATTTGCTTCAACAGCAAGGCTTTGATGAAATTATTTTAGATGAAAGAGGAGTTTTGCAAACTGAGGAAAAGTTTGATAAAATCCTTGAATTAGTCGGTTCGGCTACTCTAAAAAATTCATTTGACCATATTCAAAGTGCAGGAATTATCTGTAACACTGGTCAATTAGGTGGCAAATGGTATGCAGAGGAGTTTGATCCAATCATAGAAATAAGAAACAATAGTTATTTGACTAGTTTTTATTCAGGAAATGCGCATCAGCAGCTTATTGATGAACTTTTTAGTTATATTGATGCTTATAAAATCAATGTATCTCCTCAACGAATCTTTTCGTTAGAGCAAATCCCAGCAGCCCATTCTTATATCGAAAGTCAAGCGGGATTTGGTAAAGTGGTCGTCTTAAATGATTAACTAGAAAAAATGAAAAGTGTGCAAATTGCATGCTTTTTTGAATTGACAGATAGTATATCTACGCCTATAATGAAAATTAGTAAATTCTATAAATGAGGCGATACAGATGAAAAAAAGGATTGGCATTTTATTGTTAGCGAGTTTGTTTCTTTTGACAGCTTGTGGAGGAAAGAAAACAAATGTGGAAACGAAACAAGAAGGAAAAGCTGTATCTGCAAAAGTTAGATCCTCTGAGCAAACAAAGAAAAAAACAAAAGTTCATTATAATGGTTCTTATTATAGTGTAAAAGGGAAATATGATGAAATTGTTATCGCAAATAAACATTATCCATTATCTTCAGATTATAATCCCGGTGAAAATCCTACTGCTAAAGCCAAATTGCTGGAATTGATTGCTGCCATGCAAGGTGAGGGTTATCCTATCAGTCATCAATATAGCGGTTTCCGTAGTTATCAAACGCAGGTTACTCTTTATCAAAATTATGTCAATAAAGATGGAAAAGAAGCAGCGGATCGGTATTCTGCTCGGCCTGGCTATAGTGAACACCAAACAGGCTTAGCTTTTGACTTGATTGGCACCGACGGAAATCTAGTGACAGAAAAAAAGGCTAGTCAATGGCTTTTGAAACATGCAGCCGAATATGGATTTGTTGTGCGTTATCTAAATGGAAAAGAGAATGAAACTGGATATATGCCAGAGCAATGGCATCTTCGTTATGTTGGAAAAGAAGCAAAAGCGATTGCAGATTCAGGGCTATCTTTAGAAGAATATTACGGTTTTACTGGGGGAGGTTATAAGGATTAAAACGTTTCAGCATTAGAAGAGTACAATAAGAAATGGTAGATAGGAGAAGAAAGAATAGTTCCTAAACACAAAGCTGATGCTTTAGCGACTGTTGTCTGTCTAGAAGGAAAGATTGATTTTACAGCATCTGGAGAAATAGTCCAACTTGTTTCCAGAAATTTTTTAATCATGGGATCCAATGAGCCTCATAGTTTATAGGGTTTCAAAGATAGCTATATATTGATTATTCAACAATTAAAATACTGAATGCGAAGAAAGAGTAAAAACTTGGAAATCATAATGTAGTGGATTCCAAGTTTTTTGATTGTACTAAAAAACCTTTCCCAAAATGGAAAAGGCTTAATATCAACATTTTTTGTAATGTGAATATGATTCTTATTTGAGACCGTATTTTTTGTTGAAACGATCCACACGTCCGTCTGCTTGA
>ERZ773018.1904-NODE-1904-length-10822-cov-11.574162_pt1 | contig 10822 bp, 9 predicted proteins | sample MGYA00580840_ERZ773018 | MGnify/ENA primary metagenome ERZ773018 (study PRJEB29015, sample SAMEA2738125) | human oral metagenome | biome: human oral; feature: human-associated habitat; material: saliva | place: China | collected 2256 ... | reverse complement strand
ATCGCGCAGTGCGTCACGCCGTCAGGAATCTCCTCGATCTGGTGGGTCACCAGGACGATCTGCGGAGATTTCGAACCCTTCATGATCTCAGAAAGCGCGGCAATGAGCAACTCACGAGCTCCCAGGTCGAGACCGGAGGTGGGTTCGTCAAGGACGAGTACCTCCGGGTCGGTCATGAGTGCGCGCGCGAGAAGCACGCGCTGTGCTTCACCCTCCGACAGCGTGGAGAATTCGCGCTGGACGAGGTGGGCGACGCCGAAAATGTCCATGAGCGCGCGCGCACGCTGATCGTCGACCTCCTCGTATTCCTCATCGTGAGCGACAGCGAGACCCCAGGCTGCGCTGCGCACGGTGTCCAACACCGACTGCGTAGGGACGATCTTTGCCGCCACGGCAGCCGAGGCCAGGCCGATGCGCGTCGCCACCTCAGCGGGATCCGCGTTCGCGAGATCCGTATCGGACAGGCTCACCTCGCCCGAATCCGGCGAAATCCGGCCCGAGGCAACGCGAGCGAGGGTCGTCTTGCCCGCACCGTTGGGGCCGACGATGACCCAATGCTGACGTGGACGCGTCGACCACGACACGTCGGACAGGACCTGTGTGTCTCCTCGTTGAAGCGACACATGAGAGAGATTTAGGACGTAAGTCATGCGTCTAGCCTAGTCGTGTTGAACACCGCGCGCGTCTCAGACGAGCGAACGGTACAGATCAGCGGTCTTGACGCCGATAGCTTCCCAGGAGAAGTGCACGCGCGCGCGCACGAGGCCTGCCTCGCCCATACGGCGACCCAGCTCGGGATCATCCAGGACGCGGACGAGACGGTCAGCCATGTCGCGCTCGAAGGTCTCCGGGTCAAGCGGGGTACCAGTGCCGTCCTGCACCTGTTCGATGGGGACCAGGTAGCCGGTCTCGCCATCGACGATGACGTCGGGGATACCGCCGGTCGCGGTACCGACGACGGGCAGGCCGAGCGCCATCGCCTCCAGGTTGACGATGCCGAGGGGCTCGTAAACCGACGGGGTGATGAAGACCTGAGCGGCGGAGAGGATTGCCGCGACCTCGGGCTGTGGGAGCATCTCGGAGATGAGCACGACGCCGGTGCGGGTGGCGCGCAGCTCGGCGACCAAGGCCTCGACCTCAGCAGCGATCTCAGGGGTGTCGGGGGCACCGGCGCACAGGACGAGCTGGACGTCATCGGGCAGCAAGCGGGCGGCACGTAGGAAATAGGGCAGGCCCTTCTGGCGGGTGATGCGACCGACGAAGACAACGGTGCGGCGGGTCGGGTCGATACCGTGCTCGGCCAGCACGCGAGCGCGCAGCTCGTCACCGGCCTCGCCCTCGGGCGCATGCCACTTGTTCAGGTCAATACCATTGTGGATCACGTGCACGCGCTCGGGATCAACAGACGGGTAGCAGCGCAAAATATCGTCGCGCATGCCGTTGGAGACGGCGACAATAGCACTGGCTGCCTCATAGGCGGTCTTCTCCACGTAGGAGGAGAGGCGGTAGCCACCGCCGAGCTGCTCGGCCTTCCAGGGACGCAGGGGTTCGAGGGAGTGGGCGGAGATGACGTGTGGGATGTCGCCGAGGAGCGAGGCGACGTGGCCCGCGAAGTTGGCGTACCACGTGTGGGAGTGCACCAGGTCCGAACCCTCACACGCGGCGGCAATCTCAAGGTCAACGCCGAGGGTACGCAGCGCTGTGTTAGCACCCTCCAGCTGGGGCAGGTCCGAATGGCCGGTTACCCCCGGATCGGCTCCGTCGGTTCCGGGTTCGCGAGGGCCATCGAAGGCCTGCACTCGCAGGTCATCGACAAGGCCGCGCAGCACCTTGGCCAACTCGAGAACATGGACACCGGCTCCGCCGTAGACGTGGGGCGGGTATTCGCGGGTGAGCAGATCAACGCGCATGATGTGGTCCTTCCGACAGTGGCGACGCGTGTAACACATAGTATCCGAAATCACGGGCATCGAAACCGAAACGAGACGGTGCAGCAATCGATGGACATTTGTAATACAGTGTGACTACACCCACGGGCCTGCACCGGTGCACGCCCAAAACGACCAACGAAGAGGTGCCGTATGGCAAAGAACCACGTTCTAGCGATTGTTCTTGCGGGCGGTGAGGGTAAGCGTCTGATGCCGCTGACAGCGGACCGCGCAAAGCCTGCCGTTCCGTTTGGAGGTCATTTCCGTCTGATCGATTTCGCGCTGTCGAATATCGTGAATTCCGGATACCTCAAGATCGTTGTGCTGACTCAGTACAAGTCGCACTCTCTTGACCGTCACGTCACGAAGACCTGGTACACCTCTCCCCTGCTCGGCAACTTCATTGCCCCTGTTCCGGCCCAGCAGCGTCGCGGACCCCACTGGTACCTGGGCAGCGCGGACGCTATTTACCAGTCGCTCAATATCGTCGACGATGAGCAGCCCGAATACATCGTCATCATCGGCGCTGACAACATCTACCGTATGGACTTCTCGCAGATGGTCCAGCACCACATCGATTCGGGTCTGCCGGCCACGGTCGCAGGCATTCGTCAACCGATCGAGCTCGCTCCCGCACTGGGTGTTATCGACGGTGAGGGTGGTGTCGTCAAGAACTTCTTGGAGAAGCCCCAGCACGCCGAAGGCCTGCCGGACGATCCCACGAAGGTCCTTGCCTCGATGGGCAACTACGTCTTCACCACCAAGGACCTGGTCCACGCGCTGCGTGAGGATGCTAAGGACCCCGATTCGAAGCACGACATGGGTGGCAACATCATTCCGTGGTTCGTGTCGCGCGGTGAGTGCGGCGTCTATGACTTCCAGGACAACGATGTGCCGGGTTCGACCGACCGCGACCGCGATTACTGGCGCGACGTTGGTACGCTGGACGCCTACTACGAGGCGAACATGGACCTGATCTCGGTGCACCCGGTGTTCAACCTGTACAACCGCGAGTGGCCGACGATGACGATGATCGACGGATCGCTGCCGCCCGCGAAGTTCGTCTACGGCGACCAGGATCGCCTGGGCCACGCGGTGGACTCCTTCGTGTCGCCCGGCGTGATTGTCTCCGGCGGTGAGGTCGTGCGCTCGGTCCTGTCCCCGAATACCTACGTCCATTCGTGGGCGAAGATCGAGGATTCGGTCGTTATGCACGGCTGCCGCATCGGTCGCCATGCGCGGGTCGTGAAGACGATTCTGGATAAGAACGTCGTCGTTGAGGAAGGCGCCGAGGTCGGCGTCAATCACGAGTACGATATCGAGCGCGGCTTCACGGTTACCGAGTCGGGCATCACGGTCGTTCCCAAGGGCACGGTCGTCACCAAGTGAGTTCCCCTCACCATCTCGATGAGCCGGGTGCACCGCTGCTGTTTGCCAGCGGGGCACCCGGCCTCGTCGTCACCGACGTTGATTCGACGCTGATCACTCAAGAGGTCATCGAGGAGCTGGCCGAGGCCGCTGGCACGCGCGAGCAGGTCGCCGCGGTGACCGCACGCGCGATGAACGGCGAGCTGGATTTCGCGGAGTCGTTGCGCGAGCGGGTTGCGACGTTGAGGGGCGTTCCGCACAGCGTCTTCGCCGACGTCCTGGCTCGCATCACTCCGACGAAGGGCGCCCGCGAGCTGATCGACGCCGTGCACGCGGCCGGGGGTCGATTCGGGGTCGTCTCCGGGGGCTTCGAGGAGGTCGTCGCCCCCCTGGCGGCCTCCCTGGGCATCGACTATTACGCGGCCAACCGCCTGGAGGTGGTCGACGGCGCGCTCACGGGCCGAGTCCTCGGGCGCATCGTGACCTCACAGGTCAAGGTCGAGTGCCTGCGCCAGTGGGCCTCGTCCCTGGGGGTGCCGATGGAGCGCACGGTCGCGATCGGGGACGGAGCCAACGACATCCCCATGATGAACGAGGCCGGGGTCGGTATCGCTTTCTGCGCGAAGCCCGCGGTGCGCGAGCAGGTGGCGGTCCAGCTCAACGTGCCGGATCTGTCCCTGGCGATCGCGCCGCTGGGCCTGTCCCCGGCCTAGCGTTTTACGGTTCGCGGGTGTCGGTCAGCTCGATGAGCTTTCCGTCCCAGCCATCTTTCCACGCCCTGGCGTACGTCAGGATCTGCGCGGGGTAGATCTCCCCGTCGATGCTTGCCGAGGCTTCGTCGATGTCCCACCAGCGTTGGGTGTCGATGACGGAGCGTTCGAGCTCGGTCCACCCGTCCCTGCTCAGCGCAGTGGAAGGGGCCCGGGCGATGAAAAACCACTCGTCCTGGCGCGCGGTGACGGACAGGAAATCGAATTCGGCGGTGCGATACAGGACGGGACCGACCAGGTCGTCGGCCCGCAGGCGCAGGCCCGTTTCCTCGTAGACCTCGCGCACGGCGGCCGCGCGAGGGTCCTCCCCCGCCTCGATGCCACCTCCGATCGTGAACCACCAGGACCGTTCCGGCTGGTCCTCGTCGTGCCCCATTGCCAGGAGCACCCTGCCTGCGTCGTCGAACAGGAGGACGCGGGCGGCCTCCCGGTGGGGGTAGCCGTCCGCGTCCAGCGGCCAGTCGAGTGCGCTCATGCCTCCAGGGTAGCCCGGCGGCGGCGCATCCCCCACACGAGGAGCGCGACACTGACAGCGAGAATCGGAACCTCGATCGCGCCGTAGGTGAGGTTCCAGGAGTCCTCGGGCGCCAGGAAGCCGACGCCGTTGGCCTGCGCGTGCAGGAGTACGGCTCCCGCGAAACCGCCGAGGCCCGCGGCGATCCCGACGAAGACATTCTTCGCGCGCAGGATCGCCCAGCACAGCGCGAATCCGAAGACGCCCGTGAAGATGGCGTGCCCGAAGGCACCGAGGAGGGCGCGGGCCAGGAACGATTCCCACAGGCCGCCCATGCCCTCGTCGAGGGCGCTCACGTAGTAGCCGATGTCCTCGCCCCACGCGAAGCCGATTCCCACGAGGCCGCCCAGGACCGCGCCCTGGGCGGGGCGTTGCAACACCTTGCGAGCTGCAAGGATGAGGATGAGGGCGCCGATCCCCTTCGCGGTCTCCTCGATAAGCGGTCCTGTCACGACCGACGTCACGACATCGGCCGTCTGGGCATCTGAGATGCTCGTCTCCATGGCCGCATCGGTTACGCCATTACCGATGCCCGCGATGAGGAGCGCACCACCGGTGCCCCACGTGAATGCGGCGATCCACGAGAGGATCGACGGGGTGAATCGCGCCAACCACGCCAAGAAAACGAGACCGACAAGGGCGCTCACGCACGAGGCGCCCATGGCGAGTGCCGCCGTTGAGTTGGTGGCACCGTCGATCGCGCCGCGCACTTCGTAGGCAAGTGCCGGGATGCTCAGGATGATCAATACGATCGAGCTCACGGTGAGTGCCGTCGTTGATCGACGGGCAGGGTGTGTGTGAGTCACGTCTATGTCCTTTCTGTCGGTAGCATCATGGCCCGCTATCCTGTGTCCGCCCTGTGAGGAGGCGTTGAGTGGGCCATGAGCACCGATGATTCAGACGATACGTGCACCCGTGAGTCGCATGAAGATGGCGCGCTGCTCGGTTGCTTCCTTCGTGGCCTCGCGCGTGGCCTCCAGGCGCTTGGGTTCGGGGCCCCGCACGTTCATGACGACCTGGTCGAGGCCAAGGGTGGCCAGCGCGTAGATGAATTGCTTCATCGCCTTCTTCGAGGCCGGGCCACCGCGCGCTGCCCAGTTCAGGGCAGTGCGACGCGAGGCGGGATCGCACACCATCTGGACCTCGCTGGGGATGATCCAGCCCTGTTGGACATAGGGCATGAGGCCCGCGGCGGCGTCTCGGCGCTCGCGTTTCATGGCGAAGCCGACGAAGCACAGCCAGCCGATGAAGAGGGGGATCTGCAGGCAGGCGTACAGGAGGAACCAGGCCTCCTCTGAGGAGACGATGTAGCCGGAGCCGTTCCACACACCGTGGAGCGTGACGCCCAGGAGGTATCCGAGCGTGATCGCGCCGCATCCGAGGCCGATCGACTTCGTCCGGGTGACGGCCCAGCCGATCGCCCATCCCGTCAGGGACGTGTACATGACGTGACCGAAAACGCCCATGAAGACGCGCACGAAGAAGGTAAACCAGAAGGTACCGTCGACCGCCGCGTCCACGAAGTACCCGAAGTCTTCGACGACGAGGAAGCCGGCAGCGGACAGGCCGCCGTAGAGCAGGCCATCAAGGGGGGATGAGATGTTGTTTCGGCGCAGGAGAACGATGGCGATGACGCCGAGCGCCTTGAGGAATTCCTCGCCGAGGGGGGCCCCGACGACGACCGCGAAGACCTCGCCGGCCGCGGGGTTATCCGTTGCTGCGGAAAAAACAAGCTTCGCGAAGTCGTTGGACATTCCAGCGAAGAAGATGGCGACGCCCCCGCCCCACAGGAATGCGGCGATCTTCGTCCACCAGGGCTCGGGCTCGAAGCGGTCCACGAAGAGCAGGAAGGAGATGACGATCGACAGCGGAAAGAGGCACATGAACGCGAAGAACATGCCGTACAAAGGCCCAGCGACAAAAATCGCTCCTAAGATGCCGAGAAGCATCATCGCGGCGCCCGCGCCGATGGTGACCCCTTCGAAGACGGGGAGAGGCTTCCTCTCAGGCTCGGGCATGACCCACACCTGGGCTGCCTGCGGTGCGGCCTGCGGATATTGGGCCGTGCCGGGGCCGGGCATGGAGGGACCCGAGCGCACGAAGGAACGGAATCCGGGGGTGAACTGACCGGGTGCAGGGGCGCGGGAGGCCGACGAGGCCTGGGGGGTGCCAGGCTCAGACGCGGACTGTCCCGGGGGCGCGAAAGGACTGCCCGCGGCGCGGGGCGCCTGGTCGGGCGCGCTCGGGGCTCCGAACTGCGCCGAGGCCCGGGTGGGCGCGCCCTGTCCAAACTGGGGCGACGCATGCTGTCCCATGGGAACGCGCGCGGGAGGCGTCGCGCCCTGCGTCGGCTGCGGGACCTGGCCCTGCGTCGGAGCGGGCACGGCCTGGCCACCGTAGCGGGACGTGAACTCAGCCGACGCGCTCGGGGCCGGAACCGGAGCCTGAGGCGCCCTGGAGCCCTGAGCGGGAGGGGTCGCGCCCGCCATCGGCTGCGGGACTTGGCCCGCGCCGGGGGCGGGCACAGCGTTGGCTCCTGCGTTGCCTTGCGGGGCAATCGCGCGCCCCGTGGGAGCCGGACCGGGGAACTGGGGATTGTAGGTCACTGTTGTTCTTTCTGCTCTCAGGCTGCCCGGGCGCGCGAGGAGACGGCCTTCGAGACGTCGTGCTGCTGCTCGGCGATGGAGGTCAGGCGCAGGAATTCACGCCTGTTGTCGGCGGCCTCGGTGAGCATCTGTCGATCGTTCTCGATGCGGGCGGGATCGGGCCCGTGCTTGGCCATGAGGCGCTGGTCGAGGCCGAGGGAGGCGAGGTTGGCCAGGAAGGAACGCATCGCTTTCTTGGCGTCGCGACCGCCACGGGCTGCCCACTTCAGGGCTGCCTTGCGGGAACGCTTGTCGGTGGCCATCGTGACCTCGCCGGGCAAGACCCAGCCGGTACGGACGTAGGGAACCAGGCCGGTGCGGATCTTCTCCGCTTCCTTGCGTGTCGCGCGCAGCAGCAGGACGGACCACACGATGAACGCGGGCACCTGAACAACGGCGTAGAGGACCAGGAACCAGCCACCCCCGTAGGAGGCGCTGCCGTTCCACAGGAAGTGGATCCCCATGGCGCACACCCAGAACACGGCGACGATTCCCGCCTTGGACCATCCGCGCTTGAACTTGAGAAGTGCCAGCGCCAGCCCGATACCCGTCATGGACGTGGCCATGACGTGCAGGAAGGGGCTGAAGATACCGCGCATGACGACGAGGACGATGAGGTTGGTCGTGCCCTCGGCCTCGCCACGCAGGAAGTAGAGGATATCCTCGGTGAACATGAATCCAGCGGCCGAGAATCCGGCGTACACGACGCCGTCCAGGACGGAGTTAATGTTGGTGCGCCGCACGAGGACGACAATGAGCACGCCGACGCCCTTGAGCGTCTCTTCGACGAGCGGGGCGACGAAGGTCGCGGACAGGGCGGAAGCCCCCTGCGCGTCGCCGGTCGAGTAGGCGATGTTGTGATGCAGCGCGGTGTTGAGGATGCCGGCCGACAGGGTTGCAACGCCGGCGCCCCACAGGAACACCGAGATCTTCGTCTTCCAAGGCTCGGGTTCCCAGCGGTCGATGCGAATGAGGAACCCGACGACGATCACCAGCGGGATGAGAGCCAGCAGTGTCGTCTTGACGAGCGCAAAGTATCCCGTGGCCTCGGGGGTCAGCATGTACAGGGTCAGGCCGATGACGCCGAGGACACCGATGACGGTCATGACCATCTCGAACCATGGGAACGAGTGAATCGCCTTGGGCGGCTGCCACACGGGGGCGGCGTCGTCGGGGGCGGGCGCGCCGATGCCGTTGTCCTCACTGATGGCAGCAGCGCTGATCTTGCTCAGGCGGTAGTCTTCGCCCGGCCCTCCCCAGTGGGTCGTCTCCATGTCAGTATCCCCGTCCGCCAGTGTGCGTGTCGTCATCAAAGTCAATCGGCTCCGGAATCGGAGCGTGCCCCGCGAGCCGAAGCAATTTTACCATTCGTGCGGAACGAAGGGAACGCACGCCCGCGACGTCCACGTTATGCACGTTACGTGTCAGTTGGATCCGATAGCACGTCGCGTCGAGCGCCTCGAGCCGCGCCGCGGCCAGCGGGTCCGCGCTGATCGACTCGCGAACCGGCGGGGTCAGCGTGTCCCGGATGGCGCGCGACAGGGCGGAGGCACGCTCGAGCCGAGCGGCGACCTCCACGCGATCGGCTTGACGTCCGGCGGTCGTGCGCCGATCGAGGCCATCGGTCGTGAGCTGATCGCCGCCGTCGTGAATATAGGCGCGCGCGAGGTCACGCATCGCGTCGGCGCTCCCCTCCTCGAAGGCCGCGCACTGCGTCAGGAGCGAGGCCTCCGAGGCCCGGCGCAGGAGCAGCCGCGACAGCGCGTCGCGTGAGGCAATGATCCTCTGATGCAGGCGATCGAGGCGACGGGCTCGGCTGATCGCCACGAAGGCGACAATCCCGAGCGCGACGATGAGGACGGCGAGGCCGACCAACGCCCACGGGGACAACAAGATCACGATGACTCCCCTCGGTCTTCACGTCCGCGAATCAGGTCCCGCGTGCTGCGCGAACCCGATTCCGCGGGGCTTCCCATGTCGATGGCGAGCTTATAGACCTCGAACACCTTGTCCGCCACGACCTCCCAGTCATACTGGGCGGAGGCTCGCTGGCCCGCGTCCGACAGCTCGTCGAGCCTGCCGGGATCCCCCAGCAGGTCGATCAGCGTGGCCGCCAAGGACTCGGAGCTTCCGGTCTCGAAGAGCGCTCCCGCACGCCCGTCCTCGAGGACGGCGCGGAAAGCCGGAATGTCGGATGCGACGACGGCGGTGCGGGCGGCCATCGCCTCGACGAGGACGATGCCGAAGGACTCGCCTCCCGTTTGAGGCGCCACGTAGATGCTCGCGCCCGCGAGCAGCGACTCCTTCTCCTCGTCGCTGATGCCACCCAGGAAGGACACCGACTCGCCAAAACGCGCCACGGCCTCGCGAATGTCGGGGGCATCCCCCCTGCCCGCGATGAGGAAGCGCGCACCTGGGAAACGCTCCAGAACAGAGCCGATCGCCCCGGCAAAAATGCTCAGGCCCTTGCGCGGCTCGTCAAGCCGCCCCAGGAACACGATGACCGGGCGATCGGCGCTGGCCTCCCAGCGCTCCAACGGCGAAGCAGAGCGGAACGAGGCCGTCTCAACCCCGTTGGGGATGATGACCGCGTCCCCGCCGTGGTGCTCGATGAGGGTCCGGCGCGCCTCCTCGGAGACCGCGATGCGCACACCGATGCGCTCCATGTACAGCCTCATCGGAGCCGAGGCGATGGCGCGCGACACCGAACGACCGAGAGCCGCGTGGAAGGTACCCACCAGGGGCGCCCGCGACAGCATCGCGGCGGCCATGGAGACCGAGGGAACGACCGGCTCGTGCACGTGGACGACGTCGAAGTCATTGTCGGCGAGCCAGCGGCGCGTCCGTTTGAGAATCGTGGGCTTGACGGAGATGTTGGCGACCGACCCGTTGAAGGGAATCGACACCGAGGAACCGGCCGACGTGATCCACTCGGGCAGGTCATCGGAGGTCGAGGGGGTCAGGACGCGCACGTCGTGACCGCGTGAGCGCAGCTTGAGCGCCAGGTCGCGGATATGGAAGCCCACTCCCCCGGGCACGTCCCAGGAATAGGGGTTGACGATCCCGATCTTCACCGGTTCTTCCTCTCATGCTCCGCCCGGGCGCGGGCGAGGCGCTCGGGGTCTAAGTCCTCGACGAACACGCGCTGCATCATGTGCCAGTCCTGCGGCCTGTCCGCCATCATCGCGGCGAACTCATTCACCCACGCCTGCGTCAGCGCCTCCACGCGGTTCGCGCCCGGCGCCAGCTCCTCGGGAACGCTCACCGGACCGACGCAGCGCACGCGCACGTCCGCGCCCGTGGGAGTCTCATTCTCATAGGTGATGCACGCGACGAAAAGAGGGCGATCCAGTTTGGTCGCGAGGGCCGCGGGTCCCGCCGCGACGAGGGCTCGCGCGCGCCCCAGATCCACCTCGATGCCCGATCCCGAAATGTCGCGGTCAGCCAGCAAGGGCACGATCACGCTACGGCCGCGCACCCGCTCGACGAGGCTGCCGAACACAGACTCCCCCTTGGCGACGCCGATGATCTCCATCCCAAGCCCCTCGCGCAAGGCCACGAAACGCTCGAACAGCGAGGGGGGCTCGACCTTCTCGG
>ERZ773018.1887-NODE-1887-length-10896-cov-12.958030_pt1 | contig 10896 bp, 7 predicted proteins | sample MGYA00580840_ERZ773018 | MGnify/ENA primary metagenome ERZ773018 (study PRJEB29015, sample SAMEA2738125) | human oral metagenome | biome: human oral; feature: human-associated habitat; material: saliva | place: China | collected 2256 ... | reverse complement strand
ATGGCTATGATATTGCTGATTATCAAGCGATTGCAGCTATTTTCGGGACCATGGAGGATATGGACCAACTGATTGCAGAAGCTAAGAAACGTGATATTCGTATCATCATGGACTTGGTGGTCAATCATACCTCAGATGAACATGCTTGGTTTATCGAGGCTTGTGAAAATCCTGATAGCCCTGAGAGAGACTACTATATCTGGCGGGATGAGCCCAATGATTTGGAGTCTATCTTTAGTGGGTCTGCTTGGGAATACGATGAAAAATCAGATCAATATTATCTCCACTTTTTCAGCAAGAAACAGCCGGATCTCAACTGGGAGAATGAAAAACTTCGCCAGAAAATTTATGAGATGATGAACTTCTGGATTGATAAAGGCATTGGCGGTTTCCGTATGGATGTCATTGACATGATTGGGAAAATTCCTGACGAGAAAGTAGTCAATAACGGTCCTATGCTCCATCCCTATCTCAAGGAAATGAATCAGGCGACCTTTGGTGACAAAGATCTCCTGACAGTAGGAGAGACCTGGGGAGCAACGCCAGAGATTGCTAAGCTTTACTCGGATCCAAAGGGACAAGAATTGTCAATGGTCTTCCAGTTTGAACACATCTGTCTTCAATATCAGGAAGGGCAACCTAAGTGGCACTACCAAAAAGAGTTAAATGTAGGGAAATTAAAAGAGATTTTTAACAAATGGCAGACAGAGTTGGGAGTTGAAGATGGCTGGAATTCCCTCTTCTGGAACAACCATGACCTTCCTCGCATCGTCTCTATCTGGGGAAATGACCAAGAATACCGTGAGAAATCTGCCAAAGCCTTTGCGATCTTGCTTCATCTTATGAGGGGGACTCCTTATATCTACCAGGGTGAAGAGATTGGGATGACCAACTATCCGTTTGAAACACTGGACCAAGTAGAAGATATTGAATCCCTCAACTATGCGCGTGAAGCTCTTGAAAAAGGCGTTCCGATGGAAGAAATCATGGAAAGTATCCGTGTCATTGGTCGTGATAATGCCCGTACTCCGATGCAGTGGGATGAAAGCAAAAATGCTGGTTTCTCAACAGGTCAACCTTGGTTGGCAGTTAATCCAAACTACGAAAAAATCAACGTTCAAGAAGCACTGGCAAATCCAGAATCTATTTTCTATACCTATCAGAAACTCATCCAAATCCGTAAGGAAAACAGCTGGTTGATTCGAGCTGATTTTGAATTACTCGATACGGCTGATAAGGTCTTTGCTTATATCCGTAAGGACGGTGACCGTCGCTTCCTAGTCGTGGCTAATTTGTCCAATGAAAAACAAAAATTCTCAGTAGAAGGAAAAGTTAAGTCAATCTTGATTGAAAACACTGTGGCTCAAGAAGCAATTGAGAAACAGGGTTTGGCTCCATGGGATGCTTTCTGTGTGGAAATGACTGACTAAAATGAGCGAACCTCAAGCTTTTGAAGCTTGAGGTTTTTTACTAAAAATTGTGTAAAAATCTTTAAAAAATATTTGTTAGAATTTTCTAAAAAATTATGCGAAAGTTCTTGCTTTTATAAAAAAATAGGGTATAATGGTGAAAACACTATCTTTAAGGAGATTACTTATGAGATCGAAAAAGTGGCTCTTAGGAGCAGGTGCTGTTTTGAGTGCGGCCCTACTGTTAACTGCTTGTGGGCAAAGTGAAAAAAAGGCTGATGCTCCCAAGACATTTTCTTATGTCTATGCAATAGATCCATCATCTTTGGACTACAGCGTGACGAGCAAGAGCTCAACTTCTGACGTTATAGCCAACGTTGTCGATGGCCTTTTGGAAAATGATAAGTATGGAAACTTAATTCCATCACTTGCAGAAGACTGGTCCGTTTCTAAAGATGGTTTGACTTATACCTACAAACTCCGTAAGGGTGTAAAATGGTATACTTCTGAAGGAGAAGAGTATGCTGAGGTCAAGGCCAAGGACTTTGTTACTGGTCTGAAACACGCGGCTGATGGCAAATCAGACGGCCTCTCTCTCCTTCAAGATTCTATCAAAGGTTTGGCAGAATATATCAGTGGAGAAAGCAATGAATTCTCTACTGTAGGAGTTAAGGCTGTTGATGATTACACGGTAGAATACACGCTTAACAAACCAGAAAGTTTCTGGAATTCTAAGGTTACAACTGCTACTATGATGCCAGTTAATGAAGAATTCTTGAATTCTAAAGGGAGCGACTACGGTGCGCCAACACCATCAAGTATTCTTTATAACGGTCCTTACCTTTTGAAATCATTGACTTCAAAATCAGTCATTGAGTATGAAAAGAATCCAAACTATTGGGACAAGGACAATGTTAAGATTGACAACATCAAACTAACCTTCTATGATGGTTCCGACCAAGAATCCTTGATTCGTAGCTTTACACAAGGTGCCTATACAACAGCTCGTCTCTTCCCAACAAGCTCAAACTTTGAGTCAACTAAGAAAGAGTACGGAGATAAGATTGTCTACAGTCCACAAGAAGCGACAAGCTACTATCTCACTGTTAACGTAAATCGCCAGTCTTACAATAAAACGGCTAAAACAGACGAAGCTCAAAAGACTTCAACAAAAGAAGCTCTCCTTAACAAGAACTTCCGTCAGGCATTGAACTTTGCCCTTGACCGTCACTCTTACACGGCTCAGTTAAATGGTGAAGAAGGTGCGGATAAGATTATTCGTAATAGCTTAGTGCCTCATGACTATGTCCAAGTTGGTGAAAAGACCTTTGGTGAACTGGCTCAAGAGCAGTTGGTTTCTTATGGGGAACAGTGGAAAGATGTAGCTTTGACAGATGGTAAGGATACGATTTATAATCCAGAAAAAGCCAAGGCTGCCTTTGCAAAAGCAAAGACAGAATTGCAAGCAAAGGGTGTGGCCTTCCCAATTCGTTTGGATATTCCGGTTGAACAAACAGATGTGATTGCTGTCCAGCAAACTAACTCACTTAAGCAATCTATCGAATCAACACTTGGTACTGATAATGTCATTATCGATGTCCTTCAAATGACTGATAATGAAAAAATGAGCATCACGTCTCAAGCTAAAGTTCCAGCACAAAAAGACTATGATTTGAACGGAACTGGTTGGGGACCAGACTATCAAGACCCAGCTACCTACCTCAACATTCTCGATGCTAAGAAGGGTTCTGCTCTTAAACACTTGGGGATCACTCGTGGAAAAGATCCAGAAGTGATGGCTCAAGTTGGTCTAGATGAATACAAGAAACTCTTGGACGATGCTGCAACTGAAACAAGTGACCTCAATAAGCGTTATGAAAAATACGCTAAAGCTCAAGCTTGGGTATCGGATAGCTCACTTTTAATTCCAGTTGCTTCTTCAGGTGGTTCTCCAACTGTTAGCCGTACTGTACCATTCACAAAAGCATACTCTCAAGTCGGAATCAAGGGAGATCCATTTGTATTCAAAGGTTTGGAGTTGCAAAAGGATGTTGTGACGACAAAAGAATATGAAGAAGCTCTCAAGAAATGGCAGAAAGAAAAAATCGAAACAAATGCCAAATATCAAAAAGAACTTGAAAAACACGTCAAATAGTTTATAACAAGACAAGGAAGTTGCAGAGAATCTGTGCTTCCTTTTTTGGTTATGGGATGTTAATCGCTTAGAAACTAGTAACTTTACATTTTTGGATAAATTTGATAAAATATGGTTATGTTATAAAAAGTGACATAAAGGAGTGGGTGATGACAATGAAAAAAATACTCATCGGAACTGGTCTTGTTCTAGCTACAGGGATTTTACTCTCGGCTTGTGGGCAATCTAACACAGATACAAAGATGTATTCGTCAACTTTTAGTGGAAATCCAACAACTTTTAATTATCTTTTAGATTATTATGCAGATAATACATCTATAATTACTAATCTTGTGGATGGTTTGCTAGAAAATGATAGCTATGGTAATCTGACACCAGCTCTAGCTGAGGATTGGTCTGTTTCAGCAGATGGTTTGACTTATACCTATAAACTCAGAAAAGATGCCAAGTGGTATACGGCTGATGGAGAAGAATATGCTCCAGTAAAAGCACAGGACTTTGTTACTGGGATCAAATATGCTTCGGATAACAAGGGGCAAGCGATGGATCTCATTCAAAATTCAATCAAGGGATTGAATGACTATGTGACTGGTGTGACAAATGATTTCTCTACCGTTGGTGTCAAAGCCTTGGATGATTATACGGTTGAGTATACTTTGACACGACCAGAACCTTATTGGAACTCTAAGACGACTAATAGTATCCTCTTCCCGGTCAATGAAGAGTTTTTGAAGTCAAAGGAAAAAGAATTTGGTATCTTGACGCCAAGTAGTATCCTTTACAACGGACCTTACTTGTTAAAAGATTTCACATCAAAATCTTCGATCGAGTATGTGAAGAATCCACACTATTATGATCATGATAAAGTAACCATTGAAAAAGTTAAACTGGCTTATTTTGATGGTTCTGATCAAGAGATGACTATTCGAAATTTTGAAAGTGGGGCCTATTCTCTGGCAGGAGTTTATCCAAACAGCTCTAACTATGCCAAGACAAAAGAAAAATATCAAGACAATATTGTTTATAGCTTACAAGACAAGACATCTTGGTACTTTAACTTTAATGTTAACCGTAAAGCTTATAACCATACAGCTAAAACAACAGATGAACAAAAGAAATCAACTCAAATAGCAATTTTAAATAAGAACTTCCGTCAAGCAATCAATTTTGCTATCGATCGTACGGCTTATTCTGCCCAATCTAATGGTCAAGAAGCAGCAAGCAAGACCCTCCGTAACACCCTTGTTCCTCCTACTTTTGTACAAGTGGGAGATAAGAGTTTCGGAGATGTGGTTTCTTCTAAACTTGTTCAGTACGGAACAGAATGGTCAGGCATTAACTTGGCAGATGCCCAAGACGGATACTTCAACAAGGAAAAGGCCCAAGCAAAATTTGCGGAAGCTAAAAAGGAATTGGAATCAAAAGGGGTGACCTTCCCTATTCATCTGGATGTTCCTGTTGATCAAACCAATAAAAACGCGGTTTCTGGTATGAATTCGGTTAAACAGACCTTGGAGACCGTATTTGGGGATGACAATATTGTGGTTGATGTGCAACAATTATCTACGGATGATTTCAGCAATGTTGCATTTCTTGCTCCGAATCCAGCGTCTCGTGATTACGACTTGAACTTTGATGGTTGGGTGGGTGATTACCAAGATCCGTCAACTTATCTTGATCCATTTAATGCAGAAGATGGTTTCTATCTCAAGATTTTTGGTTTGGATGCTAAGGAAGATCAAGAACTGATTAAGAGTTTAGGTCTCGATACCTATACGAAACTTTTAAAAGAGGCAGATGCGGAAAACAAAGATGTTGCTAAGCGTTATGAAAAATATGCTGAAGCACAAGCTTGGATGATTGATAATTCTCTAATCATGTCTACGATGTCAAGTGGTGGTACAGCCTCTGTCACCAAAGTAACTCCCTTTACACGTGCTTACTCTCTAGTGGGAATCAAAGGTGATGGAAATAACTACAAGTACATGAGACTGCAAAAAGATCCTGTTACCAAGAAACAATTTGATGAAGCTAAGGCTAAGTGGGAAGAAGAAAGTAAGAAGGCTATTGAAAAAAGCCAAAAAGAATTTGAAAGTCATATCAAATAAAAAATAAGAACGAGGATACTTTACCATCAGTATCCTTGTTTTTTGTATAAGAGGCCAATTTACAAAATAGGTATAATTTTCAGGTGATTTTAGTAAAGAAAAAGCGATGAAAACGCTGATAAGAAAAGGAATAAATGGAAATTGTTTCATGATTGTGATATAATAGCTCTGATAATCAACATATAGGGGAAAACGATGAATAAACGTTCAAAAAGAGCCCGTTCGGGGAAAGTTAAGCGGAGTGTTAATATAGCTTTATTAACCATTTATGTATTATTGGGTGGGTTTTTGCTGTTTTTGATTTTTAGACATAATATATTGGCGTTTAGATATCTGAATGTTATAACGGCAGCCGTAGTGATTTTGGTCGCTTTAGCGAGTCTGCTTTTGATCATTTATAGAAAAGCAGAAAAATTTACGATTTTCTTTTTAACACTAGCTATTTTAGTGAGTTCAGTTTCTTTCTTTGCACTGCAACAATTTGTCGGCTTTACTAGTCATATCAATTCTACGTCGAATTACTCAGAATACTCAATGAGTGTTGTTGTTCTGAAAGATAGTGAGGTTCATAATGTCACACAACTAGATAGTGTTACAGGGCCTACGGATACAGATAATGAGAATATTCAAAAATTGATAGCTGATATCAAAACTAGTCAGAGCAAAGAATTGACTGTTGAACAAAGCACTTCATATCTTGCAGCTTATACGAGTTTGGTATCGGGTGAAGCAAAAGCGATTGTCTTAAATAGCGTCTTTGAAAATATTATAGAATCTGAATACCCTGATTACGCATCAAAAATTAGGAAAATCTACACTAAAAATATCACCAAGGAAGTAGCTGCTCCTAAAGTTTCTAAGAATAAGCCCTTTAATGTCTATGTGAGTGGTATTGACACTTACGGTCCAATTAGTTCGGTTTCTCGTTCAGATGTCAATATTTTGATGACTGTTAATCGAGATTCTAAAAAAATTCTATTGACAACAACCCCTCGAGATTCCTATGTTCCGATTGCAGACGGAGGGAATAATCAAAAAGATAAATTGACTCATGCAGGTATTTATGGAGTAGACTCCTCTATTCATACTTTGGAAAATCTTTATGGAGTTGATATTAACTACTATGTTCGCTTGAACTTTACTTCGTTCCTGAAGTTGATTGACCTTTTAGGCGGTGTAGATGTGTACAATGATCAGGAGTTTACATCTCGTCACGGGAAGTTCCACTTCCCAGTAGGAAATGTCCATTTAGATTCTGAACAAGCTCTTGGGTTTGTTCGTGAACGCTATTCGTTGGCTGATGGAGATCGTGACCGTGGTCGTAATCAACAAAAGGTTATTGTCGCAATTATTCAGAAATTAACTTCTACTGAAGCCTTAAAAAATTATAGTGATATTATTCAAGGTTTGCAAGATTCCCTTCAAACAAATATGCCTATCGAAACGATGATAGATTTGATTAATACTCAATTGGAGAGTGGTGGTAGTTATAAAGTCAACTCTCAAGACCTCAAAGGTACAGGTCGAATGGGACTTCCTTCTTATGCTATGCCAGATAGTAATCTCTATATGATGGAAATCGATGATAGTAGTCTAGCAGCTGCTAAAAGTGCGATACAAGATGTGATGGAGGGAAGATGATATGATTGATATCCACTCTCACATTGTCTTTGATGTAGATGACGGGCCAAAGTCTATAGAAGATAGTAAAGCTCTTTTAATAGAAGCATATAATCAAGGAGTTCGGATGATTGTTTCGACTTCCCATCGTCGAAAAGGGATGTTTGAGACTCCAGAAGAAAAAATAGCGACGAATTTTTTAAAGGTTCGTGAGATTGCTAAAGAAGTGGCAGATGATTTGGTCATTGCTTACGGAGCAGAGATATACTATACTCCGGATGTTCTAGAAAAATTAGAAAACAAGCGCATTCCTACTCTCAATAACAGTCGTTATGCTTTGATTGAATTTAGTATGAATACACCCTATCGCGATATTCATAAAGGGTTAAGCAATATTTTGATGTTAGGGATTACCCCGGTGATTGCTCATATTGAACGTTATGATGCGTTGGAAAACAATGAAAAGCGTGTTAGGGAACTGATTGATATGGGCTGCTATACGCAAGTAAATAGTTCTCATGTTCTAAAACCTAAGCTCTTCGGTGAAACCTATAAATTTATGAAAAAGAGAGCCCAATATTTTTTGGAGAAAGACTTGGTTCATGTCATTGCAAGTGATATGCATAACTTAGATAGTAGACCCCCCTATATGGAGGAGGCTTATCAGATTATTTCTAAAAAGTATGGTAGAGCCAAGGCAGAAGAGCTATTTGTAGAGAACCCTAGGAAAATTATAATGGATCAAATAATTTAGGAGAAAATATGAAAGAACAAAATACTATGGAAATCGATGTATTTCACCTATTTAAAATTCTTTGGAAAAGAAAAATTCTAGTTGCATTGGTAGCAATTGTAGCTGGAGCTTTAGCTTTTGCTTATAGTGCTTTTATCGTTAAACCGGAGTTCACTAGTACTACACGGATTTATGTAGTCAACCGTAATCAGGGAGATAAGCCTGGTTTGACAAACCAAGACTTGCAAGCTGGATCATACTTAGTTAAAGACTATCGTGAAATTATTTTGTCTCAAGATGTTTTGGAAAAAGTTACATCTAATTTGAAATTAGATCTATCACCAAAAGCTTTGGCTAGTAAAGTCAAGGTAACTGTACCAGTCGATACTCGTATCGTATCTATTTCCGTTAATGATAGAGTCCCTGAGGAAGCTAGTCGTATTGCTAACTCATTGAGAGAAGTAGCAGCTGAAAAGATTATCAGTATCACACGCGTTTCTGATGTCACAACACTTGAAGAAGCTCGTCCGGCTACAGCACCATCTTCTCCAAATATTCGTAGAAATACAATTATAGGTCTACTTGGAGGAACAGTCTTTACGGTTATCGCTGTTCTTATCGTTGAACTGGTTGATACACGAGTGAAACGTCCAGAGGATATTGAAGATGTTATGCAAATCGCATTGTTGGGAGTTGTTCCAAATCTGGATAAATTGAAATAGGAGAGAGATATGCCGACATTAGAAATAGCACAGAAAAAATTAGATCTGGCCAAAAAAGCGGAAGAATACTATAATGCCTTGCGTACGAATATACAATTGAGTGGAAATAATTTACAAGTGATTTCTATCACCTCTGTAAAACCAGGTGAAGGAAAGTCAACGACTTCTACAAATATTGCTTGGGCATTCGCGCGTGCAGGTTACAAGACCCTGTTAGTAGATGCTGATATTCGTAATTCTGTCATGTCAGGTGTCTTCAAGTCACGTGAAAAAATTACTGGATTGACAGAATTTTTATCTGGAACAACAGATCTATCTCATGGTTTATGTGATACCAATGTTGAGAATCTATTTGTGGTTCAAGCTGGGTCTATCTCACCCAACCCAACTGCTTTATTGCAAAGTGAAAATTTTAGCACTATGATTGACACACTTCGCAAGTATTTTGATTATATTATTGTTGATACAGCGCCTATTGGTATCGTAATCGACGCAGCTATTATTACACAAAAATGTGATGCATCTGTTTTAGTTACTGCGGCAGGAGAAGCTAACAGAAAAGATGTTCAGAAGGCTAAAGGTCAATTGGAACAAACGAATAAACCATTTTTAGGAGTTGTATTAAATAAATTCAATACTTCAGCTGAGAAATATGGTTCTTACGGTGAGTATGGTTCTTACGGTAAAAAATAGGGGATAGAATAAGGGATAGACTAAGGAAGTAGTTATGGAAGAGAAAGGGATAAAAATATCTCTGGCAGTAATCCAGAGTTTTATAGTAGTGTTACTGGGGTATTCTCTTAGTTTTGTTAAAGAGACAGATATTCTTTCAACAACAATGATTGTCCTATATATTCTCCACTACATAGTATTTTATTTTAGCGATTACGGTCAAGATTTTTTTAGACGAGGGAGTTTGATTGAACTTGTTCGCTTGACAAAATATATCATTTTCTTTGCGTTGGCAATTAGTCTTTCTAATTTCTTTTTAGAAGAACGCTTTAGTATCTCTAGACGAGGCATGGTGTATTTCTTAACCTTACACTCGATTCTAATGTATCTAGTCAATATTTGTATCAAGTATTATTCGAAACGGATATTTCCTAATTTGAAATGGAGTAAAAAACTATTCTTGATTACAGCAACATCTAGAGTTGAGAAAGTGATGGATAAATTACTTGATGCTGGTGATTTCTTTGGAGAACTGGTGGCAGTTAGTGTATTAGATAAACCTAATTTCCAACATGATACTATTACAGTCGTACCGGTCGAAGATATTTTAAATTTTGCAACTCACGAAGTTGTGGATGAAGTGTTCATAAATCTTCCTAGTGAAGAATACGATATTGGTGAATTTATTTCTCGTTTTGAAACGATGGGAATTGATGTAACGGTTAATCTAAATGCTTTTGACCATAATCTAGGGCGTGATAAGAAAATCCGTGGGATGGCTGGTCTAAATGTCATTACTTTTTCGACGAAATTTTATAAGAATAGTCATGTCATTGCTAAGCGTGTCATAGATATTATTGGTTCTATTTTTGGTTTAATGATTTGTGGTCTAGTTAGTATAGTTCTAGTTCCAGCTATTCGAAAAGATGGTGGACCTGCTATTTTTGCCCAGACTCGCATAGGAAAAAACGGCCGACATTTTACTTTTTATAAATTTAGATCAATGTGTATTGATGCTGAGGATAAAAAGAGAGAATTGTTGGAGAAAAATACCATGCAGGGTGGTATGTTTAAGATGGACAATGATCCTCGCATTACAAAAATTGGTCGCTTTATCCGTAAAACTAGCTTGGATGAACTTCCCCAGTTTTGGAATGTTCTGAAAGGAGATATGAGCCTAGTGGGAACAAGACCGCCAACAGTTGATGAATATGAGACATACACACCTGAACAAAAACGTCGATTGAGTTTTAAACCGGGTATCACTGGACTTTGGCAAGTTAGTGGTAGAAGTGAGATTAAGAATTTTGATGAAGTTGTTAAATTAGATGTAGCTTATATAGACGATTGGACAATTTGGAAAGACATTGAAATTTTACTAAAAACTATTAAAGTTGTACTTATGAGAGATGGAGCGAAGTGATTTTATGAATAAAGTGAGGGAAATTCAACTAGGAGAATTATCTTTATTGAAAAG
>ERZ773018.1886-NODE-1886-length-10898-cov-14.548188_pt1 | contig 10898 bp, 5 predicted proteins | sample MGYA00580840_ERZ773018 | MGnify/ENA primary metagenome ERZ773018 (study PRJEB29015, sample SAMEA2738125) | human oral metagenome | biome: human oral; feature: human-associated habitat; material: saliva | place: China | collected 2256 ... | reverse complement strand
TCATCAAGTCGGACGGCCAGGCCGCGTACTTCGCGGGCGACGTCGCCTACTACCTCAATAAGCGTGAGCGTGGCGCGGACGTTGCCATCTACCTGCTGGGCGCCGACCACCACGGCTACATCGGCCGCATGATGGCCATGTGTGCCGCGTTCGGCGACAAGCCGGGCGAGAACCTCCAGATCCTCATCGGCCAGCTCGTCAACCTCGTCAAGGACGGCGAGCCCGTGCGCATGTCCAAGCGCGCCGGCACGATCGTCACGCTCGACGACCTCGTCGACGCCGTGGGTGTGGACGCCGCACGCTACGCCCTCGTGCGCGTGTCGATGGACACCCAGGTCGACATCGACCTGGACCTGCTCTCGCAGCACTCCAACGACAACCCGGTGTACTACGTGCAGTACGCGCACGTGCGCACCTGCAACGTCGCGCGCAATGCGGCCGCCCACGGCGTCAGCCGCGACGCCGGTTTCGATCCCGCGGCCCTCGATACCGAGGCCGACGAGGCGCTGCTGGCCGCCCTCGCCCAGTTCCCCGCCCAGGTCGCACAGGCCACGGAGCTGCGCGAACCGCACCGCATTGCCCGCTATCTCGAGTCCCTGGCTGCCACCTACCACGCCTGGTACGGCCAGTGCCGCGTGACGCCTCGCGGCGACGACCCGGTCGAGCCCGGCCACGTCGCCCGCCTCTGGCTCAACGACGCGGTCACCCAGGTGCTGCGCACCGGCCTCGGCCTGCTCGGCGTGAGCGCCCCCGAAAGGATGTGACCTGGTGAGCGAGGCGGTTACCCTGACGTGCCCGACCCCCGATGAACGCCCCGACCTGTGGCCGTGGAGCGCGACCCGGGTGGATGGCGTGCTGCGCGTGGGAGGCGTCGACCTGACCAGCGTCGCCGCCGACTTCGGCACGCCGACCTTCGTGCTTGACGTCGAGGCCATGCGGGGGCGCGCTCGCGTGTGGGCGTCGGCGATGGCCGAGGAGTTCTGGGATGGCTACGGAATGAACGGCGGCGACGCCTTCTACGCCGGCAAAGCGTTCCTGAGCGCCGACGTCGCGCGCCTGGTCGTGGCCGAGGGCCTGGGGATCGACACCGCCTCGCTCGGCGAGCTGACCCTTGCTCTGCGCGCAGGCGTGGATCCCTCGCGCATCGGCCTGCACGGCAACAACAAGTCGGATGCGGAGATTCGCCTCGCTCTTGAAGCCGGCATCCACCGCATCTTCATCGACTCGATGGACGAGGTTCGCCAGATCGAGCGCATCGCCGCTGATCTCGGCGTCGTCGCGCCCGTCATGGTGCGCCTGAAGTCCGGCATCCACGCGGGAGGCAACGAGTACATCGCGACCGCCCACGAGGATCAGAAGTTCGGCCTGTCTCTGGCCACTGGCCAGGCGTTCGAGGCCGTGGCCGCGATCAAGGATGCGGCTCACCTGGACTTCCGCGGCCTGCATAGCCATATCGGGTCCCAGATCTTTGGGACCGAGGCCTTCGTCGAGGCCGCGCGCATCGTCGTTGATTTCGCGGCGCGCGTGAGCGGCGAGCTGGGCCTGGACGTCCCCGCGATTGACCTGGGTGGCGGAGTTGGCATCGCCTACACGGGCCAGGATCCGATCCCTACCTCCCCGGTTGAGGTCGCACGTGCCCTGGCTACCGTGGTGCGCGAGCGCTGCGCCCACCACGGCCTGCCGATCCCGCACGTGTCCGTCGAACCCGGCCGCTCCATCGCAGGTCCCTCGATGGTCATGCTCTACCGCGTTGGCGTCGTCAAGGACGTTTCCCTGGAAGACGGGGGAGTGCGCCGCTATGTGGCCATCGACGGCGGCATGTCGGATAACATCCGTCCTGTTCTCTATGACGCGACCTACACGGCGACGCTCGCGAACCGAGATCCGGCGCAGGCCTCGTCCCTGGCGCGCTGCCGCATCGTCGGCAAGCACTGCGAGAGCGGCGACATCATCATCCGCGACATCGACCTGCCCGCCGACATTGCGGGTGGCGACCTGCTGGCCGTGCCCGCCGTCGGCGCGTACGGCTACTCGATGGCATCCAACTACAACATGCTGACGAAGCCCGGCGTTCTCGCTGTTGAGGATGGAACCGCGCGCTGGTTCGTCCGTCCGCAGACGGTGGATCATCTGCTGGCGTTGGACGCTGGTCTGGAGTAGACGACCCCGTTCTGGAGTCAACGAGGCGGGGAGTGCGTGCGCTCCCCGCCTCTTATGTTCCCGACGTTGCCCTATGCTCCCGTGCTGAGATGGTGTTTTCTGAGCGACGTCGCATGTGATCCCCGACAGTATCTAGCTCATTCGTCTCGGTTCGTGTGATCGTGTCACTCCTGTTGTGGAATTGCATGCGATATTGTGGCGGAATTATATTGTGAGCTTAGGGCAGCCTACATTTTGTTGTTACCGGCAAATCTTAGGATGATGGTGTTGCCCGCAGATGCAGACCTGCACGACGCAATCCCAACCGAAAGCTGAGGAACAATGCGCCGCACCGCCGCACGCATCGGAGTCGTCGCCGCGCTCGCCCTGTCCATGGGCGTCGCGACGGCGGTGGCCCCGCCCGCCCGCGCCGACGAACCCACCGACGGCCTCATCTCGTCTCCCCGCGCGAACGACGACGAGATGAACTACGCGATCAACCTGGCCCCGGGTGCCAGTGCCTCCGACCTGGAGCGAGCTATCGGCCTGGTCCCGTCGGTGAAGGGCGTGGCCCTGGCCTCGTACCCCGAGATCGGCACCTTCTTCGCTCAGAGCGCCACGCCCTCGTTCGCGCCCGACTTGGCCGCCGCGCTGAAGGACGCGGGCATCTCCGTCCACTCCATCGGCCCGACCCGCACCGAGGGGGTCCTCTATTACGAGCGAGTCGCCCTCCCCACGAATGACGAGGCCCCGGCCGTCGAGGAGAACGCCGATACCCCGGCAGCTGATACCCCCGCAGCTGGTGACCCTGCGGCTGACGACGCTCAGCCGGGCGGCCTGGCCGCCATGCGCGACGAGAGCGCGAGCGATGCGGCGGATGAAAAGATCTTCAACTGGGGTGCAGAAACTATGCACGCGCGCGAGGCCGGGGCGGTCTCCGTGGAGCGCGCGCCGGTCACGGTCGCCGTCGTTGATTCGGGTGTTGAGGACACGCACCCGGATCTGGCGGGCCGCGTGGATACTGAGCGTTCGGTGAAGTGTTCGGTCAACGGTGTGGCGACGCAGGACTTCTACGGCTGGCGCGACGAGTTTTACCACGGCACGCACGTCGCCGGCATCATTGCGGCGAACCACAACGATATCGGCATCGACGGCATCGCCCCCAAGGCGACCATCGTGGCGATTCAGGCTACGAACGACAATCGCCTCATTTACCCCGAGTACGTGACGTGCGCGTTTATGTGGGCGGCCAGCCACGGCGTGGACATCGTGAACAACTCGTATTCGATGGATCCGTGGGTCTACTGGAGTCCGACCGATCCCGAGCAGGCGGCGGGCCTGGAGGCTGCGACCCGTTCGATCAAGTACGCGCAGGGCAAGGGACTGGCCGTTATCGCGGCCGCCGGTAACGAGGGGGTGAGCATCGACAACCCGACGATTGACAATGGTTCCCCGACGGACGCGCCTGCTCCGAGGAAGGGCCGGAGCGTCGAGGGTGGCATCCGCGTGCCCTCCATGCTTGACGGCGTCGCGCAGGTGAGTGCGGTCGCTCAGGCGTACAACGTAAAACCCGGCCTGTCGCTGGCGCGCGCGGATTTCTCGAACTACGGCACGACTATCGACTTTGCGGCACCCGGCGACCAGATTTACTCGACCGCGCCGCTGCTGTTCTACGTGAGTGGCTACGCGGTTGCCGACGGCACGTCGATGGCGACCCCGCACGTCGCGGGCGTTGCCGCGCTGCTTCAGTCGGTGCACCCGGAGTACACGGGTGATCAGATCATTGACCTGATGAAGAAGCAGGCGACGGGCCACTACGGCGAGCTCAACGCCCCGTGGGACGGCAAGGAGTACCGCGGCGCGGGCCTGCCCGACGCGCTGGACGCGGTCCTGAAGGACCAGCCCACTCCCGTGATTGGTCAGATCGAATACTCGACCGACGGCGCGCAGTGGGCACCGCTGGACGGTCAGGAGCTCTCCGGTTCTCTCTCCGTGCGCGCGACGGTGAGCGGTGCCGTGATGTCGGCGCGTCTGCTCGTGGGCGGCCAGGAGGTCGCGGCCGGCACGCCTGCGGGCGGCGTCGTGACGCTTCAGGCTGACGGCGTGGATGTCTCCTCCCTCTCCGGTGCACAGTCCGTGACGGTCGAGGCCTCGGGTCGCAACTCGGATCCGCGCGCCGACGATGACGCGAGCGCGTCGGCACCGTTCACGGTTGTGGGCGGCGACGATCCGAACGAGGCCGTGGCCGGCGAGTGGACATCCGATGCGATCGGCTGGTGGTGGCGCAAGGCCGACGGCACCTACCCGGTCTCCGAGGCGCTGCGCATTAACGGCGAGGTCTACCGCTTTGACGCGCGCGGCTACATGGTGACCGGCTGGGCCAGCGAGGACGGCCAGTGGTTCTACTACGGCGCGTCCGGCGCTCAGGCGTCGGGCTGGGCGAACGTGGGCGGCACCTGGTATTACCTGGATCCTGCGACGGGTGCGATGCGCACGGGCTGGCTGAAGGAAGGGTCGGCCTGGTACTACCTGCAGCCCTCGGGCGCGATGGCGACTGGCTGGGTGAAGGAGGGCGCGGCCTGGTACTACCTGGATGAGACCGGCGTCATGGTAACGGGCGACCGCGTGATCGACGGAGTTGCATACTCCTTCGATTCGTCTGGCCGCATGCGGTAGCCGCCACCTCGGCACCCCCGGGCAGGGCCACGCCCGGGAAGGGCCGACAGCGGTTGGGGAGGGGTCGCGCACGCGCGCGGCCCCTCCCGCTGTCACGGTCGAATTTTCTCCTGTGTTGCCCGATGTTAAGCGGTATGAATTGTCGGACATGTCAAACTCTAGGATGATGGTGATCACGTGTGCACGGTGTCGTGCGCGCGACACTCACAACCGAAATGAGGAACCATGCGCCGCAACGCTGCACGCATCGGGATCGTCGCCGCTCTCACCCTGTCGATGGGCGTCGCGACGGCGACAGCCCCACCAGCCCGAGCCGATGACCCAACCTCTCTGATCGCCCCCGCTCGAGCGAGCGCGGGCCTTATGAACTACGCGATTAACCTGAACCCGGGTGCTGCTCCCGTCGACTTGGAACGCGCACTCGCCCTGCTCTCCTCCGCGGGCGGCGTCGCCCTGGCCTCGTACCCGCAGATCGGCACGTTCTTCGCACAGAGTGAGTCGGCCTCGTTCGCCCCGGACATGGCCGAGGCCTTGGCAGGGTCCGGGATCATGGTGCACTCCGTCGGCCCGACCCGCGTGGCCGCCGTGCCCGAGGTGGAGCGTGTCAAGGTCCCCGCGCCCGCTCCGGCACCCGAACCCGCGCCCGCTCCGGCACCCGAACCCACACCCGACCCGGCGCAGTCCGGGGACGGCACCGGCCAGAGCGGTGCCCAGTCGGGCGCGCAGTCCGGCGGCGTGCAGAGCGCTCGCGAACGGGCGCTGAGCGAGGCTGACGGGACCGAGGAGATCTCGAACTGGGGAGCCGCGGCCATGAGCGTGGCCGAGGCGGCGGGTGTGCCCGTCGCGCACGCCCCCGTGAGTGTCGGCGTCATCGACACGGGCATCGACGACATGCACCCGGACTTGGCCGGGCGCGTGGACCAGACGCGCTCCGTGTCGTGCGCGGTCAACGGCGTCGCCTCCCAGGAGTACGGGGGTTGGCGTGACGACTACTTCCACGGCACGCACGTCGCCGGCATTATCGCCGCCAACCACAACGGGATCGGCATCGATGGTGTCGCGCCGTATACGACCCTTGTGTCGATCAAGGCCGCCAACTCCGAGCAGCTCATCTACCCCGAATACGTGACCTGCGCGTTCATGTGGGCGGCCAGCCACGGCGTGGACATCGTCAACAACTCGTACTCGATGGATCCGTGGATGTACTGGGGTCCGACCGATCCAGAGCAGGCGGCGGGCCTCGAGGCCGCGTTGCGCTCCATCGCCTACGCGCAGAGCAAGGGACTGGCCGTCATCGCCTCGGCAGGCAACGAGGGTGCGGACAATGATCATCCGACGACCGATTCCGGCTCGCCGACCGACATGGACACGCCCATCAAGGACCGTTCGGTCGCGGGATCCATCCGCGTTCCCGGCCAGGTGGCGGGGGTCAGCCAGGTGAGTGCTCTCAAGCGCGTCGACGAGGAGACCAAGCCCGAGTGGACGACCCTCGCGCGCGCGGACTTCTCCAACTACGGCACCACCATTGACTTCGCGGCACCCGGCGACGGCATCTACTCCACCGTCCCAACCGCCCAGTACCCGAGCGGATACGCCAAGACGAGCGGCACCTCCATGGCGGCCCCGCACATCACGGGCATCGCCGCGCTCATCAAGGCCACGCACCCCTCATTCACGGGCAGGCAGATCATCGACCTCATGCGCAAGCAGGCGGCCATCGACTACACGCGCCTGGAGGTGCCCGCCGACGGCAAGGAATACCGCGGCTACGGATTCATCAACGCGCTGACCACCATGCGCCGTGACCAGATGCAGCCGACCGTCACGACCCTCGAATACAGGGTCGGCAAGGGCGAATGGAAGAGCCTCGACGGAGCGACCCTGCCCGCAGGCCCCGTCACCTTCTACGCGGCCGCCGCCTCGCCGATCAGCCACCTGCACATGGACGTGGCGTCCCTGACCGGCGTCGACCGCGACGGCTCCGGCAAATACGGCGACCCCGAGCTGAGCGTGTCCGCGGAGAACGTAGACCTCTCCTCCCTCCTGCCCGACGGCACGGACTCGGTTACCGCCCGCGTCCAAGTCAGCGCCGCAGGCATCAACTTCGACCGCCAAGCCGACGACGACACGGGCCGCGAAGCGACCTTCACGGTCTCGCGCGACCCCGCCGTCGTGCCCCAGCCCGCACCCGACCCGGGCACCGGCGAAGCCCCCGCGCCCGGCGAAGCAACGGCCGGAATCACCGCCCCCGTGCGAGCCAACGAACAACTGCCCGCCAACTACGCGGTGAACCTCCCCGCGGGCACGGACAAGGCCACCTTCGAGCGAGCCGCAGCCCAAGCCTCGTTCAAGGGAGGACTGGTCCTGGCGCGCTACCCGCAGTTCTCCACCTTCTTCGTCCAATCCGCCTCCCCGACGTTCTCACCCGACCTGGGCGCGGCGCTCATCAAGGAAGGCATCAGCTACGACTCCATCGGCCCCACCCGCCAGGCACCCGTCGGCGGCAACGAGGCAGTGGTCCCCATCGACTACACGACCCGCGTGCGAGCCGATGCGGCGCTCGCGGCCGCGCCGAAGTCCGACGCCGTGCAGAGCGAGGGAACCCAGAGCGAGGACGAGGCCGGGGTAACTCCAGACCCGCAGACCTCCAACGGGTGGCACCTCCAAGCCCTGCACGCCCTTGAGGCCCAGGACGTCGACGTCATGCGCGCCCCCGTGACCGTGGGCATCATGGATCAGTCCGTCGACGACACCGTGCCGGACCTGGCCGGGCAGGTGGACCACGCCAAGTCCGTGGCCTGCAACGTCAACGGCATCCCCAACCAGGATCCGGCGGCGTGGCGCTGGGACGACGCGACACACGGCACGCACGTGGCCGGGTCGATTGCCGCCAAGCATGACGGCGTGGGCGTGGACGGCGTGAACCCGACACTGCGCATCGCCGCGATTAATGTGGCGTCGCGTAACGGCGGCTACTTCTACCCCGAATACATCGCGTGCGGCTTCGTGTGGGCCGCCGAGCACGGCATTTCGGTGACGAACGGCTCCTACTACGTCAACCCGTGGAAGTACTGGATGCCGAACGATCCCGAGCAGGCCGCCGGCCTGGAGGCTGTCCAGCGCGCCGCGGACTACGCGACGTCGAAGGACGTCATCAACGTGGTGGCCGCCGGCAACTGGACGACGGACCTGGACAACCCGCCGGCCACCGACGACTCGTCGCCGGGCGACACGTGGGGCGCTTTCGAGCGCGACGTGACGGGCGGCGTCTACCTGCCGTCGATGATGCGCGGCACCCTCGCGGTGTCGGCGCTGCAGCTGCCCGACGGCGCGGACCCCGCGACCGGCGTGCTGGAGCCGACGTCTTGGTCGAACTGGGGCGCGACCAGCATCGACTTTGCGGCGCCCGGCGCGAAGATCTACGCGCCGCTGACGAGTTGGTACGGCAAGGCCTACGGGAACCTGTACGGAACCTCGCAGGCGTCGCCGCTGGCGGCGGCCGTGATCGCGACGCTGCGCCAGGTGCACCCGGAGATGAACTCCTCGGAGATCATTGCGTTGGCGAAGAAACAGGCGGGTGCGCCCGCGAATTGGGACCGCCTGGCCGCGCCCGTGGAGGGTCGGGAGTACCGTGGCGCGGGCCTGCCCAACGCCCTGGATGCCGTGCTCAAGGACCAGCCTGCGCCGGTCATTGGCACGGTTGAGTACTCGACGGATGGGGTTGCGTGGAAGCCACTGGCGGGGGAATCTGTCGCGGGGCGTGTGTCTGTTCGCGCGGTCGTGTCCGGTCCTGTGACGAGTGCGCGCCTGCTGCTCGGCGACCGCGAGATCGCCAGTGGGCAGGGCAACGGCGCCTTCACCGATAACACTGTCACCCTCCAGGCTGACGGCGTGGATGTGTCGCATCCGCAGGGCGTGGGTCGCTTCGCCGGGGCTGCGACCGTGACGGTCGAGGCCTCAGGGCGCAACGCTGATCCGCGGGCCGATGACGACGCGACAGCGCGCGTTCCCTTCACGGTCAGCCCCGATCACGTTGGGCCCGACGAGGCCCGGGCTGGGCGCTGGGTGTCCGGCACCTTCGGCTGGTGGTGGCGCTACGAGGACGGGACCTACCCGACCTCGACGCAGCTGCGCATCGACGGAGCGATTTACCGCTTCAACGCACGCGGGTACATGGTGACCGGATGGGTGCATGAGGACGGCGAGTGGTTCTACTACGGGCCCTCGGGCGGACAGGCCTCCGGCTGGGTTCGCGTACACGGCACGTGGTACTACCTGGACCCCATCAGCGGAGCGATGGCGAGCGGCTGGATGAAGGTGCAGGGCGCCTGGTACTACCTGTCGTCCTCGGGCGCGATGCGTACCGGCTGGGTGCGCGACGGCTCCACCTGGTACTTCCTGGCTGACTCCGGCGCGATGGCCACGGGCTGGGCGCGCATCGGGTCCTCCTGGTACCACTTCGCCCCCTCCGGTGCCATGAGCACCGGCTGGCTGAAGGACGGCGGATCCTGGTTCTACCTCTCCTCCTCCGGGGCGATGGTGACCGGGGCGCGCTGGATCGACGGCACGCGCTACGTGTTCGACGACGAGGGCCGCCTGCAGCCGTAGTCGCCTGCCGCTCCGAATCGGCCCGCATGATCGGGGCGGATTCCGGCTGAATGTGGGGGCCGCGCACCTGTTCGGTGCGCGGCCCCCTGTTTCACGCGGATTTGCCGTGAAACAAACGCAGAAGCAGCCCTCGCCGCTCATATTCCGTTCCTACGTTCGTAATTTCGTGCATACACTGATATGTGTGCGAATGGGTGGCTTCGCTGGTAACGCGAGCGGTGCTCGCAGAGGTTGGTTTAAGGAGGTAACGATGGCGACGTATACGTCAGCTGATGGTGCGACGTTCACCGATGAGGATCTGGAGCGTTGGGGGAACGAGGCTGAGAACGGTGTTCCTTACGATGGGAGGCATCTCGGTTCGTCTGCGGCCGACCGCCCGATTAGCGTCGGTGTTGGTGCGAAGCCGTTCACCCTCCGCCTTGATCGTTCTCGCAGCGCGAAGCTTGCTGAGGCGTCACATGAATGATCGTCTCATTCGCGATAATCCTGTCAGCGATGAGCAGATTCAGGCGTGGGCTGATGAGGCTGAGCGTGGCTACGACCTGACCAAGCTCCCGTCCCCGCTCCCGGGCCGTCCCCTAGTGGGGAACGGCCCGGGCGTAGGCCTCACGGCGCGGTCGGACGAGCAGCCCCTCGACGCGATGATGCAATGCGTTTCCTCTGAAGGGGAATGACAGTCATCCTGACGCGATACGTGCAGCGGTGCGAATAGGCGCTCCGTTACCCCTCGCTCGCGGACGTGAAGCCCGCCTTCTCGGGCGTCGTGCCCAGGCGTACTGGGCGGGTTAGTGGCCTTGTTTTTCTTCCCAGGTGTCGGTGTTGTTGATGACCAGGTGGGACAGGCCCATACCCATTGACACCGCCGCTACCGCGACACTCGTTCCGCTAGCTTCGGCCTCAAAAAGTGAAAAATCAAAGGGCTCGTCGTCCGCATTCACACCTGACGACAGCAGTGTCATCGTCAGAACCGTGCTGGTCAGCAGTGAAGCGGCGAGTCGTTCAGGGTTATTGACGAACATCAGGATTCTTCGAACCTCCTTGGATGGCAATCCACCTACCATCTTGCCATGTCATCAGAAGCGCAAATACTAGTGATTGTTCCCCTGTAGAAGAAATAACTCTCTGGCCTTTGCAGCTCGTGCCATCTGATGTCGTGGTGAGAAGGACGACGAGCACTGAATTGGGCGGCACATCATTGCCATTAGGACGTTGCGGCTCGACGCGCAGAACATGATTAACACGTATTCGACTATCGTATGTCCAGCCGTCGGAGTACATGGAATTTATGTCAGATATAAACTTGTTTCGAAAGCTGTCATTAGGGTCCGACACGTTCTCAAAGAGTTGTGTGTCTCCGGTGTTCCATGCGTAGGCGAGCGTGTCGAGGAGGTATTCGGCGGCGAGTTCTGCTCCTCTTTCTGTGTTTTCTTTGGCTTCTTCGGGTAGTTCGGGTTTGGTGTAGGTGGATGCGGCGT
>ERZ773018.1883-NODE-1883-length-10912-cov-8.815419_pt1 | contig 10912 bp, 6 predicted proteins | sample MGYA00580840_ERZ773018 | MGnify/ENA primary metagenome ERZ773018 (study PRJEB29015, sample SAMEA2738125) | human oral metagenome | biome: human oral; feature: human-associated habitat; material: saliva | place: China | collected 2256 ... | reverse complement strand
TCGGCGGCAAATCCCCCATCGAATACGAACTACACCAAGCGGCCTGGACAACAGCCGCATAAACAAACCGTCAACAACTTGCGCACAGCCCCAGGACTTAACCGAGGCGCGACAACGTGGCGACGTTGAAACCAACAACACCACTGCTCGCCCCCAACAAGGAAGCCTTGAAACCGGCATCACCTCTGCACCCGAAAAATGCACCAAAAACACCCATTTCTCACCCGCAAAGGCGATGGCGGTTTCAACCCCACACAGACACACACGAGCAAAGGCGACAGGGGTTTCAGGCAACCGGGCCACCTCGCTGACAGGGACCAGCAGCGCCACCCACTCTCACTCAACCTGGCCATGCCTGGGTAGTGCCTTGTCGTCACGGCTGCCAGACAACGCACCGTGTGCCCCTGAGACAACGACACCCGTAACGAGAATATGCGGATAGGTTATCTCGATCCGGATAGACGAATAAGCTATCCGGATGCGCTGAACCACTGTTGCCAGGAGAGCAACAGCACTCATGCACGCCCCGCCACAACCAACCGGCGGGCGAGTCGAGCAGCTTCCCTGTTGCGGTGTCGTCATCGCCCTTCCTATCCGTTCAACCAACAGGTGTACCCGGTGGGACGGCCTCCCACCGGACACACGGACGTGAACTATTCGTTCTCAGGAGTAGTCCTTCTGGAACTTCAGTTCCAGTTCCTCCAGCGAGTGGAACTTCGTCTCGGGGACGACCTTCCAGTAGAAGAGGAAGGACAGGAAGTTGATGGCCGCGAAGATCGCGTACGTACCAGCGCCGCCGACGGTCGCCATGAGCGGCGGGAAGATGACGGAGACAAGCGCGTTGGCGAGCCACAGGGTGCCCACCGCGATACCGAGGGCACTGCCGCGGACGGCGGCCGGGTAGATCTCGGAGACGAGGACCCAGGTCACGGTGCCGGACTGCTTGATGAACACGAAGAGGCAGACGATGCCGAGAACCAGCCAGGGAGCGAAGTTCGGGGCGCCGGAGATGTTGCCCTCGCCATCCAGGTAGGGGCTGATGAAGAAGGCGAACACGGCGGCCAGGGCGGCCAGGGAGATCGTGATGCCGAGCTCCTGGTACATGCCGACGTGGCGACGGGCGAAGCGGGCGACGAGCCACAGGCCGACGGCGGAACCGATCGCGGAGATACCACCGGAAACGACGTTCAGGGTGATGGCGTCTTCCATAGGAACGCCGGCGGCATTGAGGATCTTCGGCGTGTAGTACATGGCCGTGTTGATGCCGGTCAGCTGGTCGGCGATACCCAGGATGATACCGATGTAGAGGAGCTTGCGGGCCCACTTAACCTTGAGGATCTGGGACAGCGACCACTTCTCCTGCTTGGACTCGGCGCGCTGGACCTCGAGCATCTCGTTGAGCTCGCCGGCGACGTCATCCTTCTTTTCGTCGCGTACGCGCTTGAGGGATCCGATGGCCTCGACGATGCGCAGGTTGGCGGCGTACCAGCGTGAGGACTCGGGCACAGTGCGGATGCCAATCCATAGGGCGATGGCGGGCAGCGAGCACAGGATGAGCATGTAGCGCCAGGTCAGACCATTGCCCGTGCCGGCGACATCTGCAATATTGACGGCGGCCTGGACGGTCTCCCACGCGACGGACGTGCCAGCGTGGCCGAGCACGTGCCCGGATGCATCCACGGCATCACCGGTCAGGGTGACGGTGGGACCACCCTGCATGTAAGCGATGACAGCGTTCAGAGAGAAGGCCAGGAACTGGCCGAAGACGATCATCATCTGATCCGTCGCGACAAAGAAACCGCGCAGCCGCTTGGGAGCAGTTTCGCTGAGGAAAACGGGAACCGTCGCGGAGGCGCCACCGACGGCGAAGCCGAGGATGATGCGCGCCAGGTAGAGGACCCAGATGTTCGGGGCAATTGCGCAGCCGATGGCGCCGAACAGGAAGATGATGGCGAGCAACGTGATGTTATGGCGGCGACCAAAGCGGTCGGAGAGACGTCCGCCGAAGAACGCACCGGCGGCAGCACCGATGCACAGCAGGCCGCCGACCCAGCCTTCTTCGAAGGTGGTCATGTTCAGACCGCCGGCGCCTCCGGGCATGTACATGTATGGCAGGGCGCCAGCGACAACGCCGGTGTCATAGCCGAAGAGGAGAGAGCCCAGCGTCGCGATGGCAGCAATTGCACCCAGGGAACGCTTTGCGCCGGAGGCGGGGGTCTTCTCGACGAGGTCGCGCACCCTGTCGGGTGTGTAGTCGTCAATCGTTGGAGTGTGTGGCATATGGTTCTCCTCTGCACTTCTTCATCGGAGCGATCCGGATGAGCGAGACAATATCCACAGCATAATGCCGCGCCTGTGTACGCACCGCTCTCCGGCACATATAACGCAGACCGTGATCACCACCTGAGGATATCAAGGCCGAGGCCCCCGCAAGCACCTCGTCATCGGGGCACTCAAGCCCACACACAAAACTGTATGGCGTGGAGGGCAGGAACAGCGTCCCCACTCCTCCGTTCAGGAAGCTACCACCTTCACGCGTTCGACGCCGTCGCGCTCGGTGTACTGGTTGGACAGGAAGCGAATGATCGCCTGCGCGACCGTCAGGCGCACGGTTCCCTTGTAGGCTTCGTTGCTCATGGGTGATCCTTTCGAGGCTTTCTTACTTGTTCATGGGGAGGCGGGGGTCCACTTCCTGGTGTTCCCAGGTGGCGCGGATCCAGTGGTGCGCCGGCTCGTCGGGGGGCGAGCCACACGAGGTCCTCGTTCGGGCCTGCCATGACGTTCAGGTAGTACATGTCGTATCCGGGAGCGGCAACGCAGGGGCCGTGATAGCCGTGGGGCACAAGGGCAACATCGCCGTCGTGAACCTCGCAGCACAGGTCGATGCGGACCTGGCTCTTGGGCTAGTAGGCGACGTCTTCACAATATGCGCTGTTTTGGACTGGAAAGATGTCGATACCTGAACGTCCAATGTCAGAATGTCGACATAGTGGCGGTCAAAGAACATGAGTGGGTCCTTCCCCTCCATCGGGGTAGCCCGTGAACCTGATGATCCAAGGGCGTACTCGACAAACAATCGTCACGCTTTGTCCATACAATATGTAATAGCGCGTCGATCTTCCACCTGACATCAACGCTGATACCATGTAACCGTATTTAATTTACACAACCGTCGCGCCGCACACGAAGGTTAGACATGTCCAAAGCATCGCCCACCCCGGAGAACACCCCCTACGTTCCGGACATCACGCTGGATCGCTCCTCCCCCGTGCCGCTGTACTTCCAAATTTCGGAGCCCATCGCACAGCTCATCAACTCCGGCGCGCTGCCCGCGGACACGCGCCTGGAGGACGAACTGTCGATGGCTGCGCGACTGCACGTCTCCCGCCCCACGGCACGACAAGCTCTCCAACGCCTGGTCGACCGCGGCCTCCTGACGCGCCGTCGCGGCGTCGGCACGATCGTGTCCCCGCGTCACGTCCACCGCCCCATGGAGCTCACCTCCCTCATGCGCGACCTCATCGACGCCGGACACAAGGTCCACACGACGATTCAACGTTACGAGGCGCGCCCGACCAACGTTCAGGAAGCCGACATCCTCAAGATCGCCGAGGGAACCCTCATCACCCACATCGAGCGCACGCGCTTTGCCAACGACGAGCCGATCGCCGTGCTCACCAACTTCATCCCGACGGACATCGCACCGACCATGCAGGAGCTCGAGTCCGCCTCCCTCTACGACCTCATGCGCGAGCGCGGGGTCACCCTGGCCTCGGCCCGCCAGGTGATCGGTGCCCGCAGCGCGACAACGAAGGAAGCCAAGCTCCTGTCCGAGCACCGCGGTGCCGCCCTGCTGACGACGCAGCGCACGACGTACGACCCCACGGGGCGCATCGTGGAGTACGGCAACCACATCTACCGCGCATCGCGATACTCCTTCGAGGCCAGCCTTTTCGCACAGTGACAAGGTATTGACACTTTGTCCTGATAAATCGTCGAGGGTCAGAAGCACTCTCCGTAGACTTGTTTTTGCCGCTAGAGTCGGAAGCAATCACGAAGCCGCACTTCCCGCCATGGCCATCGGCACACCCCGGCCCCCTTCCGGACGCCGCGCGAAACACCCCACCACCCTGTGAGACGATTCGTCAGATCTCACCGATTCTGAGACCGAATGGCAGGTCGTGCACGAGCTAGCACTCGAGGCCACCTACCGCGGCCTCCTGGACATCAGTGTCGGTCGCGTTCCCGTCGACAATCCCGACGAGGTCCCTGTGGCGCTCAACTACCAAGCGACTCACAGCCCTCCGATTCCACGTAGTGTTTCACCGTCTTCAGCCTGGAGCACGACACAGTCTAAGGGACGGCTTACTCAGCGAGATCCGCTCGATTAGCCCATACGTGAATGCCCACATCGAGCACGAGGTCGCCGAGTACCGCAACGTCGAAGTCCCACAAATTTCGACATCCACCTTCCTTAAGGACGCCGAGGAACTGAGCCGATATCGTTTGAGGTGATCTCCAGGTTCTGATGTGCGGAGCTTGAGGTCACAGACGCGTGTAGGCGGCGAGCAGAATTCCCTCTCTGCGTGTGAAATCGCAGCACGTCGAACGCTCCGTCTACGAAACGCTTGCTGTTTCACGACGATGTCGTCTAACGTCAGCAACCCCATCTTCTTCACACTTTCAGGCCTCACACTCTTCAGTGTGCGAGTCCTTAGAGACAACCAGATGCTTCTTCTTCACAATGAAGTCTTCACGGCAGCGTTCACAACCGGTCTGAGTCTGCTGCGCGTCGAACTCCTACACCTATCGGAGTCCTTGCTCCCGTCGTCCTTGCGTTCGCGTGGGCAGAATGTCGACTGCCCCCCATATCCCTTGCCAGTCTACGAACCCCGCATGGTCGCGACGACGACGTCACCACTCTTCCCATTACAACGAATGAAGTCACGCACTTGAGAGCTTTCCCAATGTAACACTCATAACCAATAGGGCAAGCGACTACCGACACAGTCTCCCATTTGTCTCTTATTTGTCTCTTACACATCGTAGTTATATAGCTGCTGGACACACTGTCGGATATACCGACCGTAATCCCCATCAGGATTTCTCGTTTCAGCAACTCGCTCCACCTCAGCAAGGCATGAATTCAGTCCTGCCTGAGGACTACTATCCCCCGGCCCCATACATCCACCCTGTCGCCGATGCGAAAGAACAGCGATCGTGGCAGGCGAAAAATTAGCTTTAATCCACTCACACGTCATAATCAACGCTTCACAATCACTCAACGCTCGTTTAGATTGCTCCTGCGTTACCCCAAAGCTCATCGTCACTTTATGCAGCAACAGACCCGACACAACACGTTCACATCGCCGCATCCATCTCGGCCTTTCCCCAACCTCAACCATGACAATCGCAGCAAGAAGGCACCACGGAACCTGTTTCTCATCAGCGATGGTTCGTAGCTGCTCCCATAGATCCACACCAACATCTTCTCTAACCAATTTTACGCGTTCCGTAATACCCAAATTATCAGGAACTCGACTAGCCTTGCGTGTCCCGCGGTAAATAAGCGCAACAAACAACGCTGTCCATGCAGCTGACACAAATTCCTGAGGCTCCGGAACAAATGGAGTCAGAATTTTATACAGTAGCACACACAAAGCTCCCACAATGAAGAAAACAACTATATCGATTACTTGCAGCACATAATGAAAAGGAGCACCTTTTAACTCGCTTCGCATCCTATCGATCATTGAGCGAACTGAGGACAAGACAGATAATGTAGTCACGCATGCAATATAGGCAGACTGCCTACAAACCCCCACCCGTTCCGCAGTAACAACAACACCAGAAGTTACCACAAAGACAGGTAACACCCTAAAACCAATATATTGAATAGCTACCCTACCCTTGGTGCACTGGAGCTTCGAGAGGTTATACAAATATGACTCAGGCTCCTCTTTTTCCACCATTGAGTAGCATATCTTAAGCAAGAATCCACCGAATATTCCTAAGATGATAGATAGCATAAGACCCAGCATGCATGACTCCAATCGACACAACCAAAAGATTTGAACGAATCGAATCTGATGAATATACCTTCAGTTCGATTATCCTCTTGCGTCTAGCGTTTTGATTACGTTTCGCGCACAAACTTTCTAGAGAAGCAGCTGGCATCACTCCAGGACTTCGCGCAACGCCTCATCCAGAGAAATTCGCACCCCACCCAGCATGGCTTCCAGGCTCTCGAGCGTGTGGTGCGAGGGGCCCACCAGGAAGGCAACCATCGCACCCACCTCCGACGCATCCACGCCCATACGGGCCGCCCACGCACGTCGGTACAGGCGGAGCTGGGTGACGAAGTACGCGACCTTGTCAGGCTTGGTCGTCGCGCTCACCGGGCGCCCGCTCTTCCAGTCGACGACCAGGAAGCGGGGCCCATTGCCGCGCACTCGCTCGAACACGGCGTCGAAACGGCCCTGGACGGACACTCCGCCCACCTCGACCGAGAATGCCTCCTCGATCGCGACGGCCCGGTAATCTGCCAGCTCGTCCGCAATAAACACACGGAAGTTGGCGCGCAGCCGCTCCAGGCGCTCGCGCTCACCGTCCGTCAGCAGGGCCTCGTCAGCTCCGTCGTCGCCGGCTGCCAACGCCGCATCCTCCCCCACGCTCAGGCCGAGGCTCGCGGTGATCTCCGAGGCCGGATCCGCGCTCGCGAGGTGCAGCTCGCGCTCCACCCACGCGTGAAACACCGTGCCCAGCGCGGAGAACGAGCTGGGACGTGCCGGCATCGGTCGGCGCATATCTCGCGCAAACTCCTGCGCATCTTGCAGAAGCGCCGACACGGACGTCGCGGGCACGCGCTCAGCCCACAGGTCCACGACCGGCGTCTCCAGTCCGAGGTGATACTCCTCGATGAGCGCAACCGTATCGCGCACCGCGGGGTCATCCCCCAGCTGCGCCAAGGCCTCGTACACGTCCTGGTCCTCGGGCATCGCGTCGATCTGTGCCTGCACTGCCGCAGCGGCAGCCGCAACGCGCTGACGCGAGGGACCCGGCTCCTGCGGAAAGGTCTCGAACACCCGCACACCCACGCCCTGCTCGCCGTCCTCATCGGCCTGAGGGACCGGTGCAATCAAGCACCTGCCCTCCCCCACCGAGGACTCCACGGCGTGGTCACGCCACCGCCCATCGGACCACATCTGCGGGTCTTCGATGGCACCGACCGTGCCCGACGAAGCACCGGGCGCGTGCTCGAAGATCTGGGCGCTGGCATCCATCAGATAGCGCGACGGATGCGTCACCTTCTTGTTGAACCCCGACGTCCAGGAGCCCACCAGCAGCTGAGCGCTGCGCGCACGCGTCATCGCAACGTAGGCCAGACGACGCTCCTCACGCTCCGCGTGCTCCCCGAGGGAAACACCGTACTCGCCATCCAGCCACTTCTTGAAGGCAGTCGACGGATTCTTTGCCCCCTCAACGTCGAACTCGAAAGGCGGCAGATCCGCACGGTCCCCGCGCAGCGGATGGGGCAACGATCCCGCATCGGTCACCCACGCCTTGTTCGCGGGAGGATCATCCGTCCACGACCGGCTCTTGCTCTTATGCAGGGGGAACGAGCCATCGGCCAACGCAAACACAACAACTCCATCCCACTCCAGGCCCTTCGAGCCGTGGACCGTCAGGATCTGGACGGCGTTCGGGTCCGGCTCACCCAGCGGAGCATCCAGCCCATCCTCACGTTTCTCCGCCATGTCCAGATACGCCAGGAAAGAACCGAGAGACGCACCCGGAGTCTCTTGCTCGTACGCCGCAGCCACAGTAATAAACTCATCGAGCGCTGCGCGCCCACCCATCGACAGCGGATCCGCGATCACATCATCCAGGGTGCCCATGATGAGGATCGCCCGCTCCACCTGCTCGGTGATCGAACGCCCCACCCCCTCACGGACCTGACGCAGGCGCTCACCCAGCAGGCGCACGCGGCGCACCGCCTCCTCGCTGATCGCAGGATGCCCCTTATCCGCCCACCCGGGTTTCGGAGGGAAATCCACCGCATCCAAAAGAACCGCCTGATGAGGGTTAACACCCTCCTGACGTGCCAGATAACGCGCCCAGTCACCCAGCGCCATCAGGTCGGCTGCACCCAGGTCAATGCCAGCCAACAGACGAGCCAGCCACGGGGAGGCCTCCACGTCGTATGCAAGTTCCAAGGCGGCGCGCACGTCCTGCACGGCAGGCTGATCGAGCAGACCACCCAGGCCCACAATCTCCGTCGGGATACCAGCCTCGCGCAGAGCGTCGTCGATGAACGGAAAATCCCGACGTTGCCTACTTAACACGGCGACGCTGCGCCGCTTGCCGTCCGTGACCGGCTGCGAGCGCACCCGCTGCACGAAATCGACCATCGCGCCCAGGGCCTCGTCGTAGTCCTGCGTGAAAGCAATGTCGACGGATCCGGGCCCCGCCCCACCCCTGGGAACCAGGACGGGAGACTGCGCCTTGAGCTGCTGCTTGCCCACCTGGAAGGAGGGCACCTCACGCAGGGGCGCCGCCACCCTGTTCGCAGCGTCCAGGATTGACACGTCGTTTCGCCAGGCAGTCGACAGCGTGAGGGTCTGCCCCTCGTCGGGCGCGCCCGTCTGGAAACGATCCAGGAAAGACTCCAGGGACGAGGCCGATGCTCCCCTCCAGCCGTAAATCGCCTGATTCGGGTCGCCCACCGCGGTGACAGCGTGGTCCCCAAACAGCATGGACAGCAGGTCCATCTGGATCACCGAAGTGTCCTGGAACTCGTCAAGCAGGACCGCGCGGAACTCCTCGCGCAGAGACTCGCGAACCGTCGGGGCCTCACGCACGATGCGCGTGGCGAGGACCAGCTGATCGGAAAAGTCCAGGACACCCATCTCGCGTTTGCGCTGCTGGTAGGCGGCGATCGGCCCCAAGAAGGCAATGCGACGCGAATTCACGTCAATGGCCTTGCGAGACTCCTTGTTCCCGCGCCCCACCTGCTCAAGCTCGCGCCCAAACTCCTCCAACACCTCGCGCGCACGCTCCACCGTGTAGCCGTGCTCCGCGATCTCGCCCGCGAGGTGCAGGACCTGCCCAACAACGCCGGCCGGGGTGAGCTCATCATCCAGGTCGGTGGGCCACGACTCGAGGATCTGCGTCATCAGGTCGATCGCCCCGGCCTCGGACAGCATCGAAAAGTCCGGGTCGATCCCGATGCGCATACCGTGCTCGGAGACGATGCGCTCCGCAAAGGAGTTGTAGGTCAGCGCCACCGGGTCCTCGTCGAGGCGCTCACGCAGCTGGGGCATCTCGCGAGAGAGCAGTCGGATGCGCTCACGCAAGCGCTCCCCCAGCTCGCCAGCCGCCTTGCGCGTGAAGGTCAGGCCCAGGATCGACGACGGAGTCAGGTCCGGATGGTTCGCCAGGAGCCAGAGGACACGCATCGACATGGTCTCGGTCTTACCCGACCCAGCGCCCGCGACGACGAGGAGTGGGCGGCGCGGAGCCTCGACCACGCAAACCTGCTCCGGGGTCGGAGTCTTCGTTGCATCGACAATTGCCTGAATCTGCAGGGCACCAAGATTCATTGCGCTGTCCTTTCCCACGTCACTCCACCACCTTGTGGCCGCGCTCGCGTGCCGGGCACAGCCGATCGAACGAACAGTACGCGCAGGCCGCATCCGAGGGGCGCGCCTCAAAGTAGGGGCCTCGCGCGTCCGCCGCAACAGCTCGAATCTTGTCGCGCCAGTCCTCCAGGGCCTGCCCTTCGAGGCGCGGCTGATCGAAAAACTTCGGCTTATCGTCGCCGAGCAGGGCGATGCGCGCACCCGCGACCCGCTCGCCCGAAGCAAGCAGGGCCATCTGATACGCCGCCAGCTGCGGATTATCGGGGACATTCTTCGCCGAATATCCGCTCTTTCCGGTCTTCAGGTCGGTGACGCGAACCCCCTCATCGACGTGCTCGAGGCGGTCCATACGCCCCCGAATGGTCACTCCCTCGACCTGAGCGGACACCGCCTGCTCGACCTCAACCGGCCCGGGAATACCCTCCAGGTAGGTGGCCAGGTTGTTCACGATGTCGCGGGCGTGTCGGTCGGCGACACGCCCCGCCCACGTGTCCAGGTTGTAGCCCAGCTCCTCGATGCGTTCCTCGAGGGCTGCCTCAAGTTCGTCGGCACTACCGTGCGGGTGTTCCTCAGCCACGGCGTGAATGAGAGTGCCGAGGCTGGCCGCCGCGTTCGATGGGCTGTCAGCGCCGATGGTGGTGAGGAACCAACGCAGCGGGCACGCCAGCGCGCGCTCAAACTGCGAGGGGGACAGCGTGAGGTCACCCGTGTACTCCGCGTCCGTCGTGGGTGTACCACCCGCGCCCAGCCACCGCTGCGGCTGCGCGGAGAGCACGTGTTCACGTGCCATCAGGGCCAACAAGGTGGCGGCGAGCTGCGCGTCTACCGGATCGTCCGGGTTGGCCGCGCGCGCACGCAGATCCGCAATGTGCCCAGACAGCGACAGCGGCGCCTCGACCGGATCCACCGGCACAATGTCATTCTCTCGATGCGTGCCCGCCAGGCGCGCCACCAGGTCAAAAAACACCGAGGGGGCCGCGTCCTCCGAGCGCACCGCACCGGCGTGCACGATGCTGTGCGAGCGCGTCACGGCCGCGACGAAGAGACGATACTCGTCGTCCAGCACCGCGCGCCTGGCGGCACGGGTCGAGTCGATGAGTTCCTCACGCCCGTCCTCGCCCACGGCCACGCGGCCCGCACCCACGTCCGCGAGGAGGTCGGCGCGCAGGATCCGGTCGCGCAGGCGCAGGTTCGGCCAGGCCCCGTCCTGCAGGCCCGCGAGGACGACGACCTGCCAGTGACGGCCCATCGCCTGCGCGGGAGTGAGGACC
>ERZ773018.1882-NODE-1882-length-10917-cov-2.590775_pt1 | contig 10917 bp, 10 predicted proteins | sample MGYA00580840_ERZ773018 | MGnify/ENA primary metagenome ERZ773018 (study PRJEB29015, sample SAMEA2738125) | human oral metagenome | biome: human oral; feature: human-associated habitat; material: saliva | place: China | collected 2256 ... | reverse complement strand
AAATTTTTTATTGGTGGAAAATTCTATGGTATATTATTTTCAATAATGATATTAAATTCTAGTTCAGTGCCTTGCTTGGGCTCGCTGGACTGAAAATACATTTTCTGGCTATCAACTTTAAGTTCAAGAGATGGTAGATAGCAAGAAAATATGAGAGACCAGTGGTCTGGACATACTGCTCTGCGATAAAAATTGATACATTGAGGAGTCTTAAACTTCAATATAATTGAAGTTACTTTTTTTTGTTTGTGATTTTTTGTCATAAAAATGTGCTTTTTTGTTTACGATACTACTATAATTATTCTACTATAAATGTCAAGGGATAAAAAAAACTGAAGCAAAAAACACTTGCAATTATTCTTTGTAATACTATATCTTGTGTTACTGATCTTCTAAGATGACTATATATAGTTATTTTGCGAAAGGTAAAAGGTGCTTAGAACGTCAGATTTTTTATTTTATTTATGCTATCAGAGAATGGTAATCAAGCAAATCAGAAAGAGAAATGGAATGATGGTAGATTTTGATATAGCAAAGATTGTTAATGCTATCAAAAAGGGTATGCTCGACTCTCAATATGAGCATCCAGAAGAGGCAGAGGCAATTGCTGAGCAGGTTCATAATGCACTTTTGGAAAAGTGGTGACAAGATCAATCTTATGTACCTAATGTTGAGGATATTCAGGATGTGGTTGAGCAAAAATTGATGGAAGCTTGACTTCATCAGGTTGCTAAGGACTATATCCTTTATAGAGAAAAGAGAACCCAAGAAAGAAAGAGAGATATCTTCAAAAAAAGGATCACATTGAAGCCTTATGAATATCCAGAATTATTGGAATATGTCGATGCAATTAGGCATTCTTATTGGATCCATACTGAGTTTAATTTTACCTCAGATGTACAGGATTTCAAAGTTAATGTGACTGATGCTGAGAGAAATGCACTCAAAAATACTATGCTAGCCATTGCGCAGATCGAAGTAAGTGTGAAAACTTTTTGGGGAGACATTTATAAAAGACTTCCAAAACCTGAAATTGGTTCTGTTGGGTATACTTTTGCAGAATCTGAGGTTCGTCATCATGATGCTTATTCTCATTTGCTTGAGATTCTTGGATTAAATAATGATTTTAATCAGATTAAATCTGTGCCTTGTATCATTGATAGAGTGAATTACCTTGAGAGGTCGATCAAGACTTCTAGTAATGATGAAGAAAAGGAATATGCAATGGCAGTTCTGCTTTTTTCTCTTTTTATAGAGCATGTTTCGTTATTTTCTCAGTTCCTTATTATTATGGCGTTTAATAAATATAGGAATCTCTTTAAGGGAATGTCAAACGCCGTTGAGGCAACATCAAAAGAGGAGCAGATTCATGGGCTGTTTGGTATTGATATTATCAATATTATCAAAAAGGAACATCCGGAATGGTTTGATGAAAAGTATAATGAAAGGATAAAAAAACACTGTTTAGAAGCTTTTGAAGCAGAGAGTGCAATTGTTGATTGGATCTGTGAGCAGGGAGAGCTTGATTTTTTGCCAAAGGCAGTGATTAAAGAGTTTATAAAAAATAGACTTAATAATTCCTTAAAAAGTATCGGTCTAGAGCCATTATTCGAAATAGATGAGAGCTTAGTTCAGCAGACAGATTGGTTTGATGACGAGGTAATTGCAACTAAGCACGTGGACTTTTTCAATAAAAGATCAATCAATTATAATAAAAGAAGCCAGAGTATCACGAGCGATGATTTGTTTTAGGTTGTCCTTTTTCGGATTTCTATAGCGCTGTATATGATGAAATATGAAAGAGGAAATAAAAGAAATCTGATTTTTTATCTTTTTTACTGCATAAAGTATTGATGAAACGATTAAATGAAAATAGTAGAAAGTTCCTTGCAAATGGATATCTCCAGGAAGGAGTAAGTCCGGAAGAGAGAATCTTGGCAATTGCAAAAAATGCTGAAGAAATCCTAAAGAAGCCTGGTTTTGCTGAGAAGTTTTATGATTATATGGCAAGAGGTTTTTATTCGTTAGCTTCTCCAGTGTGGTCAAATTTTGGACTTGAAAGAGGGCTACCAATCAGTTGTTTTGGATCATATATTGCTGATGATATGTGAGATATTCTCTATGCTCAGGCTGAGGCAGGAATGATGAGTAAGTATGGAGGTGGAACTTCTGGGTATTTTGGGGCTTTGAGAGCCAGAGGAACTCCTATCAAAAATAATGGAGTCAGTTCAGGAGCTGTTCATTTTATGGAGCTTTTTGAGACCATTATCGATGTGGTAAGTCAATGAAATGTGAGGAGAGGAAGTTTTGCTCCATATTTGCCGATTGAACATCCAGATATTTCAGAATTTTTGGATATTTGAAGTGAAGGAAATCCAATTCAGAAACTCACACATTGAGTAACTGTTGGTGATCAGTGGCTTCAAGAGATGATTGATGGAGACCAAGAGAAAAGGGCTATTTGGGCGAAATTACTTCAGAGAAGAGGTGAAATGGGGTATCCCTACATTTTTTTCTCAGATACGGTAAATAATAATACCGTTGATGTATACAAGGATAAAAATCTGAGAATCTATGCGAGTAATCTTTGTAGTGAGATTATGTTGCCAGCAAATGAGGATTGGTCCTTTGTTTGTTGCCTTTCTTCTATTAATTTGGCTCATTATGATGAGTGGAAGGATACTGATGCAGTTGAAACACTTGTCTATTTCCTTGATGCGGTAATGACTGAGTTTATTCAGAAGCTTGAGAAACTTAGAGATTCAGATCAGAGAGATGATCAGCTAGCTTTTGATTTTATGAAAAAGGCTTATGCTTTTGCAAAGTCAAATAGAGCTATTGGACTCTGAGTGCTTTGATGGCATTCTCTTTTGCAATCAAAGATGTTCTCATTTGAAGGTTTCCAGGCAAGAAAGCTGAATAAAGAGATTTTTGAACTTATTCAAAAGAGATCTTATGCTGCATCTGAAGCACTAGCTCAGGAATATGGAGAACCTGAAATGCTCAAAGGGTATGGAAGAAGAAATACTACGCTCAATGCAATCGCTCCAACGACTTCATCTGCTTTTATCTTGGGACAAGTTTCTCAAAGTATAGAGCCGTATATGTCAAATTGTTATGTGAAAGATGTTGCGAAGCTAAAAGTAACAATTAAAAATCCTTATCTTGAAAAACTTTTGGAAGAGAAGGGGCAAAATACTAGAGAAATCTGGCTTAGTATTAGAGATCATGATGGTTCAGTTCAGCATTTGGACTTTTTGACTCAGGAAGAGAAGGATGTCTTTAAGACTTTCTGTGAGATAGATCAGATGGCTATTATTTATCAGGCGGCTGATAGACAGCAGTTTACTGATCAATCTCAGTCGCTTAATGTGATGATTAGTCCAAAGACGCCAGCAAAAGAGGTAAATTATCTTTATATTCAGGCTTGGAAACTGGGAATCAAAACACTTTATTATCAGCACAGTATGAATGCTGCACAGCAGTTTAGTAAAAAAATTATCAGCTGTTCTGGATGTGAAGCGTAGTCATAACAATAAAAAAGTAAGAAATCAGATACTATCTTTTGATAGCATTTTGTGAAATAAGACTTGATACTTTACTAAAAATCCATATATCAGAGGGTGAAATCTGAATTTTATCTTTTCTAAGTAGAGAACATAATGGCAAAAAAACTCAAACTTACTGATATCCAAAGGTATTTGGAGAGGACTTTCCGCAAGTTTAGCAACTATACCAAACATCAAAAGACTTTTGTGCTCTTTTTGTTTGTCTTAGCAGCGGTTTTGATTTTGCTTCCAATCGCAAAGATTACTCCGATTACTCAGTGACAATCTAGTTATTCTATCTGGTTGCTTGGAAAAACTTACTTTAAGTCTGCTATTGTTATTTTGCTCTCGCTTGGATTCCTCTTTGGATGGAATATGCATACCAATTTTAAGAGATTTATTATTAAATACCTTGGATTTAGAGAGACTGAACCAGTATTAAATTTTATGTTTTTGTGGATTATTGTTGCCGCATATATGGGTATTTTGGATACTCTAGGACTGGTTTCTCAAAATACTGGTACGATCGGTATTGCTTGGGGATTGAGTGTTCAGTTGATTGTCCTTGTTGTTTGATTGATTATGAGCGTTATTGAGGTTTGGAAGTCAGCAAATCAAAATTCACAAAAGACAAAAATCCTGAATATCGTGGATGATGATGCTCCAAAAAGGACTGAAAACAAGAGAGTGCTTCAGCATCTTTTTGAAGATGAGGAACTTTAAGAACTGAAAAATCCAGCTGAGGAGCTGGTTTTTTCTTTGTTTTGATAAGTGGAAAATGTTTTAAGATTTAGAGATCAGTATTTTATATCTTTTGGATAAGGCAATGTTAGATAAGAACTTATTTGCTGGGAAAAAGATTGCGCTTCTTTGATTTTGACTTGAGGGGAAATCGACTTTGAATTTTCTATTACATAATGGTTTTGTTTTTGAGAAATTGACCGTTTTGGATGTAAAAGATCAGCCAGAACTAGAGGAACAGGGAATTGCTTTGAGGACAGGAGAGCAGTATCTCTCGCATTTGGAGGATTTTGATATTATCTTTAAGTCAGCAGGTGTTCCGTATTCAGCTGAGTTAAAGCCTTATCAAGATAAGGTTTTGACGCAAATGCAATTTTTCTTTGATCACTATAAGGGTAAGGTGATTGCAATTACCGCCAGTAAGTGAAAATCTACTATGACAAGTCTGATTTATGAGCTTTTAAAAGATGCTGGTTTCCGTGTGAAACTTGTTTGAAATATTGGGAAGCCTGTTTTGGATGAGATTGATTTTGAGGAGGAGCGAGATTATGTCGTTTGTGAGCTTTCAAGTTATATGCTTGAGAAGCTTAAAAAGCAGAATTTCATTTCGGTTTTGTGAGCGATTTTCCCTGAGCATTTAGATTGGCATGGCGGATTTGAGCATTATACTCAGGCAAAACTCAATATTTTAAAGTGATCAGAGCAGAACTTTGTTCTGGAGAAAACAGTTCAAGAATTTCAGCTTTCTGAGCTTTATGCTAATCTCCATACGTATGGGCAAGGAGGGGACTCTACATGGGCTGATGGAGTTTTTACTTATCAAGGTGAGAAGCTCTTTTCTACAGAGGATCGTTTGCTTCTTGGGGAGCATAATCTTCAAAATATTTCGCTTGGAATTGCAGTTGCAAAGTATCTTTGAATCAATAATGATTCAATCCATCAGACGATAGCTCATTTCCATGGACTTCCTCATAGATTACAGCTTGTCGGAACTTTTAAGGAGATAACTTTCTATGATGATGCGATTTCAACGACTCCTGATTCTACATTAGAAGCTTTAAAAACTTTTGGAAATAAGGTCTGAACTCTGTTCCTCTGAGGAACAGATAGAGGATATGATTTCAAGATTCTTGTAGAAAAGATAAAAGAACTCTGAATTCAGAATTTGGTTTTCTTCCCTCCTTCTGGTGAGAAAATCCGTCAATTGCTCTCTGATTTTGACTGAAATATGCTTTCAACTAGAGATATGGATGAAGCTGTAAGGTTTGCTTATCAGCATACTGCTCCTTGAAAAGTGTGTCTTCTTTCCACTGCATCTCCAAGCTATAGTAATTGGAAAAATTTTGAGGAGAAGGGGGAACTTTTTCAGCAAGCGATTAAAAAATATTGAGAATAGAAAGAGAAAAAAGTCTGATTTCTTCTTGCATTTTCTTTGCCTATTCCTAAGGTTAAATGCATAGTTGTTTTTAGACTTTTTTGATATTTTGATGCCAGAACTAAAACTCTATAATACACTTACTCGTGAAAAAGAAGTTTTTGAGCCATTGATGAATGAATCTGAAAACTGAAAAAAATATGTTGGGATATATTCGTGCGGACCAACAGTGTATTCAACGCCACATATTGGGAATTTTAGAGCGACTTTTACTGCGGATTTGATTAGAAATACGCTAAAATATTTTGGGTATCCGGTAAAGGCGGTGATGAATATTACTGATGTTGGGCATTTGGTTTCGGATGCGGATGATGGTGAGGATAAGCTGGAGAAGGGATCTAGAATTGATGGGATCTCAGCTTGGGATGTTGCAAAAAAATATGAAGATATTTTTTTGAATGCGATGCAGGAGCTTAGAATTGAGCGTTTTGATGTGATGCCCAGAGCCACTGAACATATTCAGGAACAGATTCAGATGGTTGAGAGATTAGAAGAGAAAGGATATACCTATACTATTCCTGATGATGGAATTTATATGGATACAAGCCTTGTAGAAGATTATGGAAAGCTGATGTGAGCTAATTATAAAAAGAGGTTAGCGGATCTTAATGCTGGGGAGAGAGTTGATATCTGAGGGAAGAGGAATCCGACAGATTTTGCGCTTTGGAAATTTTCTCCTAGAGATGAAAAAAGGCAGATGGAGCGAGATTCTCCATGGGGAGTTTGATTTCCTGGTTGGCATATAGAGTGTAGTGCTATGGCGAGTAAATATCTTGGTGAGCAATTTGATATTCATCACGGAGGAACTGATCATATTACTGTGCATCATTCAAATGAAATTACTCAGTCAGAATGCAGCTTTTGACATAAACCATGGGTGAAATATTGGCTTCATAATGAGTTTCTTCAGGTTGATGGGGGAAAGATGAGTAAGTCTCTTGGAAATATCTATTCTCTTGATGATATTAAGGCAAAAGGGTATTCTCCATTGGATTTGAGATATTTCTATTTTAAGGCTCAGTATTCTAATTTTTTGAACTTTACTCGAGATGCCTTAGAACAGGCTAAAAATGAAAGGCAGGGACTAATTAAAAAGATAAGAAATCTGACTCCAGTCGAATGAGATGATGATTTTCAGGAGAAAATTTATGCTGCTCTTTGAGACAATTTAAATACTCCAAAGTTGCTCTCTGATATTCATTTAGCTTTATCATATCCTACTGAGCAAACCTTATCTGTTCTTAAAGAACTCGAGGATAAGGTACTTAAAGTCTGACTTTTTGATCCTCTTATTGAGGAAAGTATTGAGATTCCAGAAGAAGTTTTACACCTTGCTGAGTCAAGAAAACAGGCTAAAACTGATAAAAATTATGCATTAGCAGATCAGCTTAGGGCTGAGATTTTGGAAAAATGATGGGAAGTTAAAGATTCTAAAGATGGATTTGAACTCATAAAAAAGTAATATCAGTATTTATTTTATGTGCATATGATGCTTAGGAGGAGATCTCAACTAAAAAAGAAGAGGAGAATTCAATTTTTAATTGTATTTTCTCTTTTTTTGTTGGTTCTACTTCTTATAATTTCCCTTTTAAAAAGGGGGAAGTCTGATATTTCTCTCACTTTGACTGGTGAGAATTTATTGAGCTGAAGTCAAGTTCTCAGTGGAGTGGCGCAGTTTGAGTTGAGTTGAGCTCAGCAGGTGAGTATGCTTTCATGAAATTGAATAACTGAGAGTTCGACTAGTGTTTCTAATTGATCTTGAGTTTCGTCTTGAACTGTTGCATGAGCTCAGGAAGAAGAGAAAAATCATTTTTTTTCTATTCAAGTTTGTAATCGTATTGTTGATTTTTACTCTTGCGTGATAAAAAATGCTCCGTTAGAAAATCAGTCTGCAATGGAGAAATCTCTAGAACAAACCTTACAACCTTGGAAACTTATGGCTGATACTCAGCTTCGTGAGGCTTGTGAAGCGGTAGTTAAAAATGATACTTTTCAAGAGGTAAAAAATCATTATACTCAGAGTGGTACAAATTATGGATGTGTGTTTTAGCTGTTTTTTTGGGAAAAAGTTATAGATATTCTTCATAGAAAGCTTTGTTGTATAAAAATTATATCCTATGATTTTTGAAAGATAAGATAAAAAAATCTGATTTCTTCTTGCATTTTATGTGCAAAATCATAGTCTGAAATTTGGTTTTATTTTGTATAAAAAGATATATGTGATACACAATTAGTAAAGTTTATGCTAGAGAAGTTCTTGACTCTAGAGGAAATCCTACTGTAGAGGTAGAAATTACGCTCGCTGATGGAAGTTTTGGTAGAGCTTTAGTGCCATCTGGAGCTTCAACAGGAGTTCATGAAGCACTTGAACTTAGAGACGGAGACAAATCAAGATATTCTGGGAAGGGAACTTTGAAGGCAGTTGAAAATGTAAATACAAGTATTGCTCATGCTATTGAAGGTCAGACTTTTGAATCTTTTAGAAGTTTAGATGAAAAGTTGATTGCGCTTGATGGGACTGCAAATAAGTCAAATCTTGGTGCTAATGCGTTGCTTGGTGTGAGTATGGCGTTTGTAGTAGCTTGTGCAAATGCTGAAAAGAAATATATTTATGAATATCTTGGTGAAGGGAAAGGCAATACTTTACCATTCCCTATGATGAATATCCTTAATGGAGGTTCTCATGCAGATAATAATGTAGATATTCAGGAGTTTATGATTGTTCCAAATAAAGCACCTAGTTTCCGTGAGGGGCTTAGATGGGGAGCTGAGGTTTTCCATACTTTAAAATCAATTTTAAAGGCTAAGGGGCTTGTGACTTCAGTTGGTGATGAGTGAGGTTTTGCACCAAATCTTGGATCAAATGAGGAGGCTTTGCAAGTGATTATGGAAGCAATTGAAAAAGCAGGGTATGCTGGAAAGATTTCTCTTGCACTTGATGTGGCTTCTAGTGAGTTCTTTAAAGATGGAGTATATGATCTAGCAGGAGAAGGTAAAAAGCTGAATGCTGATGAACTTATTGCCTTGTATCAGGATTGGTGCCAGAAATACCCAATTATTTCGATTGAGGATGGTATGGCAGAAGATGATTTTGATGGATGGAAGAAATTAACTGATGCTTTGGGAGAGAAGATTATGCTTGTTGGAGATGATCTTTTCGTAACAAATATTTCTAGACTTGAGATGGGAATTGAAAAAGGAATTGCTAATTCTATTTTGATTAAGCTAAATCAGATTGGAACGGTATCTGAGACTCTTGATGCTATCAATATGGCTCATGAACATGGAATGAGATCAATCTCATCTCATAGATCAGGAGAAACTGAGGATACTTTTATTGCTGATTTGGCTGTTGCGATGAATACTGGACTTATCAAAACTGGTTCTGCATCTAGAACAGATAGAATCGCAAAATACAATCAACTCCTTAGAATTGAAGAACACCTTGGAGCTAATGCTAAATATGGAAAATAATTTTGAATGATATGATTATCAAAAAAAGTCTGATGTGAATCAGGCTTTTTTCTTTAAAGAAGAGATCTGTTTAATTGATAGTTTGATTGTATCAGATTTTTCTTTTTATTTGTCAAAATGGATTTCTGATCGATTTTTAACTTTTGTGATAAGTGGATCTTTTTCTGGAGAGTAATCTTGATTTCGAGGGTTGTCTATCAGAAGGACACGGATATTGCTGTTTGCAATTGCTCTTGCATATTCTAGGTTATCATCAATCATGAGTTGGATTCAGTATTTTTGACACATCTCTTCCTTGGTAAATTGAGGCTTCGTTGTATCATGATAGTTGCAGAAGATAATTTCTTCAAAGATTTCTGGATAGTAGTCCTTGATTCGTTTCTCTGTTGCAGGCTGAACAAGTGGACCTCTTGCTGTAATGGCGTAGAGTGTGTGCCCTTGTTTTTTTGCTTGTTCGAGTGCTTCTTTTGCTCAAAGAACAGGTTGAATCCCTCAATGCTCAGCTGAATATCTCATTCCATCTGTGAAGAAGCTTACAGCTTGTTCTTTGCTGATGTCTTCATATCCAGGGATATTAGGAATATAGTAGGAGCTAAACTGTTCTCTTTTTAGAGGCTTTCAGGCGATTTGATAATTATGAAATTTTAGTACAAAGTCTAGAGTTTCAGCGATGACTTCATCAATATCAACTCAAATAATCATTAGGATCTAGATACAATGGATAAAATCGCTTTTCTCGTATTGATTGTTTTAGTGACAATTTTCTTGTTCAATTCTAATACTGAAATCTCTATATTGGATTCTATAAGCTGCAATGTAATTTGCAATGTTATCCTTTTTTTCTGAAAGAAAATTTTCAGCGGTAGTGTGGAGATCATTGAGAAAGTCTCTATCAGAACATCCCTTTTCTTCTGCAAAATTGATTAACTCTTGGAAATCATCTTCCAATTTATATTTTTGCTCTAGAAGTTGTCAATCTTTCCCTATAAGTTTATAGAAGATGATTTCAGATTTTTGAAACACCATCTTGAAACCTGAATATAACGCGATTTTTTCAGCTGGATTTTGGTGAAGATAACAAAAACACGTTGTGAGCAGGATGAGCCCAATAATAAGCTTAAAAATATTACTGGTGAGTGTATTCTTCTCTTCTTTAGTCATAGTTGGTTTCAAGCTAGCAAATTAAAATTTATCTCTTCAAAAAACAAAAGCCTTCCTATCCCTGTTTAAGTGATAAGTTGGCTTTATTTAGTAGTTTGGTATAATAAAGTTGCGAAACTGATTACTCGTTTTCAGATTCATTTTTTTCAGCCTTTTTTGTGCTTTTTTTAGCTTTTGAATTGATTGCATCAATTCCGCATCTGATGTAAGTATTGAATGTTCCAGAGATTGCGAGGATACCAACTAAAAGAAGTAGAATTCCCCAGATGAAAGATCTAAGCTGCCATAATGCGCAAAGTACAAGAATAACTCCTGTGATCATTGTGATTTTTTCTTCTAGGCTTGAGTTATTCCACCAGTGCATAAATCCTCCAGCCATTTTTTTAGTTCATTCACTAGCTGCTCAAAGCTTTTCTGAGATAGTATGAGTTGCTTGATCAATTCTTTCACCTACAGTTTGTTCTTTTTTTGTCATTGTTTCTTTTTTAGAAGGATAAAATATACTTCCTTTTATAGTTTTTATCCTAATATGCAAGAGATTTTTGACATTTTCACTGA
>ERZ773018.1881-NODE-1881-length-10918-cov-5.731106_pt1 | contig 10918 bp, 9 predicted proteins | sample MGYA00580840_ERZ773018 | MGnify/ENA primary metagenome ERZ773018 (study PRJEB29015, sample SAMEA2738125) | human oral metagenome | biome: human oral; feature: human-associated habitat; material: saliva | place: China | collected 2256 ... | reverse complement strand
TCTTCCTTTGGGACAAAACACATCATGTCATCTTATATGAATAATCAGTGAATCGATCAAACACTTTATAGAATAAGCTTGATGTAAACTTTTCCTTACGATTTGGAGAAGCACTAACAATATCGTACCCCTTCAAGGAGCGATAATAGATTGTCATAATCATCTCTGGATTAAAGTCCAATGTTGTATTATCAAATTCAAATACGAAGTCTCCAATAGACATGTCAATACCTGCATCCATGGATAACTCTAGACCATGGAAGTAACTCATATTGATAACAGATACACTAGTAGACTTCGCAAGTTCACTTGTCTTCTTGATAATTTCTAATGACTTATCATCAGAAGCATCATTGACACAAATTACTTCAGAGTGTGCAAAGTTATCTTCCATTGTTGAAATAATAGTCTTCAAAAACTTCTCTAATCGATTTTCAGCGTTTCTAACGTAAACTACCGCTGACGCAAAATTCTTTTCCTTATTCTCCATCACTTAACACCTCATCTAAATCGTATACTGTATTAATCTTTCCAGAAAGAACCCCAACAAATGTTGGATTCTCGGAATACTTTCGAATTACTGTAGGTCTAGAATCATCAATCTCCGAACTCATTAAAATTGGTTTCATAGAGAAGAGTGATCCTTTATATTCAAATCCATACTCATCCAGCATGTATTTTCTTGCAAGATTTGCCATATATGGGAAAGCTGTCTTTGGCTTTGCTGGACAGTCATTGCAGTTACCTAAACGTGTTGGAGAACAGTAACCACCACTATCCTTCTGACATTCAAATGTAGGTAATCCATCATAACTAGTTGTATGTGGTGTAAATGTTACTGACGTCAGAGAATGCAAACCAGTTTTGCCAAACGGCATAATGGAGAAGAAAGGACCATCCATAACAGTAAATCCAATATCCTTCAATTTCTCATTTACATCGCATAAGATGATTTCACATAACTCATACTTAATGCCAAACTTTTCAAATCCAACCTTTTCCAGAATTTGATTTGTACTAGCGTAAGTTGCATTCAATACAAAGCCAGATTCATAATCAATTCCTTCTGCAGTGTGAATGATATAGGAATCACTTGCCTTATCAATCGTTGTAATATCAACTCCATACTTGATTGTAGCTTCATTAGGATATTTCTTTAATTCTTCCAAGAAGTAATCTAATAGGATTTTTGCATCATATGTATATTCTCTTGTTCTAAATACACCATCACACATACCTGGTTTGAAATAATTTTCTGGCACCAATTGTTCACAAGGAATATCAGCTGCCTTACAGAAATCTTTGAATTGTTTTCCATCAGACCAAGAATATTGGCTAGACGTTGCATAAATCTGATCAAACTCACGATTGATACAGAAATCATAATCTTTATTAAAACGTTCAAAGTAGCCAGCTGACTTTAATGCTGTAGAAATAGAGCGTGGATAATGATAACCTTGGTGAACTCTGGCCTGGTTAATATAGGTAGCTCTTCTAAAAGGTGTAGGGTCACACTCTAACACAATGACTCGCTGTCCTCTTTTTGCACAGAATAAAGCAGAGTATAGACCGTATAACCCTGCTCCAATAATAATCTTGTCAAATCTTTGCATATCCATCATCCTCATAAACAGTACGAATACATACTATATGTTGCAATACATGATAAATTCTAAGCCAATAGATAGAATTCATCAATTTATAATTACTTATATAAATCAGTTAGACCTAAAATCCTGCATAGATCATTGCGATATTGTCAAATCCCGGTCCATAAGCCCCAAACAATATTATTGTAAAAATCAAAATATATAATATTCCCCATCTCTTCCAAGTATTTAAAGAATCAAATTTTGCCTGTAAATCTACTTTACGTTCTTTATATAAACTAATTATAAATATAATTAGCATACCAGCCAAAATAATAACCCAATCTGATATCAATAAAGGTATATTGGTTATCATTGAAAGTAACTGATTTATATTAAAATTGATAAAGATACTCTTTGTCATAACAATTAATTCACTAAAGCCAGAAACTCTACACATCATTTCACCATAACAGACAATGATTAATAATTTAATAAATCTAAAAATTATAATAATATTACTTCTATCCGTTAATTTTAAATAATTCAAAAATAATTTCCATGGTTTTTCTAATAAAATCTCTATTATCATAAGCATAAAATAATACATTCCATACAAGATGAACAGAATATTTGCACCATGCCACAACCCATTACATAGCCAAACAACAAATAAAGCAATAAACGGACCTATTACTTTTGCGAGCCATTTACAATTATGTTTTTTTAAGAACTTTGAAAGCCGCATCATAATTCTACTTAATGAGATTGGATAGAACACATAATCTCTTAGATAGCGGCTTAAAGTCATATGCCAACGATGCCAAAAATCTGTAGCATTTTTAGCAAAAAATGGTTGCTTGAAATTCTCTGGTAAATGAATACCAAATATTTTTGCTGCACCGATTGAGATGTCCACAGTGCCCGAAAAATCCATATATAACTGTGCCGTACAAAGAACTGCGGCCAGCACTGTAATGCTTCCGACTGAAGTATGTAAGTTAAACAGATAGTTAACAGCAGGCGCTATTCTATCAGCCAGAACAACCTTTTTAAATAGCCCAAAGAGGATTCTCTCATACCCATGAATGGAATTATCCAAATTAATGGCATTTAAATTAGCAATATCATCTTTAACCTCAGCATATCTTGTGATAGGTCCTTGGAGAATAGTCACAAAAAAACTTGTGTATATTGCAAAGTTAATAATGCTCCTCTCTGCTTCTACATTGTGTGATGAGATATCTATTAAATATGAAATTTGTTGTAATGTATAATAGCTGATACCAACAGGAATAAGCACATTTAGTGGTGTAAATTGAATATTTAGAAAATTTGCCCCTAACTCCGCAAAAAAATTTAAATATTTAAATATTGCCAATGTCCCCAAATTCATAGCAATTCCAAACCACATGTATCGTTTTGCAATCCGCTTATATATCTTATCTTTTCCTTGGCATTGAATATCTTGAACTTTACGACCTATTATATATGTAATTAACATTAAGCATATCTGTACTAGAACTAATTTTTTAGACCATATGAACAAAAACGCATAATTAAACAAAAGAATAATATACCGTCGTAGTTTTTGTGGAAATACATTATATACAACCATTAATGTCGGCAAAAGAATAAACAAGAATATTAATGAATGATAACTCAGTTTCATATCTATTTATCCCTTTCAAACAACTCATTCCACGCTTGAAAATCAGTATTATCATGCTTATCTTTTAATTGATAATTATCATGTAGGTATTTTGACAAATATTCCATAACTTTAACTGATCCAGAGTTATTTAGATGCTCCCCACCATCGCGTGTATCCGTTTGCCAATCAAAATGAATATTATCTAATAACATATTAAAATCCATAAAAGGTAATCCTTGTGTTTCGCAATAGCTTGTAAGGAAATTATGTTTTGACTGATTCCACCCTTTTCCATTTGGAACTGTCACAAAAATAACCTCTGTATTAAATTCCTTACATTTTGCAAGGATATCATCCAAATAACATTTAGAATCATCCTTTATCACATCATTTTCATTTACATGCTGCATGTAATCATTTCCATTATTAAAAGGCTGTACAACATTCGAGTCATTATACCCTTTTGTTTCATTTTCAAAAAGTTTAACCTCACTTGTATAGCGAAAATAATCGTGATAATGAAATAATGGGAAATTTTTATAAAAAAGATTCTTTATTTGATTTGGATGTTGAAACAACATACTTCCTTCAATCACTAATACTTTTGGCATTCTTTCGCCAATCTCCGAAAGAATTGCGCTCGTATCTTCTAACCATTGCCCTGAAGTACATAAATTATATGAAGTAAATCCACTATTATTCCAAAGCATTCTTGGAGAGAAAGCCGCCCATCCTACGCTATCCCCTAAATATAAAACATCTAATTTCTGATTTTCATACTTTTTAAATGTTTCAACCTTCTGGTAAACAGTTTTATATTGATATCCATATTTGCGTGCTGAATAAAAGGGAATTTGTATCACAAAAAATAATACAGAGAGTATTAGAAAAAATATTACTGATTTTTTTAAATTTTCTTTTTCAAATAATTTCATATAAAAATCCCAGCCTTTCTGTATGCTATGCATGTTCTAAAACCAACGATAGACTTTCATACTTCTTCAACGTTGCCAAGCAGTGAAACAGATTGACTAGAATTTTTAAAATTAATTACTATTGTTTTCAATTAGCTGAAGAATAAGCCAAAAATAATAAATCTAACTACGGTCTTTATACTCATAGACATAGTCTTTTGAAACTGGAGGAACAGGATAATCCTGTGTGGCATCCCAGTTTACACTATCAGGTATTGAATATGGAGAATTTAAATTTGTATTTCTTTCAATATTGTTTGCTTCAGCAATAACTGAACCTTTATATATTTCGTAAGTGTATAGGTCCATTTGTAATCCTTCATTCCAAACTGAAGAGTCATATCCAAAGATACGTGATGGTTGTATATTCAATACACCAGATAAATTACTACTATCGTAATATCTTTGTGATTTTGCCATAATATATGTCACAAAATTCAATAACTGCTCAATAGAGATATTTGTCTTTACATTTTCGCCAGCAGCTTCTAATACTGACACCGCCATATTTGGATCTTTTAGCGCCATAATCTTCGCAATAACTTTGGAAATAATCTCTTGTTGGTGTCGCTGGCGTGCAAAATCTCCATCCACAAATGCATGACGTTCGCGTGCATAACCTAATGCTAGTTGACCATTTAAATGCTGATTATCACCAGCTTCAATATGATATACAACTAATGAATCACTTTCAATATCCCAAGACTGAGCGTCAAAAGATTCGGTAATATCTACGTCTACACCACCAACCGCATCTACAATTTGAATAACACTTGCAAAATTAAATTCGACAGTGTAATCGATATGTACACCCGTTAAATTTTCCACTGTATCTACCATGCAGCCCTCGCTTGTATAATGTGCTGCATTAATTTTACTTTTACCATATCCATTACACGTAATAGGAACATATGAGTCACGTGCAATAGACGTCATTGTAATTTTCATACTAACTGGATTGACAGACATCAGGATAATTGTATCAGCAAGTCCTTCGTTTTCACCAGTTAATAAAACGGTAAATGGATCCTTCGTTAAGTCTTTATTACTTCCTTCTTGGGCAGATGTTGTAACTGTATCAGAAAAATTTAGAATCGATTTTGTTTTAACTACAAAAGTCTCTAAATTTTTATCTTCTCCAATGGTAGTTGCATATGTTGGAGGTAAGACAGCCGCATCGATTTCACCATTTATAAGAGCAGTAAATTCCTCTATCGAATTTGTATAGCTGACGATAGTAGCTGTGATTCCCTCATTCTCTAGTCTCCTCTGCGCAACTTCAGCCATGTGAGTGCCAGACAAAACGCCTACTTTCTTACCAGATAAATCATCAATCTGTATGATTGGGGAACCCACAGATTCAGTGTAGATAATAAATGAAGCAGAAACACTCTCCTCACTCTCAGTTTCTACAATTTGTTCAATACTGTTATTTACACGGCTCACAAGTGTCCAAGCGTACTCTGTTGATGGTACCAAAAACGTTAATACAATTAAACAAGCTATCAATATGCGTGGTCTACGTGTACGAATAGATAAGAAAACTAATAAATCAAATATCAACAAAAATAGTAATACCAAGCCATTACCAAAAATGAACATAAGTTTACTAACAGTTGAATATTTTGTAACCCTATATACTAATAGGACTACTAATATATTAAAGAGAGCAGTTGCAAATGACATCAAGAAATTAATTGATAATTGCTGTCGTGAAATACTACGTCTTCTCTTTTTCTTTATACCTACAGGATTTTCCTGTAAATGTTCTCGATTTTGAACCATTTGATTAACCCTCCGTTATAGATGCAATTTCCATTCTACCGTTATTGTTAACAACACGGAAAATCGCATGTACTTGGATTGAATTGATATCCATTCCAGTATCTGATTTATATTTCCATGAAGCATCCACTGTAACACTAGGTAAAGTAACACTTTCCCCAGTAGGCGATGTGACTGTATAGTTCTCTGCTGCAGAAGCACTATTTATCATTACTTCAGATACTTCAATCAGATGATCACGACCAAGTTGTGTGATGTATAAATCCATATCTTTATAAAAATTATAGAGTGTATATCTTTCAAAATCTTTTTTCCGTGGTGAATAAATGTATTGCATTCCACCTATGTCATAGTTTCCATCTTTATTTGTCCAAGTATAGTATTGGCAAATAAAGTTTTTAACAACATCTTTAGAAATTTCTGTTGTATCATCTGCTGTAATTGCATCATTTAGTTCGAGAAAATAAGATTTGGCAATCTCAGTTGGATTATTCCCAATTGTATAGTATGCATTGGTGTATTTATCAGAAATTTTTTCTTTTTCAATCGTAACACCCGCACCGCTCTGACGAAATAAAATGCCAATAACGTTCCATCCTATCGCAAGAATTACGCAAATAATCGTAATTAATAATAACGTTAAAGATATCTTATTCCATTTCATTTTGCTTTTTGCCACTATTTTTTTTGTCATATCTTTTTCCTCTTACACTACCGATTAATTATACCATGATGAAATAAGTTCGAAGGTTAAAAATCTTTTATTTAACTAATACTCTAAGATGATCTTCAACCATATTTGCATATGTATACTTTTCTATTTTACTTAAGCTATTCTTTGCAAGTTCATCAAGATTTTCTGAGATAATCAATTCGTTTATTGCATCTGCAATTCTTTCCGCATCATCAGTCGGAATAATCTTACCATTAGTCTTGTCAACCAATGTAAGACCAGCTATACATTTATCCGTAGTGATAATAGGCAGTCCATTTGCCATTGCTTCATTAATAACAAGGCCCCAGATATCATACCTTGTTGGGAAGCATAATAAATCAGAAGCTCGATAATATTCTTCTAGCTCGTTTTTTGATTTAAAACTTATGAAATGAACTCTATCTAGGTTATCATACTCCTCTTTTAAATCTATATATTTCTGTGTAATCCCATCACCGATGATATAAATTCCAACATCTGGATTTATTTGTTTGGATGCCTTTATCAATAAATCAAATCCCTTACGAGGAATGAACTGCCCAACAGATACAACTATCTTACGTTCTTTCATACCCAATTTGTTTCGAATTATTTCTTTCTCTTGGGTAGTTAATATTGTCGGTAGAATATCATCTTTTGATAAAGAACTAAAAGGATAACGGAAAATCTTATCTTTACTAGCCCCCAATGACTCAAGATATTCATCCGCTGGTTTGCTTGGACTAAAAAATCCTTTTGCTTTTGAAACAAAATGTTTCTGAAGTGTATGTACAATAAAATTTCTCTTCTGTTTTATTCCACCATCAATCTCTATCCAGTATGGTATTCTGCAAAATTGCATATACTGAATTGCATACATTGCTGTTAATGTCGCATATCCGCCTAAAATAATATGGTCAAAATTTCCTTCTTTGATTAATTTCTTGATAGAAAATGCAATTACCGCCTTATAGTGTTTCCTGTCTTTTATTGAGTAAATCTTCTTATTTTCTAAATAAATAGCTTTGAAATTTTTAAAATCTAAATTGAACCAGCTCATCTCACGTTCGTTCTGTTCTTCCGGTCTCTCTTCAAACGCAACTGTTAATTCACATTTCTTTCCGAGTTCATTAAAGAAATGAACTCGATATGGCGCTGGATAATTAGTTAAGAATAATATTTTCATGATTCTTCATTCCTCGCTATCTATTAAATAATATTCTGCGTAAGTCTGTATCTCTAAACCAAGTATATAAGCCTGCAAGTATAATATAAACAAACGCACCAACCAGAATTTCAATCAATAATGAAATAATTCCAGGATGTATAAGTCCCGCAACAACTCTTACAATCGCAGCCATGATTAACCCACAAAAAATATATACAAAACTCTTTTGCAATGCAGGCCAAAAGTTAATCCGTTTTCTTACAAATATAAATTGTGCAGTGCAAGAGCTAATCTCGGCAAATAGCGTTCCTATAACAGCTCCTAAAGCCCCCATCTTCGGAATCAGCAGAGGGTTAAAGATAAGATTTACACCCGCACCTATAAATACAGAATAGATATAAATATGATCTAATCGATTGGGTATCAGATATTGAGAGCGTATCGCATCTGAATATCCTTTTATTATTAATATCGGTGAAAAACAGATAATAAGAGTGACGCACGGTTCATAACCAGGGCCAAAAAATATTGGCGTAAACTCTTTAGCAACCGACGCAATACCTAGCGATAAAGCCGAACCAATTAAAATTACACCTCGCATGGAAGTTAAAAACAGTTGATCAGCTTCTTTATGTTTTTCTTCGAAAATTAACGTTGAAATTTTCGGCATCAATACCATTCCAAATCCAATCAATATATTAACAGGCACATTCACAATACTATCTGCGTTAAAATAGTAACCACTTTCTGCACGTGTACTCATAACACCGAGCATCGTCTTATCCATAATTTGATATACACTCATTGCCATAATAGGTACAAACAGTGTAATAACAGGACGAATGTGATAAATAATATCCTTAAAATGTATACGATAAAACTTAATATTTCTTGGAATGTAGTACCATAAAATGATCTGACTTATAGCAGTACTTCCCGTCATAATCATGGTATACAAAGGTAAATCTGAAGGCTTACGAACAAACAACAAGATTAATGTTACAGATGTTAACTTTACAAAAATATTTCTTTTTACCGTCAAACTAAACTGTTCTGTTCCAAAGAAAAACCAGTTAACATCTAGAAAGCACGCTAAAATTGCGATTGACTGAATTAATGCAATATCACGATTTTCGCGACAAATAAATGCTAAATAAAGTACATAGACAGTAATTGAAATTAAACTTGTAATTAACTGTAAACTATAGATTTCCCAAAAAGTTCTATCTCTATCAACTATATTGCTTCTTTTAGAAGCGATTGTACGGGTTCCATAGTTAATAAAACCGAGCATTGCAAATAATGTAAAATAACTAATCACCGATGTAGTATATGAAAAAATACCTAGATTCTCTGCGCCAAAAACGCGCGATAAATATGGTGCCGTGATTAATGGTAAGACTGTCGCCAATATTTGATATACTGTTTGGTAACCAATATTCTTCTTTACACTAGTCATATTAAAACTTGAATGTATCTTTTAAGCCAAGCAAGACTTGGTCTTTTGCACTTAGCGATAATTTTGTCCCATCCTCCATACGGTATTCAGACGCGTCTGCGCTGCCTGGGTACTCACCGTATACCTGTGGCCATTTAACACCTAATTCTGGATCATTCCAAGCAATTCCACCCTCGTCATTTGGATGATAAAAATCTGTAACTTTATAGCAGAACTCCGCAATATCACTAAGAACTAAAAAACCATGTGCAAAACCTGCCGGCACTAAGAACTGCTTTTTATTTTCTTCCGTTAGTTCTATTCCAAACCATTTCCCATATGTCTTCGACTCAGCACGCAAATCTACAGCAACATCAAATACACTACCTTTAATTACACGCACTAACTTTGCCTGAGGAAATTGCTTCTGATAATGTAAACCACGTAATACACCTTTTTTGGACATAGATTGATTATCTTGTACAAATGTAATATCAATTCCAGCTTCCTTCATATCATTTTCATTATACGTTTCCATGAAGTATCCACGGTCATCCCCATGTACAGCAGGCGTAATGACAGTAAGACCTTCAATTCCACCTACATTCTTTTCTACTTGAATTTGTCCCATAAATATCCTCTTTCTTATAAGTTATCTAAATCCAGTTCTTTCACATATCTTTCAACCGCATCTTGCCAAGTTGGAAGAGGTTGAAATCCATTCTCAATTAATTTAGATTTATCCAATCTAGAATTAAATGGACGGGCAGCTTTTGCTAAACCATATTCTGCAGTTGTTACAGGTACTACCTTTGTTGTATAGCCAGCAACACGATAGATTTCTTTTGTGAAATCATACCAAGAAATATATCCACCTTCATTTGTAGCATGATAGTATCCATACTTTTCGGTTTCACACATATCAACCAATAATCTAGATAGGTCTAATGTATATGTTGGTGTTCCAATCTGATCATTTACAACACGCACTTCATCATGTGTTTTGCCAACCTTCAACATCGTCTTAATAAAATTCTTGCCATTTTTTCCAAATACCCACGCAATACGAACAATAAAATATTTGTCCAATGTATTTGCAACAGCTAGTTCACCCTCAAGCTTTGTCTGTCCATATACATTTAATGGTGCATAATCCTTACAATCAGGTTGCCATGGTGTTTCACCTTGTCCATTAAATACATAATCTGTTGAGATATAAACCATTTTACAATCAATATCCTTGCATGCAGATGCGATATACTGTGTTCCCTTAGCATTTACCAAACGTACTTTTTCAACCAAATTATCATCTTCGGCCATATCTACTGCCGTCCATGCTGCGCAATGTATAACCACATCCGGTTTGATTTCATGAATCATTTTACTTACAGCATTCTCATCTGTTATGTCTAGTTGAACATAAGGCATTGTCTCAACTGATGTACCATCTTGGATCCCGGCATATACTTCTTCCATGCCACTTCCAATTCCTTCATGCCCTCTCTTTGCTAACTCATTCATAACATCATGACCAAGTTGTCCTGATACTCCTGTAACTAACACTTTCATATTTTCAATCCTTTCAAACATACGAAACGAGAACCTTATCGGTTCCC
>ERZ773018.1876-NODE-1876-length-10937-cov-6.141978_pt1 | contig 10937 bp, 8 predicted proteins | sample MGYA00580840_ERZ773018 | MGnify/ENA primary metagenome ERZ773018 (study PRJEB29015, sample SAMEA2738125) | human oral metagenome | biome: human oral; feature: human-associated habitat; material: saliva | place: China | collected 2256 ... | reverse complement strand
TTCAGAAAATTTAACTTCTGCAGAAAATGTAAATGTTAAAGAAGACAAATCTGAAAAGTCCAAATTAGATTCATCAGTTGAGACTAAAGAAAATAAATCAACTAAAGAAATTTCTAAAGATTTATTAAAAGCTAGTAAAAATGTGGCTTTAAATCAAGCTCCAAGTCAGATTTCTAATTTTACTGCTACAATAAAAACTGCTGATGGAAAAGTTTTAATAGCTGGCAGTACTGAACAACTTGTAGGTCAAGGAATAAAGTTAGAAGAAGTACGTATGCGTTTTACAATTACTCAAGATGGGACATTGAAAAATGGAACAGAACTCCGTATTCCACTAGAAGCTATTAATGCTAAATATGGTACTGGTTTTTACGCTAACTTAAGTTCAGGTACAACAGAACCAGTGGCAGGTGTAGGTACGATTAAACTAGATACTAGACCTGACAATCTTGCATATGTTTTAACAATAAGTCAAGAGTTTGTTGATAGTGTACCAAATGGTACGCAAAAAACTGTAGAGATTGTTCAGCGTTCATCTGGGTATGGGGAGGTGTCAGCAAAATCAAGTTTTAAGGATTTAATTTTGACAATAAATGGAGAAAAGTTTACATTTACTCCAGTTCGTAGACAATTTAAGAAAATAGAAAATAATTTTACTGTGGGTTCGAGTGCATTTACTCTTACTGCAAATAGTATAACTATTGCAACAGAAGTAAATGATCCTAATTACTATAATAATATGCTTGAAAGTGATGGGCAAAATCCTGGCGAAACAGGTATTCCTGATGGTGATATTATTAGTATTCATCATATAAAAGCAAATCCTGGTTCAAAGATTATTGATGTGAAAATTGAGAATAACAAAAGATATACTTCATCTTTGCCTATTAGTGAAGATGGTCGTTATTTAGTGAAAGGGGATACTATAACTGGTAGGACTATTGAAACTGACCCAAATCATAAGACTATAACACTTCCAGAAAATGCTACTAAGGAAGATATTTTTAAAGCATTAAAACAGTCTGGGAAAAATACATCTGTACTTATAAAAAAAGGTGATGGTGATTATATATTTGCAATAAATTTAGGAAAAATGAAAGGTCCAGAAGCCACTACCTATCACGATTTTTGGCCAAGTGATGACTATGCCACTAAGGGAGATGAAATCCAAGAAATTGACAGAACAGAAGAAGTAAATAATAGAGTTGATAAGATTCTAAAGAATACGGTTGCAATACATGGAACAGGTTTAGCAACAAGAATTGTTTTTGCTAATTCGTCTATCAACAATAGTATTTCAACAGATTCACATAGTTATTCTTATTCTGTAAATGCTCAAGGTATTGGAACTGAAATTTCAAATAATGCTTTAAAAGCACAAACGACACCATCAAATGCTAGAGCTACAGGACAACGAAAGATTACAGTTCACCATTTAGACACTGAAGGTAAAGAGCTTGTTACTCAAGATTATGCTTATGGTTATCCAGCAGGTTCACCAATAGCTCCAGCATCACCTAATTTTAATGCTGCAGTTAAAACAATTCCAGGATATAAATTATTGACGACAGCTCCAACTAATCCAATAACTACAGTAAATGGAACTCAGTTGACAACAGCTAAATCAATACCTTTTGCTAATGATGATCAAGTATTTTACTATGTTTATACAGCAAATACTCAAAAAGTTACTTATACTGTAATTGATGAAACTGAACAAAAAACTTTAGAAGATAAAAAGCCATTGGTATCAGGACCATCTAATAGCAAATTGCCTAATGATACACAAGCTAAATATCAAGATATTATTGATGGATATATGGATAAATATGAACTAGTTGATAGTGATGTTCTTCCAGCTAAATTTGATAGTAATGACAATGTTGACCAAAATGTTGTTATTCGTCTTCGTCATAAAACTACATCAGTAGTAGAAACTAAAAATGTAACTCAAACTATTAAATATGTATATCAAGACAATAGTGAAGCTGCTCCTACTAAAGTAACAACTGTTACTTTTACTAGAAATAATAGTAAGGACTTAGTTACAGGACAAATTGTATCAAATGGAAATTGGGCTCCTTTAACAGAAAGTTTCGCAGAAGTTGTATCACCTGTTATTGCAGGTTTTACACCAGATAAAGCAAAAATTGAAGCTGTAAATAATGTAACAGCAGATAGCACTAATATTAATGAAACAGTAGTATATACTGCAAATCCTAAACAAAAAGTTCTTTACACAGTAATTGACGATACTGAACAAAAAACTTTACGTGATAAAGAAGAATTGGTTGTTGGAGAATCAGATACTAATTTACCAGCTTCAGCTACAACTGACTATAACAATGTTGTAGAATTTTATAAAACTAAAGGTTATGAGTTGGTATCTCAAGAACCATTACCAAATAAATTTGATACTGATGATTCAGTAGATCAAGTTGTTACTATTCACTTAAAACATGGAAGTGAAAGTAAACTAGAAACTAAAAAGGTAAGTTTGACTATTAATTACAGTGGAGCAGGAGATAAAACTCCAGCAAGCCATGTTGAAGAAGCAACTTGGACTCGTACAGTAACTACTGATAAAGTAACAGGTGCTGTAACAGACAATGGTACTTGGGTTTCAGATAAAGCAAAATATGCAAAAGTTACATCTCCAGTAATTGATGGATATACAGCAGATGTTTTAGTAGTAGAAGAAGAAACAGTAACACAAGATAATATCGTTAAAGAAGTAAAATATACTGCTAAACCAGTTGTTCCAAACAAACCAGAAACTCCTCAAAAACCTCAACCTAATCCATCTAAACCAGCTAAAAAATTACCTAAGACAGGTATTGCAAGTGCTAGTTTAGATCAGCTATTGCTGCATTTGGTGCGTTGAGTACAGTTATGGTATTTAGAAGAAAAAAGAATAATAAATAATTAATTTTTAGATAAAAAAATAAAATTAGTTAAATATTAAATGCGGTGTATTCGTTAAGAATACATCGTATTTTTTGTGAAAAATTTTTAATTATAATAAATTAACATAAAAAATTAATGTATTATATTTTTTGTCTTATTTTTAATTTATAGAAATTTATCACTTCATAAATTTATTATATGTGATTAAATGATAATAAAAAAAGTAAAGAGTTTTTGTAAAATTGTGGATAAGTTGAATAACTTGTGGATAAGTGGATATTTTGGGTTTTGTTTTGTGGATAACTTTTATAAAAATGTGGGATAACTTTCAATTTTTTGTAGGAAATTGGGAAAAATTTGTTTATTTTAACATTATCAATAAGAACCTCACCCTTCCACGATGCTTTGCATCGGGTGGGTGCCCGAGAACCTTGTTGCTTCGCAATAAAAAAATTGTGAATAAAATATTTTTTAAAAAATATTTTAAAAAGCTATGTTTTTTTTGAAAAATGTGGTATCATTATTGTAGATATGTGTTTCATAATTTTATGAGAAGTATCTTTATCGATTTAGAAAGTTAGAATTTTTAAAATTTTAAGGAGGACATACACAATGGAAGAAAATAAAGGTTGTGGCTGTGGCTGTGGTTGCGAAGAAGAAATGGAAGCTGAATTATTAGTTTTTGAAAACGAAGATGGAAAAGAAGAGACTTTTGAAGTTATAGGAGTTTTTGAAGTTGAAGAAAAAGAATATATAGCACTTCAAAGTCAAGAAGATGGAAGTATCTTACTTTGCAAATATATAGAAAAAGAAGACGGAGAATTTGAAGTTGAAGAAATTGAAGACGACGAAGAATTCGAAAAAGTTTCTGATGCATTTGATGCTTTGGTTGAGGAAGACGACGAATAGGATTAGTCTATGAAGTGCCGTTATCGGCACTTTATTTTTTTGAAAGAGGTATTTATGTTAAAAGCGGTTTGTTTAGATTTAGATGGAACTTTGTTAGATGATGACAAAAAAATATCACCACGGAGTTTTAGATTATTGGACAATTTAATTGGAAATGGTATAGAGGTTGTAATCGCTACAGGTAGACATTTTTATATGGCATCAGGCTTTTTACAACCTTTAAAGAGAGATATTATGGTATGTGCAAATAATGGAGCTATGAGTAGATTTAAGGAATCCAGTAAGTTGGTCAATGTTGAATATATAAATAATTCCAAATTCTTAGGAGTTTATAATAAAGCCTTAGATTGTGGAATGAATCCTTATGTTTATGTGGATTCTTTTGTCGACGGCTATCATCTCGCTATAAAAGACGGGCAACCTCCAAAAAGTCATTTTGAAGAAGATATTGCAGACAAAAAGATTGCCACAGATAGTATTAGATATTTTAGTCAAGTTGATATGAATTCTTTAGAAACTGTTTTATGTATAGCATTTTTAGATCAAAAGGAAAAGATTGATGAGTTCTACGGATTATTCAAGGATGAACATAATTTGGTTAAAAATAGGTATTTTGTTCCAAATGGAAAAAAAGTTTTGGAATTTCAATCTGAAAAAGCGGATAAATGGGTTGCTATAACTAATTATCTTAAGAGCAAGAATATTGAACTTTCAGACGTTGTATCTTTTGGTGATGAGTTTAATGATAAATCTATGATTAAAAATTCAGGAATTGGTTTTGCGATGAAAAATGGAATTGATGAATTAAAGTCTTTGACCAACAATATTACCGAATTTACAAATAATGAAGATGGAGTATATTTCGAGTTGAAAAAATTATTTAAAGATGTTTTAGGAGAAAAAAATGGCTTGTAATTTAAAGTTTAATGGAATAGATGGAGAATTTTCTTTAGATAAGTTTAAAGGAAAGAAGATAGTATTATATTTTTATCCAAAGGATAATACTTCAGGTTGTACTTTGGAAGCTATTCAATTTAGCGAACTTAAAGATGAATTTGAAAAGTTAAATGCAGTTGTTATTGGAGTTAGTAAAGATTCTCTTGCTAGCCACAAGAAATTTATTGAAAAACATAATTTAACTGTTGAATTGGTTTCTGATGAAGATATTTCTATTCAAGAGTATTTTGATGTTTGGAAACTAAAGAAAATGTGTGGTAAGGAGTATATGGGAACTGTTAGATCTACATTTATTTTGGATGACAAGGGAAATATTTTAAAAGAATTTAGAAATGTAAAAGCTAAAGACCATGCAATAAAAGTTTTAGAAGCATTGAAGGAATTATAATGTTAGAGGAAGATTTTTACAGAACCTATTCAAAATATCTTAAAGATATTTATGGAGAAAAAGTTTATAAACTACCTGTTAAATTGAATTTGAGCTGTCCAAATAGAGATGGTAACATTGCAACAGGTGGTTGTATTTTTTGTGGAGAAGAAGGCGGTTCTTTTGAAAATTGTAATATTTCCATGTCAGTAGAAGAACAAGTTTTGAGAAATAAGTCTTATATTTCAAAAAAGTATAATGCAAAAAAATTTATTGTCTATTTTCAAAATTTTACTAATACATATCTTGGAATAGATGATTTTAAAAAGATGATTGAAGATAGCGTTGTTGATGAGGACATAATTGGGATTTCTCTGTCAACAAGACCAGACTGTATTTTAGAAGAGCAATTGTTATTTTTAAAGAATTTTCAAAAGAACAGAAATTTAGAAATAGACTTTGAGCTTGGATTACAGACTGTAAATTATAGAACTTTGATAAAACTCAACAGAGGTCATACTTTGGCTGAATTTATAAATGCTGTTAATTTAATCCACAAATTTGGATTCAGGGTTTGTACACATATCATTGTGGGACTTCCTTGGGATGATGAATTGGATATGGTAGAGTCTGCAAAAATTTTATCTGCTCTCAAAGTTGAAGAGGTTAAATTACATTCCCTATATATTGTAAAAAATACAGTTTTAGGAGAAATGTATTCAAAAGGTGAAATAGAATTAATAAGTAAGGCAAAATTTATTGACTTAGTTATTTCTTTTTTAAGAAATTTAGATAAAAAAATAGTTTTACAAAGACTGCTTGGTCGTGTTCCTGAAGAAAACAGTTTATTTTGTAATTGGAATACGAGTTGGTGGAAAATTAGAGATGAAATTTTAGAAAAAATGGATAAAAATAATTTTAGACAAGGAGACTTGTTTAATAATTTTGAAGGAGTTGTGAAAAAATAATGAAAAACTATGGACTTTTTGACGTTATTGGTCCTATAATGATTGGTCCATCAAGTTCTCATACTGCTGGAGCTTGTAGACTTGGACGAATTGCAAAAATTATTTATGCAAGAGATATAAAGAAAGTAATTTTTCATTTACATGGAAGTTTTAAAAATACATATCAAGGACATGGAACTGATAGAGCTTTGGTAGGTGGAATATTAGGATTTGATACTGATGATGAAAGAATTAGAGATTCTTTAAATATTGCAAAAAGTAGAGGAATAGATTTTTCCTTTGTTCCTATGGACTTGTTATTTGCACATCCAAATACAGTTAAAACTGAATTTATTGATCCAAATGGAGAGAGCTTTTATGTAATAGGCTCTTCAATTGGTGGTGGGGCCATTGAAATTACCAATATTAATGGGGTTGACGTTAAATTTGGAGGTGTTTATAACACAATAATCCTTAAATATAATGATAGATACGGAATGATTGCACAAGTAAGTACAATCTTAGCTGAAAATAAGATAAACATAGGTAGTTTGGTTATGAATAGAGAAGAGGGCGTTGCATCTGCAGTCATGGAAATTGATGGTGGAATTGATGAAATGGCTATTTATAGAATAAGTAAGCTGCCAGATATGTTGGAATGTATGATTTTAAAACCATTATAGGAGGTTATATGATTTCTTCAGGAGCACAATTATTACGATTATGTAAAGAAAAGAATAAAAAAATTAGTGAAATTGCATTAGAACATCAACTAGAAGAAATGGGTATAACAGAGGAAGAACTTTTAGGGATGCTTAGGGAAACTTATGAAGTAATGAAAGCCTCAGCATCTGATGTTATAACGAATGATAAAATCAATCCATTCAAAATAACTGGGGGAAATGCAAAGAAAATTTTAAGATATGCACAAAGTGGAAAAAGTATTTTAGGAGAGTCTATGGTTACAGCAATTGCTAGAGGTTTTTCAACTTCAGAAGTAAATGCAGGAATGGGAAAAATTGTTGCAGCACCAACTGCTGGTGGAGCAGGAATTTTACCAGGAAGTCTTTCTTGGATACAAGATAAATATAATTTTACTGATGATGAAATGTTAATGGCACTTTTAGTTTCTGGAACAATTGGGAGAATTATTGCAACAAATGCAACAATCTCTGGAGCTGAAGGTGGGTGTCAAGCTGAATGTGGTGCAGCAGCGGCAATGAGTGCAGCTGCAATAGTTGAATTGCATGGTGGAACTCCAGAACAATCTTTGACAGCTTCATCCTTTGCAATGCTTTCTGTATTGGGATTGGTTTGTGATCCAGTAGCAGGGCTTGTAGAATTTCCTTGTGCATTAAGAAATGGAACAGGAACTATTAATGCTCTTGTTGCAAGTGATATTGCACTTGCTGGGGTTGAATGTATAGTGCCTTTTGATGAGGTAGTCCAAGCAATGTATGAAGTTGGAAATGCATTACCTGAAACGTTGAGAGAAACAGCTTTAGGCGGATGTGCAGCTTGTCCATCAGCAAAAAAAATGGAATGTAAAGTATTTCCGAATAGATTAGGTTAGTAACGGGCTTTTTAAGTCCGAATTATGCAGAAATGGTGGAACTGGTAGACACGCTATCTTGAGGGGGTAGTGAGCAAAGCTTGTGAGGGTTCGAATCCCTTTTTCTGCACCAACTCCGTTAGTTATACTAACGGAGTTTTTTGTGGTCAAAAAACAATGATTAAAAGGTATTTATTTGATACAAAGCATTGATAGAATGAATTTTTATTTAAAAACTAACGGATATTTATTGTTAAATAAAATAATCAATAAAGAATATCTATATTGAAATTAAAAACATTTTATAAATTTTAATCATTTTACTGTCCGATTTTAAATTGACATTGGAGTAAAAATGGTGTAAAATAATTGTGAATACAAGTTTTTAAAAAAATATTTTTCTGTACTCGCAATTTTTTTTATGTTATTAATTTTGTTTATACAGAGATTTTAAAAACTTGTGCTAATAAAAAGAGGTGAATGAGGTGAGTGTGAATACTTTTAAAGGTGGAAAGCATATCCATGACTTTAAAGAGTTGACTAATTCGAAACCTATTAATTTTGGTTTTGTACCAAAGATAGTAACCATACCTCTATCACAACACTCAGGGGCACCCGCTACTTGTTTGGTTAGCAAAAATGATTTAGTAAAAGTTGGACAGAAAATTGGTGAAGCATCAGCTTTTATTTCTGCAAATGTACATTCAAGTGTTAGTGGGAAAGTTAAATCTATTGATGAGATTATGACTGCGACAGGTGTTGTGTGTCAAGGAGTAACTATCGAAAATGACGGTTTGGATGAATTGGGATATGAAGAAAAGAATTTAACTATTGATGAAGTAAGCGCAACAGACATAATAGACGCCATAAAAGAAGCCGGAATTGTCGGACTTGGAGGCGCAGGATTTCCTACTCATGTTAAGTTGACAGCTAGAGAAGGACAAATTACAGACTACATAATAATAAACTGCGCTGAATGTGAGCCATATTTAACAAGTGATCAACTTATGATGGAATTATATCCTGAAAAAGTTGTTATGGGACTTTTACTTGCAATGAAGGCAATGGGAGCGAAAAAAGGTATTTTAGGTATTGAAGATAATAAACCGCTTGCTATTGATAAATTGAAAGAAGCGTCAAAGTCTTATCCTGAGGTAACTGTAAGTGTTGTAAAGACTAAATATCCTCAAGGAGATCAAAAAAGACTTATTCAAGCTACAACAGGAGTAGTTGTACCTTCAGGAGCTTCTACTTCTACAGTTGGTATAAGAGTAGTAAATGCCAATACTGCCATTGCAATTAATGATGCTGTCTTACATGGGAAACCACTATATGAAAAGTTGGTTACTATGACGGGTCATGCACTAAAAGAACCACAAAATGTTATGGTTAGAGTAGGATCAAAAGTTTCAGATATTGTAGAATTTATTGGAGGGTATTCAAGTGAACCGGGAAAAATTATTTCCGGCGGTCCAATGATGGGTGAAACACAATATACTCCTAATGTAACTACCGGTAAACCTATGGGTGGACTACTTTTTATGACTCAGGAAGAAAGCGCTCCTAAAGCTGTAAGTCCTTGCATAAGATGTGGTAGATGTGTTGATATTTGCCCTGTATACTTACAGCCTTTGTATTTACAGCTATATACTTTGAAGCATAGAGTTGAAGAAGCTGAAAAATTACATTTAATGGATTGTATTGAATGTGGATCCTGTTCATATATTTGTCCGTCAAATAGACCTTTAGTTGAAACTATTAGACTTGGAAAAGCTGAAGTTAGAAAACAAGGTAAAGGAAAGAGAGAATAAGGAGGGTACTATGGACGAAAAAGATTTAAAAGTTGAAGTCCCTTCTGAATTGGAAAAGGGAACAGATATAGATACAAAAGAAACTGAAGTCATAACTGAAAATGTTGAAGAAGTAAAAGAAGTTGAAGGTGAAAATATTGAAACAGCTTCAACTACTGAAGAAACAAAATCAGAAAGACCTGTAAGAGAAAGAAGAGAAAGAACTTCAAGAGAACCTAGAGAGAGGACAGAAAGATCTGTAAGGGAAAGAAAATCAAGAGTTGTCTCTGATGATGTATCAACAAGTTCTGAAACAGTAGAAAATTCAGAATCAGGAGAAGAAGTAAAAACAGAAAGACCTGTTAGCGAAAGACGTGAAAGAGCTCCTAGAGAACCTAGAGAGAGATCAGAGCGTCCTGCAAGAGAGAGAAGAGAGAGATCAACTGAAACTGGTAATGCTTCAGAAGGAAGACCTACAAGAGAAAGAAGAGAAAGACCTGCAAGGGGTGGACGTAATGAAGAACCTCAAATGAAGTTATTTGTAGGATCGTCTCCTCATATAAGAAGTGAGGCAACGGTAAGTACCGTTATGAGAGATGTTGTTATAGCTTTGATACCAACTTTGCTTGCCGGAATTTATTTCTTTGGTTTTAGAGCATTATTAGTTACATTGGTATCAGTAATTTTTGCGGTGGGGTCAGAATACATTTACGAAAAATTGACACATAGACCAATTACTATAAAAGATTATTCAGCGGTAATTACCGGAATGCTTTTAGCTTTCAATGTACCGGTTACTATTCCTTATTGGATGGTTGCACTTGGAAGTATGTTTGCCATTATAATTGTTAAACAATTATATGGTGGACTTGGAATGAACTTTATGAACCCTGCGCTTGCTGCAAGAGCTGCATTAATGGCGTCATTCCCAACAGCAATGGCAAATTATGTTGCGCCTAACTCAGGAATTTCAAATTTAATAAATTCCTCAACTTATTCTTCACTAGATGCTACAACTTTTGCTACACCTTTATCAAAAGGAACTCAAGTAAATTTTCTTGAAGCATTTATAGGTGTAAGAGGAGGCTGTATCGGCGAAGTTTCAACTATATGTTTATTAATCGGAGCCGGATATTTATTGTATAGAGGAGTTATTCAACTTAGAATTCCACTTGTATTTATATCCACAACTGCGGTTGTTTTAGCTCTTACAGGAACTCCTATAGCAAAATTGCCGATTCAACTTTTAATGGGTGGACTTATATTAGGGGCGTTCTTTATGGCTACTGATTATGTATCAGCTCCTGTTAATAGAAAGGCTCAAATATTTTTTGCTATTGGTTGCGGTATCATCACAGCACTTATAAGAAATTTCGGAAATTTGCCGGAAGGTGTAAGTTATTCAATTCTATTTATGAACATACTAACACCACTTTTGGAAAAATATTGTGTCCCTAAAGTTTTTGGAGAAGGGAGAGTTAAAAAGTAATGAAAGAAACTATTAAATT